>Ga0209272_10000457_pt1 | contig 34073 bp, 29 predicted proteins | sample tdDd002_FD_187125 | JGI IMG/M metagenome (GOLD analysis project Ga0209272, IMG submission 187125) | Marine sediment microbial communities from the Atlantic coast under amendment with organic carbon and nitrate - tdDd00.2 (SPAdes)... | ecosystem: Environmental > Aquatic > Marine > Coastal >... | reverse complement strand
TAATTTAGTAAAATGCAATTGAGGATAAAGCGGTAGAAAATATCGATGATGTTGATAACCTAGAAGAGGCGTTACCTGTCATCGAAGACAATCCTGATTCTAATGAATTACAGTTAATTGAGCCTAAAGTTTATGCAGGTCAAAGACACACACTTGCTTTAAAGGCAGATGGGACATTATGGTCATGGGGATCAAACGATGAAGGTCAACTGGGTTCTGGACTGCGAACGACATATCTTGATTATTCTGAAATGTACGAGCATGCTGATTCTGGAAAGGCTTTTGTGGTTAAGGAAAATGCTGATGCTTTATCACCAGTTAAAGTAATGGATGAAATTATTGACGCTTCTGCTGGAGGGAGCGCCTCTTATGCAGTTACACAGGAACATGAACTTTATGTTTGGGGAAACAATGAATTTGAGCAACTTGGCATCGCAGGTATAGACCGATTACTCACGCCAACGAAACTTATGGACGGTGTGGTTGATGTTGAAGCAGGAGCTCTGCAGGCCGCTGTTATTAAAGAAGATGGCAGTCTATGGTTCTTTGGCTATGAACCAAAGGCGATGGAGGTGGATGAAGAAGGACATGTCATTCAACCGATCGTTCAACCCTTTAAACTGATGGATCATATTCAAAAAGCATCTGTAACAGTAAATGGAATAATGGCGTTGACAGACACGTCAGATTTATATATATGGGGTAATGGAGACGTTGTGGGATTTGAGTACTCAGAAACGCCAAATTTATATGTGGATGAGCCTGTAAAAGTTTTAAGCGGGATCACAGAAATTTCTTGTAAAGGCCAAGTCAACATGGCCGTAGATCAAAATGGTGATTTATACACATGGGGTTTTAATGGAGATTCTGGCATGCTTGGTACGGGAACAGATGAGTTTTATGTATCAACACCACAGCGAGTCATGGGGGATGTTGCACAAATTACTGAAAGCAGTGCGCTGACTAAAGATGGTACCTTTTATACTTGGGGTGATATTGATGAAAGTTACGCTTCGATGAGCAGTATGGGTGAAACCGGCGGTGGAATACTGGACGTTTTGGTTGATTATGGTGATAAACCTGTTGCAGTGTTTCACGATGCAGCTTTCATTGAAAGAGATGATCGAATCTATGTTATTGATAAAGAAGGCATGCTCTGGGGACTTGGTCAGAATCAATTTGGAAAATTGGGTGATGGGACAGCGACGACCTATTCTTATGAGTTGATGGACGACGGAGAGTTCTCCATGTTGTTTTATTCCATCCTTGAAAATCACGACAAACAGGACTGGGTGCAAATTATGTCTTTGGTTGAATAATGAGGCCGAGTATCTTAAAAAAATTGAGACCAGCCAATTTGTTGGTTAAAATGAATAACTTCGTTGACTTATAATTTTTCTCTGTTAGAATAAGTATCAATATATAAAGAATCAGAAACTTGTGAATACTCAAGTTTTCAATTGAATAAACACTCATAAATTCAATGATTGGAATTAGTACTCAGTAATAGAACGCCACAGCGAGCCGGGGTAGGTGGAAGCCGGTGCAGGAATTATTGACGAATGGCTCCATAAGAAGCCGCGCAAATCTAGACTGACTGTGATGATTACAGGGTTTGGTAGTAGCGTTTGGTCGGAGGCTCACCGTTACAGGAGCAAAATATCGGTTAGAACCAAAATTTTCACCTCACTCTGCGTTGCTGATTAAAAATTGTACCGCTTACGTGCCTTAAGCACGTGCGCGTCCCAATTTTAAATCGCGCCTTGATTGAAATGAAAATTTAGATTCTAACAAAGTTTAGGATTGTCTAATCTAACCCGTATTTGAATAAGTGAAATGCAGTAGCATTTAACTTGGGTGGCTAGCGCGGAATATGAGCATATTTCGTCCCAATAGGGATGAAGTATGCTTTTTTGTTTCCTATTAAGCCGCAGTTATAGAGAGTGACCATTTGGGTTGTTTTGCTATTTTTCAAGTGAAATAGATGTATGTATTTAAGCCGGGTGGCAACGCGAAGACACTTCGTCCCAGTAATAGGGATGAAGTGTCTATTTTTATTGGAGGAATGTATATGATTGAGAAGTTTTCTATAAAACGAACGAATTTGACGCAAATTGGTTTTGAAGTGGAACCAGATCCATTAAGACTTTATACAGAGTTTAAAGGCAGTGAAAATGGATTTTTACTTGAAAGTGCAGACCGATTGGGGGAATACGGTCGATTTTCACTTATAGGCATTAATCCTATTTTAGAACTGAAATCAACAGGGAGAATGGTTGAGATCTCTTCAGAGTTTGGGACGGATACAAAGGAAGACAATCCATTTGATGTCATTCAGAACATACTGGGAAGTGTCATAAAAGAAGATACAGACCTCCCATTTGCATACGGCGGACTGGCTGGATGGATTGGATATGATGCTGTGAGACATATTGAAAAAGTCATAGATACAAACGAAGGTACTGGGGAAGTTCATGATATTCACTTAATGCTTCCGAAGCATTTGATCATTATTGATCGTGAGATTAAGGTTGTTCACGCACTGACATTCACATTTAGTGAAGACAAAAAAGAGTGCAGTTCATCTCACTCTCAATCACATGAGCAGATTCATTCTCGACTCGTGAACTTTTTAAAGCAATGTGAGCAGGCTGGGCATAAGCCTACAAACGAAGCGGGCTTAGTGGCAGAGCCTCACACGCAAACACCTGAAGAATTGGCAAAGGAATGGTCGTCTCCAACCAGCTTTGAAACATTCATCAAAGGTGTTCATGCGGCAAAAGAACATATTAAAAAAGGCGACGCATTTCAGCTTGTATTTTCTAGACGGCTGACTAAGAAAACAGAGATCACACCCGTTGATTTATACAGGCAGCTCAGACGTTTAAATCCATCCCCTTACATGTTTATGATTTCAACATCGGAAGCAGATGTTGTTGGAGCATCACCGGAAACAATGGTGCATATGAAAAACCAAACAGCCGTAGTTCACCCCATTGCAGGTACGAAACCAAGAGGAAAAACGCAAGAGGAAGACCAGAAGAACGAAACCGACCTGCTGGGGGATATTAAAGAAAACGCTGAACATTTGATGCTCGTTGATTTAGCGCGAAATGATATCGGTCGAATTTCTGAATATGGATCAGTAGATGTCCCTAAGTTTAGAACCATTGAACGTTTTTCACACGTCATGCATATCGTTTCGGAGGTCACAGGAAAGGTGAAATCCGATTTAGACACCATTGATGTATTCAAAGCCTGTTTCCCTGCTGGAACAGTATCTGGTGCCCCTAAAATCAAAGCCATGTCACTGATAGATGAAAATGAGCCTGTAAGGCGAGGCATTTATGCGGGGGCGGTCGGATGGTTTGGTACAAACAATGAAATGGATACATGTATTGCCATTCGTACTGCGGTTATGAAAGGCAATGAAGTGCATGTTCAGGCTGGTGGCGGCTTGGTTCAAGACTCCCAACCCAAGATGGAGTTTATGGAAACACTGCATAAATCGGCAAGCATTATGAGGGCTGTGCAACTCGCGGAACTTGAGAAGAAGGAGGGTTCTAGACATGATTCTAGTCATCGATAACTACGACTCATTCACATATAACATTGTGCAGTACTTGGGCGAAATGGGGACTGAGATGAAAATCTGGCGCAATGACACATTCACTTTGGATGAGCTTAAAATACTCAAACCAGAAGCCATTATACTATCGCCAGGACCGGGCCATCCGATTAATGCAGGTCTGACATGCGACGTTATTCGAGAGTTTACTGGAATCATTCCAATACTCGGCGTGTGCCTTGGCCATCAAGCCATTGGTCTCGTAAATGGTGGAAAGGTCGTTGAAGCAGAGGTTCAACTTCATGGGAAAATCAGCAATATCAATTTGAATGAAGATCGTCTTTTTAAAGATATGCCTTCAAATATCGATGTTGTTCGGTACCATTCCCTTGTTATAGATAAGGCCACTATTCCGAGTCAACTTGAGGTTATATCATCGGATGAAAATGGAGAAATTATGGCAATCAAACATAGAGAACATCCCGTTTACGGTGTGCAGTTTCATCCTGAGTCATACAGCACTCAGAATGGAAAACGGATATTAAGGAACTTTTTAGACATTGCTGAATCAAGGAGGAAAAACCTATGCAAAACAACATAAAATCCAATATAAAATTCAATATTCAGAAGCTCTCAAATGGTGAGAGTCTGCAATTTATAGAAGCAAAAGAGATGTTCCATACGTTTTTAGAGGGTGAAGTGAGTTCTATCGAAATGGCCAGTGTGTTGACTGCACTAAAAATAAAAGGTGAGACAGCTGACGAATTGGCCGGAGCAGCAGCTGCGCTACGTGCGAGAACGACGCAGTCGAGGTTCACAAAGCCTGTGATTGACACCTGTGGGACTGGTGGCGATGGCAGTGGTAGTTTTAATATTTCAACCGCAACCGCGTTTGTAGTTGCAGGTGCTGGTATTTATGTGGCAAAACACGGCAACCGAAGTGTGACGAGCAGATCCGGGAGTGCGGATGTGCTTGAAGCCCTTGGTGTTCATATTGAAATGACAGAAAAACAGGCGATGGATTGCCTTGAAAATACAGGGATCGGATTTTTCTATGCACCAGCCATTCATAAAAGCATGAAAGAAGTCATGCCTGTGCGAAGAGCGTTAAGAATTCGAACGGTATTCAATTTAATTGGTCCCCTTTGTAATCCTGTGAAGCTTTCTGGTCAATTGATTGGTGTTGGTGATTTAACGAAATTGAATACGATGGCAGAAGCGGCTTGTATATTAGGACTCCAGAGAACCATGCTGGTATGCAGTGACAAGGGTGTTGACGAACTGACGCTTAGTGGCACGAATCGAGCTATTTTAGTCGAGAATGGAAAGAAGACAGAGATCGAGATCAAGGCAGGCGCATTTGAACTTATAGAAGCGTCTGATGAAGATTTAAAAGGTGGAACTGCACAGGATAATGCACGTATTATGGAGTCTGTTCTAAAAAATGAGAGAACGCCATACCGTGATGCAGTGCTTCTGAATGCAGGCGCAGCGATATATGTCAGTGGTGAGGCGCAAGATCTGGAAACGGGTATTGAAATGGCAAAAATATCAATAGCACAAGGGCACGCGGAAGAAAAACTAAGGTTGCTTAAGGCGAAAAGCCTTTCGTTCAAAAAAGAAAAAATAGAACAAAAGAGTGTGACGGTTCAATCTAGATTAGCAATCAATAGAATGGTGGGACTCTAATGCATGACATTTTAAAAGAGATACTTTCAAGACGAATCATGGAGATTGAGAGAGTCAAAGCTGAATTAACACAGACTGAAAAAGAAAATTTGTTTGAGAAAGCAAAATTGAAGAAAAGAAGCGTCCGTTTAAGCTTTAAAAACGCACTAATTCAGACAAGGAGTGAGCGGGCTGTTATTGCTGAGTTTAAACGTGCTTCTCCGTCAAAGGGAGACATAAACACTAATCTTGACCCTGCAAATCAAGCATTTCTTTATGAAAAATGTGGTGCAGCGGCCATTTCCATATTAACTGAGCCTGATTACTTTAAAGGCTCAATGGATGATATTAAAAAGGCAAGAGGTGCAACGACATTGCCTATTCTTTGTAAAGATTTTATTGTGGATCCTATTCAAATCAATCAAGCAAAGTTGAGTGGCGCCGATGCAGTTCTACTTATTGTTGCAGCACTGAGTGAAACAAGATTACGCGAACTTTATGCACACGCGCGTATTCTAGGTTTAGATGTGCTTGTTGAGTCACACAATCAGATTGAAATAATGAGAGCGTTAAAACTAAAAGATGCGATTATTGGGATCAACAATAGAAACTTGAAAACTTTCATAACAGATCTTCATGTGACCAAGCGGCTGACGGCTCTTATTCCAAAGGGGCGGATCGTGGTCAGTGAAAGTGGTATTAAAACAGTTGAAGATATGACAATGCTGGGAAGTGCAGGAGCAGGTGCATTTTTAGTGGGTGAAACGCTGATGCGCTTAGATGGTTCAAATGACAAAGCTGAAGACAAAATGAAAGAATTTGTGGGGTGTTCATCACATCCGAAAGTTAAAATTTGCGGACTGACCAGACCTTCTGACATTCGAGTGGTTAATGGAGTGCTGCCGGATTATGCAGGATTTGTGTTTGCACCGAGTAAGAGACAAGTGGATATTAAGACAGCGAAGAAATTGATAGATCAAATGAATCCGGTTATTAAGTCCGTGGGTGTGTTTGTAAATACCCCTCCAAATGATGTCATGCGAATTGCAATACACTGTGGACTCGACGTGATACAACTCCATGGCAGTGAATCTGTAAGTGAGTATAAAGTACAGAGACCGGTATGGAAGTCTATATCGGTTAAGGATGATGAAGGTGTTAAAGATCTGGAATTAAAACGATTTGAAGCAGAACAAAGCGGCATTGTAAGTGGTCTCGTATATGACACGTACCATCCAGAAATGGCGGGTGGATCAGGTGAATCATTCTCTTGGGGTGAAGCTCTGCCGAGAGGGCAAGCACTAGTTGTTGCAGCGGGCGGAATGACGGTGAGTCGCATTGGAAATTGTGTGAATCAGTTAAAACCGGATGTCATCGATGTCAGCTCGGGTGTGGAGACGGATGGTTATAAAGATCCGGGGAAAATTAGAGAGTTTGTGAAGAAAATTCGAATGAGTGGGAGGAACAAACAATGTTAAATACACATGATGGGTATTTCGGGAAGTATGGTGGAAGATTTGTACCAGAGACGCTAATGCAACCTTTGCTAGAGTTAGAGCAGTGTTTTAAGACAGCTGTCGAAGATGATGTTTTTCAAAGTGAATTAGAAGAGTTGTTCCGCCACTACGCTGGACGGCCAACACCTGTATATCATGCTAAAAGATTGAGTGAGAGTATTGGTGGTGCTCAGATTTATCTAAAACGTGAAGACTTGAATCATACTGGGGCCCACAAACTCAATAATGTCTTGGGACAAATATTGCTTGCAAAACGAATGGGAAAAACCAATATTATTGCCGAAACGGGCGCAGGTCAGCATGGAGTAGCCACTGCAACTGTGTGTGCGTTGTTTGGATTAAAATGTACAGTCTATATGGGCACTGAAGACATAGCCAGACAAGCACCAAACGTTCAAAGAATGGAACTCCTTGGAGCATCAGTAAAACCAGTGGATGAAGGTGACGGTACGCTTAAGGATGCCACAAGCGCAGCCATCAGAGACTGGGTTGCAATGGCAGACACCACGTTTTATGTGATTGGGTCAGTTGTGGGGCCGCACCCGTACCCGTTGATGGTACGTACATTTCAAAAGATCATAGGTGAAGAGGCTAGAAAACAGATTCTAGAACTCACGGGTCAGCTTCCTAATCTACTTGTAGCACCTATTGGTGGAGGGAGCAATGCCATTGGACTATTCCATCCCTTTGTGAAAGATACATCTGTTCAGATGCTGGGTATTGAGGCGGGTGGAATTTCGGATGAAACTGGCAAACACGCCAAGACAATGGGCCTTGGAAAAGAAGGGATCATTCATGGCATGCGAACTTTGGTGCTTCATGATAATAACGGCCATATCAATTCGGTTCACTCAGTGTCGGCAGGTCTCGACTACCCTGGTGTTGGTCCTGAACATGCCCATTTTATGACATCGGACCGAGCGCGTTATGAAAGTGTTCGTGACGATGAAGCTCTGAATGCATTTCATAAGCTCAGTCGTATGGAAGGGATCATTCCAGCTCTTGAAAGTGCCCACGCTTTGGCTGGAGCTATGAGAGTTGCTGTCAATATGAAACAAGATGAGATAATTCTTGTGAACCTATCAGGCCGTGGTGACAAAGACATGGAAACCGTAATGAATGGAGGCCAACATGCGTAAAATACTAATGCCGTTCTTTATGCTGGGTGACTGCAGTGATAAGGAAACCCTGGAAATGATCGAAGGTGCCGTTGAGGCTGGTGCTGACTATTTAGAGCTTGGAATACCGCACTCTGATCCACTTGCAGACGGACCTGTGTTAAGGGAAGCTGCAGAGCGTGCTATTCGAAATGGCATGACACCTCATAAAGCCATAAAGCTTGCAGGCATGATTAAGACTCGGTTTGATTGCCCCGTATATATATTGACGTACTTGAATACCCTGTATGGTTATGAGGTGGAAGTTTTTATACAAGACGTGGTACGTGCAGGGATTGATGGACTTATTATTCCTGATCTGCCACTTGAAGCACAACAGAACCTTAAAGAAGAGTATGATTTTAAGAATCTAACAGTTGCTGCATTTACATCACCGACATCTGAAGAGCGACTTGAATCCATTGTGAAGGATTCAGACGGACTGATATACTCAGTGAATTATGCAGGAATCACAGGTAGTGGCTCTGGTATCGACGACCGCGTGAAGCGGAATTATGAAAAACTCAAGCAATTTACAGATCGCCCTGTTCTTTCAGGTTTCGGTATTGGAACTGCACAGTCGGCACGAAATGCTGTATATTATTCAGACGGGGTTATCATTGGAACGCAGCTTCGGGAAATCTATGAAACCTCTGAGAATAAAGGGGCAGACATTAAGCTATACCTAGAAAGTATCAGAGATGCAATCGATTAAAATGAGACGTTAGCACTATTTTAAACCCCAGTTAAGCTGTGTGAATAAGCCCGAAAGTGGTATGATAACATTAGAGAATGAATAAATATACCAAATTTAGGATGATGGTAATTTGTTTATGCATTAGGTCGGGACTTATGGAATTGACTGGAGTGATACAATGTTTGGACGAGGCAATAAGAAAGAAAATAAAGAAAGCCAATTGGAATCAGAAATAATAAAAAAGTGGTTGAATAGTGTTGCTGAAGGTGAGACCAAGTGGGATGAACCAGGGGCAGAGGTTCCTAAATACATGATCACAGCACTTGATAAAATGGTGTGCAGCAATTGCCCTAGTCATACTCCGCTTCTTACGGATACGAATGATCTTATGCGTTTCATGATGGGCATGGATTTTGTGAAGGATATGATCAATGACGTGAATGAACAAGCTGAGATTGTTGAAACGGTGGCAGCAAGCAGTCAGGAAATGTCGGCGACAATTGAAGATGTGGCCCATTTTGTTTCTGACTCAACAAAAGCGGCTAATGAAACTGTTAAGGTTACACAAGATAGTATGAAACAAGTTATGCAAGCCTTTGAATTTGCTCAAGACGCATTTGAGTTGGTTAAGGAAACGAGCGTTCAAATTGAGGGCGTGAGTGATAAAACGCGCAAAATTGAAGAAATGGTTGATATTATAAAGTCCGTTGCGGACCAAACAAACTTACTTGCACTCAATGCATCTATTGAGGCAGCGAGAGCTGGTGAGGCAGGTAAAGGTTTCTCAGTCGTAGCAGAGGAAATAAAAAAACTTGCTGAAAGCACCAAACAGTCGGTTGATTTCATTCAGTCGAGTATAGATGATTTAAGAACGCAAACGCAGGAAGCTGTGAAGTCCATGGAGAATTCACAAGCTGGGTTTGAAAAAGGAAGAGAACGTGTTGAAGTTGCAACAAAAGCCATTGACGAAGCAGTTCAGGGTGTCGAAGGTATACAAACAAATATGCACCAGATCAGTTCTAATATAGATCAGCAAACAGCCGTTTCAGAGGAAGTGGCAAGCAACTTGACTGTGATCAATGACAGAACTAAAAAGTTGTACGGTGAATGTATCAGAACGGGCCAAGCGATGTTTGATATTTCAGTTGGAATTGATAATCTTCGCAAAGACATGTATTCGAATGCTGATGTTATTTCGGATAAGGATTCAATCGATATCTGTATTACAGACCATCTGAACTGGAGATGGCGTGTTTATAATATGATTCTTGGCTATGATGACATAGACCCTGCAGCGATGGGGGATCACACAAAATGCCGTCTGGGTAGGTGGGTTGCAAGTCGAGGTACTTCAAATCCGGCTTATGCTAATCTTGTTCAACAGATGAGCGGACCACACAAAAATTTACACGATATAGCAATGGCCGCAGTGAAGGCATACAGATCTGATAATAATACAGAGGCTGAACGCCTTCTTAATGAGATGGATGATGTTTCAAAAGAAGTTGTTGGACTGCTTGAACAGCTTCGTAGAATTGGATAATAATAATTAAGAAGGACGCACTCATATGGAGAGCGTCCTTTTTTTCTTGATTGCCTAGAAACCGTGTTGAAAAGATTTTGTTGGGTATAATATCCATATGTCTGGATTTCTATCGGAAGCTAGTGTAGATCAACTTCTTGGTAGTTTTCAGAATATTTTGAAGGTTTGAGAAAGCTTATGTAGAAGTCTTTGGTGGGGTGATAAAATGCATGCCAAGATGATAGAAGAAACATTAAGTAAAATCATTGAGATTGACAGCAGAGCTGTCCAAGTGGAAAAAGATGCACTGAGCACAGAAAAAGAAAAGTTTAATGAATTAAAAAAGAAGAAAAAAGATATGGAATTTGCTTATATGAAGGAAGCAAGAAAAGAAGCTAAGGTAAAATATGATGCCATAGTGGGCGCCGCCAGAGAAGAAGCAGAGACTATTGAAGAATTAGGAAAGAGGGAATGCCAGCGTCTTGACAATTTACTTGAAGAGCACAAAGAAGAGATGGTGGAGAAGGTTTTTATCCGTCTATTTGAGGTTGTTCTGAATCAGTCAAAAAGTACAGAGTAGGGGGAATCGCTATGGGAAACGTGAGGCGATTCGCAGCCATTAACACAAAAATTAGGTCACTTGAAGGACAGTTGCTCAACAATAAGGATTATGAGAACCTCCTTGAAATGAGCGAACTCTCTGAAATGACAGCTTACTTAAAAAACAATACCAGTTATTCTGAATTATTTGATTCTGTGGTGGTGGACGAACTGACCATTGACCATTTGGAAGTGCTCTTCAAAAGAGAACTATTTCGGAAGATACAAGGGTTCATACATTATTTTGTAGATGATTATAAGCAACTTTTTCGCATTCTGTTTATGCGTTATGAAATTGAAGACTTGAAGTTGTTTATAAGGTCACTGGTAAGAAGTGAAGATATATCAAAGATTATGGAGCATATGGTGATCTTGAGTGTTCGTAAGACATTTGATTATGAAAAACTTTCTCGGGTGAGATCTCTTGAAGAATTAGTTGTAGCTCTTGAAGGCACGCCATATCACGATTTGATTCAGTACTATATGAATGAATCGCCAGAACGAAGAATATTCTATATGGAAATGAACTTAGATAGATATTATTTTAAGAAGCTCATAGCTCAAGTTGAGAAGCTGTCAGGTATAGATCAAAAACCAGTAAAAGAGATTCTAGGCAAAAATACAGATATCTTAAATATACAGTGGATTTATCGTGGCAGAAAGTTTTACAGACTTACATCGGAAGAGCTTCTCAACTATACGTTGCTTGGCGGACATGCTTTGAAATACAAAACGCTCAAACAACTATGTTATGCAGCAAGCAGAGAAGATGTCACGAACTTTATTCGTGAAGGGCCTTACGGTTTTCTCGTAGACCGTGATGATTTTGAAGTTTTTATGGAGCTTAATATGGAACGTTATATTTATGATGAATTTCTAAAGCTTAAGAAAAGAAATTACATGAATATCATCGAATCCATGGTTTATATGCATCAGCTTGAATATGAAGTAAGGGATCTATTCACTATTTTTGAAGCCAAAAGATACGGCTTTGGCAAGGAAGAAACCAAGAAATACCTTGTGCGTATCAGATAACCCAAATAAAACCGAGCATCGGTAAGATTGGGAAAAAGGGGGGAAGCCTCATGGCAGTGGAAAAGATGGAACTGATGAACCTGGTCGCACATCAGGATCATCTGGATCAAATACTAAGAAAAATAGTCCTCATGGAAAATGTTCATCTTATTGATGCGATGACAGAAATCGACGATAGCAACTTTACAATAAATATGCTTGAAGAGAACATGGAAGAAATCGTGAATATGTGTATGATCAAACCTTATCGTACAGATAAGAGCTTCAAGAAAATCCAAGAGGAACTCACGGAACTTATGGTCTTGATGGAAATACCGCTTGGTGTTCGATATGAACACTTTGGCGAAGACTATGAATATCAAGATGTTGAAGAAGAAATTGACTTGATATTCACGCAGTTTAAAGACATTAACCTAAGAAAAGAAAAATTAGAGAGTGAACTCTCCAAACTAAGGGATTTCCAAATTATCGAGGGCCTCAAAGGTGTTTCTGTTGATTTGAAAACGGTTTTTGATATGGAGCATTTTACTTTAAAATTAGGCACACTTTCAAAAGAAAATCGCAGTAAATTTGCAATGAACTACGAAAATGTATCAGCAACAGCCATGCATATTGGCGCATTCAATGACGAGGAAGCATATCTTGTTCTTTCGCCAAAATCTCTCGATAAAGAGACCGAAAGAATTCTGAGATCTGTTTATTTCAATGAAATTGAAATTCTACGAAAATATCTGGGATTTCCAGATGACATGATTCAGAATATAAGGCATCGCATTGAGGAAATTGAAAGAACCATTGACGATTTAAATGAAAGTATTAAAGAAAGAAAAGAACGATATATGGAATCGATAGCCTGTTGCTATTCGAGAACGATCATGGAGCAGTCTGTCGCAACGCTTAAAATAAAAATTGCGTGTACGAAGAGCTTTTTCTACTTATCAGGCTGGGTTGGCATAAGTGAAAAAGAACACATTGAGCAGTCCATAGATGATATCGGTTACAACATCATCATAGGGTTTAAAACTTTAGACGAGTCTATAGTCAATTTAACACCTCCGACAAAATTGAAGAACAATTGGGTGTTAAAACCTTTTGAACTTCTTGTTGAAATGTACGGGACGCCATCTTATACCGAGGTTGACCCAACTGTATTTTTAGGACTTACATATATGTTCCTATTTGGAGCGATGTTCGGTGATCTAGGTCAAGGTCTTGTGCTGTTTCTTGCGGGTTATTTTATGGTGCGAAGGAAACCGGGCAACTTATCTGGAGCAATTCTCTCCAGACTTGGTGTGAGCTCCATGATTTTTGGAACACTCTATGACAGTATTTTTGGGTATGAGCATGTCATTTCACACTTTGTGGTTAAGGTGACGGGCAATGAACATTTAGCGGAATCGCTATTCTTAAGGCCTATTGAAAATATCAATACAGTGTTGATGTCATCCATCATTATCGGTTTCATTCTGCTTCTTGTCAGCTTTGGCTATAGCATATTTAATAAGCTGAAGTCGAAAGATGTTAAAGAGGGATACTTTGGTCGAAATGGTGTGGCAGGTCTTATTCTTTATTTGTCACTGCTTGGAATATTGATAACAAAAATAAAAACAACCTATTCTGGATATTCATCAGCTCTCGTAACCGTTGCAGTTATTACGGTGGGTTTCATAATATTTAGAGAACCACTGGCAAATTACATGACAGGACACAGACCTCTTTATCATGAGTCGCCAAGTGAGTATTATGTGGAAAGTGGTTTTGACATACTCGAAACTTTCTTGAGTATGTTATCAAATAGTATTTCATTTATACGTGTGGGCGCATTTGCCCTGAATCACGTGGGATTGTTTATAGCCTTCCATACGATGGCAGATATTATTGGAACTCTGACAGGTCAAATATCTATGTTCATTATCGGAAATATTATTGTTATTTTCTTAGAAGGGTTGATCGTATTTATTCAGGGTCTTCGACTCGTGTACTATGAACTCTTTAGTAAGTATTACACAGGCGAAGGTGTTCCTTTTGAACCGGCAGCTGTACGACAGAATCAGTAAGACTAATAGGAGGAATCTTAATGAAAATTATACTGGGTCTTAGTATGACCATTGTATTTGCAACAATAATGGCTGGTGTTATGCTCCTGAATCGAGACGCGAAACGCGAAAAATTAAAAAGAATACTTAAATGGAATTTGATTGGTTATATACCGCTTATGCTTCTAGCTATCGGAATTGTAGTGCCTGATATAGCGTTTGCTGCTTCGGAAGATGGTTTGACAAGTGCAACAGGCCTCGGATTTATTGCTGCTGCACTCAGTACGGGATTTGCGACGCTCGGTGCAGGCTATGCAGTAGGCGCAGTTGGATCATCTGCCCTCGGCGCAGTCAGTGAAGATCCTAAAATTTTAGGTAAAACACTGATATTTGTAGGACTGGCAGAAGGTATTGCAATTTATGGTCTGATCATTTCGATATTGATACTGGGTCGTTTATAAAAGGAGGTCGCTATGCGTTCCTTTCTAATCAGCGATAATTCAGAAACACTTATAGGGATGCGTCTCGCAGGAATCACTGGAGTCATACTTGAGGAAGAAACTGAAATAATCCAGAAAATAGATGAACTTATCAAAGACCCTGAAGTCGGGATTATCATGATTACAGGGGGCATAATGATGAAAGCGCAAGATGCCATAATGCAGCGGAAGCTTCGAGAGGCTGAAACGTTAATCGTTCAGATTCCGGGAACTGCTGAAGAATCAGATGATGATCGTATCGCCAGATATATACGTGAATCCATTGGACTTAAATTCTAAAGGGTGATAGTTATGATAACCATTGACGATAAACTTGAACTTTTCAAAAAGGTGGTTCTTCAAAGGGTGGTGGATGAGTTTGAAGAGAAATTTGACGCTCTTGAAACAGAACATGATCGTGCCCTTAAAGAATTTGAAAAGTATGTTCTAATAAGAAAAGCGGCCTTTATTCAACAAATGGAAGAAAAGGCGCAAGGAGAAAGAAAAAGACTCATATCTCAAGCAAAAAGTGTTGCGAAAAATCAAGTGCTGCATACACGACATGCACTTATTGACGAGTTGATAGACGCCGTTAAAGATCGAATTCATATTTTTGTTGAGTCTGAGATTTATACGATGTTTCTTCAAGATAATTTAAAAGCCACATTGGAAAAATTCCATGAATTTGATGATATCATTGTTGAACTGACTCAGCATGACCATTTTGAATATGGTGATATGATTGAGAATTCACTCCATAAAGCGGGTTATACAATGAAACATATCAAGCTGGTTTCAACGGAAGAAGATATTATAGGTGGATTCGTTGTATACAACGGCCCTAAGTCTGTGCGTATTGATTTTTCACTCGCGGCTGTCATTTCAGATAATAAGAGATTTATGGGACAACTGGTGTATGAAATATTAAATGAAGCGGGGGATGCAAATGAACAGTAGTGCTGTCATTCAAATGGTCAACGGCCCCGTTGTAAAAGCTTCAGGAATGGCCAACTATAAAATGCGTGAGATGGTCACTGTGGGTTCGAAGATGCTCATCGGAGAAGTTATTTCCCTCGATGGGGACATTGGAACGATTCAAGTTTATGAAGAAACAGAAGGCCTGCAAGTGGGTGAAGAGGTTGCATCAACAGGGCGACCACTATCTCTAAAACTTGGTCCAGGTCTACTTGGAAATATATTTGACGGTATAGAACGTCCACTTCATACCATTAATAGTTTATGTGCAGATTTCATTCCAGAGGGGATTGGTCTTATATCGATCGATCTTGAAAAAGAGTGGCATGTGGAAATGGATATGGAACTTGAAGTTGGCGATGAGGTAAAAGGTGGTCAAGTGTTTGGAAAGGTGCAGGAAACATCCTTAATCGAGCACAGACTTATGATGCCTTCTAACATTGAAGGTAAGGTTGTTGAAAAACAAGAAAGTGGAAGTTACAACATTGAAACTGTGTTGTTAAAGATAAAAGATAAAAAGGGAAAAATACACGATGTGAAAATGTATCAAGAGTGGCCTGTACGTGTACCAAGGCCCGTTGAAGAGCGAATGGTTCTTTCTCGTCCACTGGTGACAGGTCAACGTATTCTGGACATATTCTTTCCTATTGCAAAAGGGGGAACAGCTGCGATTCCAGGTGGATTTGGAACAGGCAAAACCATGACTCAGCATCAGCTGGCGAAATGGTCAGATGCCGATATTATTGTATATATAGGTTGCGGAGAGCGTGGCAATGAGATGACGGATGTGCTTGAAGAGTTTCCGAAGCTTATTGATCCGAAGACGGACAAACCAATCATGGAAAGAACAATTTTGATTGCGAACACGTCCAACATGCCCGTAGCGGCCCGTGAAGCCAGTATTTACACTGGGATCACATTGGCAGAGTATTACAGAGATATGGGTTATCATGTGGCAATTATGGCAGATTCTACATCACGCTGGGCAGAAGCACTTCGTGAAATATCGGGCCGACTTGAAGAAATGCCTGCCGAAGAAGGCTATCCTGCCTATTTGCCATCACGACTTGCTGAGTTCTATGAACGTGCTGGTTATGTGAAGTCCCTTTGTGGAGTTGAAGCTTCGGTGACCATTATCGGAGCCGTATCACCTGCGGGTGGAGATTTTTCTGAACCGGTGACTGAAAATACCAAGCGGTTTGTAAATGCATTTCTGGCCCTCGATAAAAAATTGGCCTATGCAAGGCATTATCCTTCAATTAACTGGCTGACAAGCTATAGCGGATATATAAAAATCCTGTCACCATGGTATACAGAGAATGTCAGCGGCAATATTATTGAACTCAGAAATGAAATGATCAGTATTTTATTTGAAGAGAATAAACTTGCTGATATTGTAGCTCTTGTCGGCGAAGATGTATTGCCTGACGATCAACGTCTCATTATTGAGATCTCTAAAGTACTCAAAATAGGATTCTTACAGCAAAATGCGTTCCATAGTGAGGACACTTATGTGCCGCTTCCGAAACAGCATCTGATGCTTGAAATGATCAAGTATCTATATGACAGAGCAAAAGAGGCTATAAATCTTGGTGTTCCTATTTCAAAGGTCAAAGATGAAGAACTTTTCGGTAAGGTCATGAAAATGAAGTACACAATTCCCAATGAAGACTTGAAAGGGATTGGACGGCTTAGACAAGAAGTTGAAGACTACTATAATGACTTGATTGTACAATATGCAGAAAGTTAAGGAAGGGGGAGACTTATGAAGCGAGAATACTTGATGCTTGATAAAGTAGAAGGCCCCTTGATTATTTTGTCCGGGGTGAAAGCAGCCTCTTATGGTGAGGTCGTTCGAATTAAAGTTGAGGGTGAAAAATCACGAATGGGAAAAGTCATTCGTATAGATGGAGACCGTGTTATTGCACAAGTTTTTGAAGGAACATCTGGATTATCCACTCAGAATACTTCTGTGACATTCACAGGTAAACCGTTTGAAATAAGTTTGTCTCACGAGATATTGGGACGGACATTTAACGGAGTAGGACACCCCATTGATGATGGTGGGGAAATCTATTCTGGCCAGCTCTATAATATCAATGGTCGGCCTATCAATCCTGTGGCTCGAAAATATCCAAAAAACTATATTCAGACAGGTATTTCAACAATTGATACACTGACCACTTTGATTCGTGGTCAGAAGTTACCTATCTTTTCGGGTAATGGACTGCCACACAATGAATTGGCTGCTCAAATAGTTCGGCAAGCTGAAATTAGCGGTGGCGGAGAGGAAAAATTCGCGGTTGTATTTGCGGCTATTGGCGTTAAACATGATGATGCGGCATTTTTTAAACGGAGTTTCGAATCTGCAGGCACACTTGAAAATGTTGTTATGTTTATCAACTTAGCAGATGATCCGATTGTTGAACGTGTGAGCACGCCGCGTTGTGCTTTGACCGCAGCAGAATATTTAGCATTTGAAGAAGGTTATAATATTTTGGTTGTTATGACTGATGTAACTTCATATTGTGAAGCGCTTAGAGAAGTGTCCTCTGCACGGGAAGAGGTACCGAGTCGTAAAGGTTATCCTGGATATTTATATTCTGATTTGGCGTCTCTTTATGAACGGGCCGGTATGCTTAAGAACCGAGCTGGATCAATCACATTTTTACCAATTCTCACGATGCCAAATGATGATATTACGCACCCTGTGCCTGATTTAACAGGATATATTACAGAAGGCCAGGTCGTTCTCAGTCGAGATTTGTACTATGACAATATCTATCCACCTGTGAATGTGTTGCCATCACTATCGCGTTTAATGAAAGACGGTATAGGTGAAGGCTATACTATAAAAGAACACCCAGATGTGGCAAACCAATTGTTCTCATCTTATTCGAAGGTGCAAGACATTCGGGCACTGGCTCAAATAATTGGTGAGAGTGACCTTTCGAAAGTGGATCAGAAGTACATGGAATTTGGGAGACACTTTGAAGCGACGTTTGTGACTCAAGGGCTGGATGAGAACCGAACGATCAAGGAAAGTATTGATGTGGCATGGGACATTCTATCTGTCTTGCCGAAGTCTGAACTTGATCGCCTCAGTGAAGAAATCATTGAGGCCCACTATAGAGGGTGATGCATATGAATCAAAATCAAGCACCTACAAAAGCAAATCTAATAAAAGCAAAATCACTCCTTGGTTTTTCAGCCAAAGGTTTTGATTTGTTGGATAAAAAGAGAAATGTGCTCATAAGAGAGATGATGGGCCTGCTTGACCGTGCGGCTTCCATTCAAAAAGAGATCAAGGATATTTACGAGGAAGCTTATGAAGCCTTACGTTTTGCAAATGTAACCCTGGGGGTAAATGCAGTTGAAGAAATAGCCATATCCATACCGAATTCAGAGGACTATCAGGTTCTGTTGACATCTGTAATGGGCGTTGAGATTCCAGAGGTTCGTTATAAAAAGGATCCATTCCAAGTGAGTTACGGTTTTTTTAGAACCAATGCTGCGCTCGATACAGCCGTAAGGAAATTTCGTCAGGTACGATTTTTAACATATGAGTTGGCTGAGGTTGAAACAAAGGTATACAAGCTTGCCATGGAGATCAGGAAGACTCAAAAAAGAGCCAATGCACTTGAGAAAATTCAAATTCCCAAGTATCAGGCTCTTGTTAAGAAAATTGAGGAGACCTTAGAAGAAAAAGAAAGAGAGGACTTCTTTAGGTTGAAACGTGTGAAGTCAAAGTCCAATAAAGATTAGAATAACTTGAAGTCAATTGGATAAACACCTGATTGACTTTTTAATTAATGTAACAGTGTACAAAAATTAAGAAATTGTGAAAATGTAAAGTGACCAAAATTGTACAGTTTTAGTTTAGCCGGGTATAATTGAATGTGTACTAATTGTGAACTTTTACAAAATGGAAGGAATGGGTATGGGTATGGGTATTAGAAACAAACTTATTGGGATTATTGCACTTTTAATTATTGTTCCACTTTTAGTTATGGGAGTGTCGTCTTACACAAAGGCGGCAGATTTATTGAATGACAATTTTATTGAGTCAAACAAAGCTCTCAATAATGAAATTGCACACTCGCTGCAAAAGGAATTTGAAGGATACATATATGGTGTTCAAGCGATTGCGGATAATATTGATGCACGTGGAATTATGGACAAACCTGAGTATGAGCCGTTTTTATTAGGATTATTCGAGCACTATGTGAATAATTATCCATCTGCATTTCAAATGTATATTGGTACTCGTGATGGCTTGATGCGTATTAGTCCTGATTATAAGTTTGACGACTCATATGATCCGCGTCAAAGGGCTTGGTATAAACTTGCTGAAGAAACAGGAAAACCAGGTTGGACGGATATGTATAAAGATGCTGTTACAGGAAATTGGTCAATCTCAGGTGCGGTGCCTGTATACAATCCAAGTAACCAGTTTATTGGTTCGGTGGCTACGAGTTTAGATCTTTCAGCCATTTCTGAGATGATTGGTCAAGTTAAGGTTGGCAAACAAGGTTATGTGTTTGTGCTTGATGATGAAGGGAAAGTTATAGCACACCCTGATCCTAATCAAGTGGGTAATGTACTTCCAGTTCCGGAAATCGCTGAAGTTATTAAAAATGGCGAAGTAAATGGTATTGTTGATTATCAATATGTAAATGGAGATGGTGTTACAACAGACAAATATGCCGTGTTTGAATATATGGAAGACACGCGTTGGTATATCATGACTTCAATGTATTATGATGAAGTTGAAGAGAGCACACGTTCATTGTTAATGACAGCGTTATTGATTGGTCTAATTACGTTAGTGATCGCAACATTGATTGGTATTTTATTTGCCAACTCCATCACAAAGCCAATTCAAATGATTGTTAGTGATATGAGTAAAGTGGAACAAGGTGATATGACAGTCAAGTCAAATGTTAAGTCAAAAGATGAGATTGGGATATTGGCTGAGAAGTTCAATTCTATGGTGTTAAATGTCAGAGAGCTTCTTGAAAATGCTGTAAATGTGACAAGTGAAGTATCATTGGCAGCAGAGACATTGGCAAGCAGTGCTGAGGAAGCAAGTGCATCATCAGATGAAGTGAATAGTACTGTAGATGAAATCGCACAAGGGGCCACTGAACAAGCCAACGATACAGAAGTTGCAGCCCGATTAACTGGAAACCTTGATGAAAAATTTGAGAATCTTCATTTGAATTCAAGTGATATTGCATCGAACGCTGATCGTGCTAAAGAGATTAACAGTGCTGGTGAAATGGTTCTTAAAGATTTGAAAGACAAATCGGAGGAGAACAATCGGTCTACAGTTCGGATCTCTGATGCCATTGGTGATCTTGAGGCGAAATCAAAAGACATTGGCGGTATTTTAGGTACGATAAGTTCAATCGCTGAACAAACCAACCTATTGGCTCTGAATGCTTCTATTGAAGCAGCTAGAGCTGGTGAACATGGCCGCGGATTTGCCGTGGTTGCAGATGAAATCAGAAAACTTGCGGAAGGTTCTTCGCAGTCCACTGACGAAATCAGGTCTATTATTTCTTTGATTCAAGACCAAACAGCAAATACCGTTGGGATAATGGATGAGTTTAAAGAAAACTCAGATCTTCAGTATCAAGCTGTTGAGGAAATGGGTAAAAGCTTTGATGAAATTTCAGGTGCGATTGATGGAATTGCTGTCCAAATCCAAGGTATTGATGGGTATATAACAGAAATGCTGAATGATAAGAATGCTATCGTACAGTCTATAACAAATATATCTTCTGTGTCTGAAGAGACTGCAGCTGCAAGTGAAGAAGTGAGTGCCACTATGGAACAGCAAAATTCTGCTGTTGATTCTATTGCGAAAGCCGCTGAGCAGTTAAATGGTCTTTCCAGAGCCCTAAGTGATCAGATTAGAAAGTTCAAAATTTAAGGATTAATAAGTTTAAATGAAAGGCAAAGTATGAAATTGTACTTTGCCTTTGTTGTAGATAAAAAGTACAACTTAATTGAGAATAAATTATCAATCTTTAACAATAACTTTAGAATGTAGGGTTCCAATTTCAGTTTCTTCATACTATAATGGACAAGAACCTACCCTTTATATTTGGGGATGTCGGTAAGGTCGTGTCCCTTAGGAGGTTTTAAAAATGGAAAAATCAATGATTCGTTTACGTATGAGCATGCATGATGCACACTATGGTGGAAATTTGGTTGATGGTGCTAAGATGCTTCAACTATTTGGTGACGTAGCTACAGAACTTCTTATCCGCAATGACGGTGACGAAGGTCTATTCGCTGGTTACGACAATGTTGAATTCCTTGCACCAGTCTACGCTGGCGATTACATCGAAGCTGTTGGAGAAATTATCAAGGTCGGTAACTCTTCGCGCAAGATGGTATTCGAAGCTAGAAAGGTCATTGTACCTCGTCCTGACATCAGTGATTCTGCATGTGACGTTCTTGAAGAGCCAATTGTTGTTTGTAAAGCTTCTGGCACTTGTGTAACGCCTAAAGACAAACAACGTAAATAAGGAGGCCCTTCATGGAAAAGCTAATTATCACAGCGGCGCTTACGGGCGCTGAAGTTACAAGAGAACATCAGCCTCATTTACCGATCACTCCTGAAGAGATCGCTGAAGAAGCTTACAAATGCTGGCAAGCGGGCGCGTCTGTTGTGCACGTTCATGCTAGAAATGCAGATGGTTCTCCAACACAAGCATTTGAAATGTACAAAGAAATCAAGGAACTTGTCGAAGCCAAGTGTGATGTAATCTTCCAACCGTCTACAGGTGGTGCTGTATGGCATACTCCGGAAGAACGTCTTCAACCTGTTGAGCTTTCGCCAGAAATGGCAACACTGAGCATGGGAACTTGTAACTTTGGCCCGGATGTTTTCATGAATTCAGAAGAGTACATTGAGAAATTTGCTAAGCGTATGCAAGAGCTTGGTGTTAAACCAGAACTTGAAATCTTCGAACGTGGCATGATTCAAAATGCAATGTCACTACAGAAGAAAGGTCTTGTTGATGGACCTATTCATTTTGATTTCGTATTGGGTGTACCAGGGGCTTGCCCAGGAACACCAGAAGATCTGATGTTCATGATCAATAAGCTTCCAGCAGGTTCAACTTGGACTGTTGCTGGTGTTGGACGTTCACAGCTGTCTTTGACAACTATGGGAATCCTTCTTGGTGGTCACGTACGTGTTGGTTTTGAAGATAACATCTACCTCTCTAAAGGTGTTAAGGCAACATCTAATGCTGACTTTGTAGAGCGTATTGTACGCCTTGCAAAGGAACTAAATAGAGAAGTTGCAACACCAGCAGAAGCACGTCAAATTCTGAATATCAAAAAATAGTATTAAACTCAAGTTATAAAATGACATTCAAAAACCGCGATCATAAATGATCGCGGTTTTTATTATGGGAAAATATCAGTCTGAGGATGCATCGGCGACTTGAGCAGTCGCAGAGTTAAAGTGTTTCTCTTTTTTCAACTCCGCCACTTGCTTTCGAACTGATATTTGTAGTTCGTCCAAGGCGGCTTCTGAAGTTCCGAGATCATCCGATGGAAGCAGTAAGTGACTGAGTGCCCATTCGTAATCACTCGGGTAATGACTATTCTCCTGAAGTGTTTTCATGGTATGGTTAAGTTTACTCTCCACTATCTGAAAACCAGCTTCGTCACAGAATGGCAAAACACCTAAAATCAACTGTGTTCCAAACATGCTTAAGTGATCAGTCTCCCAGAATAGTCGTTTAAGTTCAGGGTAGAGCTGGTTAAGTTTATTTGCATATTCTTCATCTTGTTTTGAAGACATTTGGTGAAGGGGTTTATAAATTAAAAGCATAAATATCACAAAGACGTAATTGCCTTTTTGAGCTTTTTTTATTTCCATTTGAATCATATCTTTAATATTAACGTTCGATGATTTTAGAGTATCTTTTGTAGATGTGGTATGGCGCGACATATTGATGAGTTTCTTGATTCGAGAAATAAGGTTTACATCATCAAAAGGCTTTAATACGTAGTCAAAAGCACCTGCCTTTAAACCAACGATGAAATCTGACCTTTTGTTGCTGGATGTCAAAATCATAATCGGAATGTGGTCATATTGCTTCTTAATCCGTTCAAGTAGAGCAATTCCATCGAAGTGATCGTACCTAATTTCCATGACAATAAAACCAATTGTATTGCTGTGTTTGCTGAGTATAGACATGGCTTCACTGCTGTTTTCTGCATCGTAAGTCGTTAAATTGAGATTGGAACAAATATCGCATAATCTAACACGTATTGGTTTCGTCTGGTCAATGATCAGCACATCTTTCATTGGCTCACCTCTTTGCATAGGCATTTATTTCGCCCTTGGTCCTTGGCTTTATATAGGAGTCGGTCTGTGAATTTGATAATGGATTCATAATCCATGATGACATTTGCAGGAATGTGTCCCGCCCCAATACTCACCGTTATAGGAATGATCTGGTTGTTGTGATTGAAAACATGATGCTCAATCTTTGATCTGATTTTTTGGCAAACTCCTTCTAGATCTTTATATCCAATATTTTTCAGATAAAGGATGAATTTTTCGCTTTCGAACCGGACAATCCAGTCATAATCCTCCCTTATACAATCAAATAATAATGAAGTAAACTCATTAAGAACTTGATCGCCCACAATATGCCCAAATTGATCATTTACATATTTAAAATGATCTAAATCTAGGATGAGTAAAGCGGAGTCATAACCCTTCAAATGATTATTAACGAGTTCAAAAGGGAGTCGTTCCATTAAATAACGTTTGTTATAAGTTGAAGTTAGTGGATCGGAGATGAGTTGTTTGTTTTTAAGCTCAATAAGAGTGTGGATTTCGGTGAGGGTTAGTCCATCTAGTCCATCAATAAGGTCGGATTTTGTAACGTCTTTCACGATTTCGACAACGTATCCCGTATAAGGGACATCTAGTGGGTAAGCAGTGATCATGAATAGTTTTGAGTGTGCATACTCAAACTTAACAAATATATCCTTCTCTATGAGCGCGTGCATTGAAATGCAATTTGAACACACCTCACCCGAGGTCCAAATTTTATAGCAAGAATTCGTATCGAATAAAGGCTCTTCGATTGGGAACTCAAAGTTCGAATTCTTCTTCATATAGATGACTTCTTTTTTTATAGGATCAACAATGCGTATCAAATCGAAAATTTTATAAAAAAGAGTCACGTTATTAATGACTTGTTCAAAACTGTTCATCAAATCCACCTCTTCCAATCAGTAAATACATACCCAATTAAAACGAGGGCAAATAAAAAGCACTGAAATGTGTAGATTCACGATTTCAGTGCTAATGCATAAATTAGTATGGCATGATTTGAATTAAGTCATACTTTTGTCTGTGGATGTCGATATTTGTGTTAAATAAATCATTTTGTGAATATGGATTTGCGATGTCATCTTGAACGTTAATACCTTCAATAACATCAGAAACACCCCATGACCCATTTAAATAGAGCTCAGTCCAGTAGTTAACGTCTTCGCCTACAGTGCCTTTCATAACACGAGAAGGAATATCTAATGCTCGTAGGAATGCAACGAACAGTTGGTTGATCTCTTCTGGAGATCCAACAGCTGTATCGAAGACCTGTACGTTGGTTAGACCACTTTCTAATTCTGTACTCAACTTGATGTTTTTAATCATCCATTGATACAGCTCGCGTGCTTTCATATACTGATTGCTCACCTGATAAGTGATCAGCTTACTTGTTGAATTAATTTGTGTATCGCTGCTATTGATTACACTTGTAGGTATCAGGTAACGCATTGTTCTTGAATCAATATTTATAATGCTGAATTGAATAAGTGGTATATTAGAACCGTTAAGCTCAGTTTCATCAATCGCTTCATTAATAGAGGATTCAATCACTTCGTCTACCGGGTCTGAAACTTCTGTCTGTATCGGATCGTCAGTCGTATCTTCAGATGTAATAGAGCTGTTATCCTCATCTTCATTTGTAATGACGTCTGAGTCTGTTGTGTTGTTAGTCTCATCTAAATTAGCATTAGATTCAGGAGCATTGTCTTCGATTGGTGTTTCATCAACATTATCTTGATTTGGTACAGTTTCATTGGTTAAAGTATTATCTGATAAAGGTTCTTCATCAACATTGTCATCTTGGAGCACTGAAGGCACTCCCGTTATGAATATGTTGTGTTTACCAAGACCAAATGGGGTATATAGAGTTCCATCAAAGGCATTCCCTGAAATAGGAATGATAAACTCAAGTGAGTCTTGATCTTTACTGACTTTTACATTGAATGAATCTAATCCATGGCCTTCTTTAAGTGTGCCACTCATCGTGAACTGACTTTTCTCAATGACCATATTGGAGTAATATTCCTGATTAAGTTGGATGTTGTACTTATAGAAATCTTCGAATTCCATGTAATGCTCTTCTTCGGAATCTATTGAGAGATTTCTAATTTTGAAAGTAGATATAACATTATCGAAGACTACAATCATATCTTCTTCGGGTACTTCGGCGCCGTAATGACAAGTCATAAAATATGCTGTGTCATTTTGTTTTAGAATGTATAATACTTGTTTCTGCGGTGTTTCGTTTTCAATAGTTGTGATGTAGAGTTTTTTAACTTGAAGCAAATCATCAATGTTCATTAGTTCTTCGCCCGTGAATGTGATGTTTTCACTGTATGTTTTTAGAAGCAGTGATTTATTCATATCCACCAGTTCGGCGAGTGTCATATCGTCATCGATGGGTTGAGATATTAATGATACACTGTATGATTCAAAGTCATCTTGGTAGCCGTATTGGAACGGGCCGTCTAATTTTCCCCAGTGATAAGGAATAGAGATCGTAATTCCAAGTTCATCAATAGGACGGGTTTTGTAAATGCCATCTTGGAATAATTTTAGCCCTGCGTCGTCATCTGAACCTTCGAGGGATAATATTTCAGTTTCTTCATTCCATTCGGGTTTCATGTTAAATGTTTCAGCAATTATTTGGATCGGAACCATGGTGCGACCTTCGCGAATGTAAGGTTCTGATTCAAGTTTGAATCTTTTGCCGTTGCGAAATGCGATTTTGTTTCCAAGTTGGAGCTTCATATGCATGTTGTCTTTATAGGCAATAATCATTCTTTCAGATTCAACCCAAACAATACGTGCGCCCATGGCTTCAAAGAATTCTTTCATTGGAACCATAATCGTATCTCCGTACATTTCTGGAGCTGTGTTAAAAGAAATCTTATTGCTATCAATCATCACTTCAATGTCGCTGCTTGCAAAAGTAGGCACGACACTGAACGTTAAGACAAAAGCTAAGAGCAGTGTTACTTTTTTGTTTCTCATGTAAAAACCTCCCGGTTTTGTTAATTCAGTGATTACACTAACAATATACAATGAGAGTGGCAATTCAATAAAGGATATTTATGATAATGTTGTTGAAGTGTAATATTAGTATTAATTTTTGTACAAAGTGGCTTGAGTGTGTATAATAAGCAGGAAACACGTAGACAATATTAACTTGAACTATAGTTTCGTCATTTAAATGAATGAACGAATATAATATATGGAGGTGACCCATGGAGCTGGAGAATCTGAAAAAGAAAACCTTGGCAGACTTACGCGCTATAGCAAAAGCGATGAAAATTAGAAATATTTCGAAGATGCGCAAGGATGATCTTATAGATGCGATCATCAATGGCAATGTGGAGCTGGCAAAGGAAACATCTGAGGTTTCTATGAACGATGAAAGTGCCACAAGTACTGTAAATGCACAGGCTGTTGAAAAAGTGGTTTCTATTAAAGAAGAGACTGATTTAGAAAAAAAGAAAATTCCTGAAAAAGTTATTAAAAAGCCTGTGAAAAAGCCCGCCACAGAAGATAAAGCGACGGCAGCAAAAGCAGAAATGAAACGTTTGAGTGTCAGTGAGAATTTACATAAACAAGCTGATGACGAAGTAGAAGGCGTTCTTGAAGTTATTGAGCAAGGATATGGATTCTTGCGATTTAGAAATTTCTTATCTAGTGATCTGGATGTTTATGTATCTCCATCTCAAATTCGTAAATTCAGCATGCGCACAGGCGATAAAATTCGTGGTGTGACGAGAATTCCAACACAATCAGAAAAATTCCGAGCATTACTATTTGTTAAAGAAATAAATGGTCAGAAGCCAAAGTCGAATTTTGTACGACCGAAATTTGATGAATTAACACCACTTTATCCTGAGGAAAGATTCAACCTTGATGACGGTGGTGGAGAGATGTCCATGCGTCTTATTGATTTAATCTCTCCGATTGGAAAGGGACAGCGTGGTCTTATAGTGGCACCGCCAAAGGCTGGTAAAACAATTCTTTTACAAAAAATTGCTCAGAATATTACAAAGAATAATCCAAATACAGAAGTGATTATGCTTCTTATTGACGAAAGACCTGAGGAAGTAACAGAAATGCAGCGTTCGATTAATGCAGATGTTATTTACTCAACATTTGATGAATTGCCTTCTCACCACATTAAAGTGGCTGAAATGGTCCTTAATCGTGCAAAAGGTCTTGTTGAGCAGGGACGTGATGTTGTTATTCTTCTTGATAGTATTACAAGATTAGCCCGTGCGTATAACCTTGTGATTCCTTCATCCGGTAGAACGCTTTCTGGTGGATTTGACCCTGCAGCGCTTCATAAACCTAAAAGATTCTTTGGTGCTGCACGTAATATTGAAGAAGGCGGAAGCCTTACCATTCTTGCAACAGCACTTGTTGAAACGGGTTCAAGAATGGATGATGTTATTTTTGAAGAATTCAAGGGCACAGGCAATATGGAATTGACCTTAAGCAGAAAGCTTTCTGAAAAACGTATTTTCCCAGCTATAGATATTCGTAAGTCGGGTACTCGTCGTGAAGATAAATTGCTTTCGAAAAAAGAGATGGAAGCTATGTGGCATATTCGCCGTGCTATGGGCAATCAAAATGTTCAAGATGTCACGGAATACTTAATTGATAAACTTATGGGTACGAAATCAAATGAAGCCTTTATTGAGAAGATCAAAGGCGGCATAAAGTTTGGAAATAAAACCTATTAGACAAATTCTATAGAGTTGTAGAGTATTGATTGCCGTGGTATAATATTAGGACTTGACATTGGACAGAATTGCCCTTAATATATTGGGGTGGAATTCTAATTTTCCATATCAAACGTTATAATTCATTATTGACACATTAATTGGAAATGGGTTCGCATTTTCAATATGGGTATAACTTATTACAGGAGATTGCCAAATCACAATCTCATACATTTTAAGAAAGAGGTGAATCTCATGCAAAAAGGAATCCATCCTAATTACAATGAGGTAGAAGTACATTGCGCATGTGGTAATGACTTCAAGACAAAGTCTACTAAAAAAGAAATTCGTCTTGAAATTTGTGCTGAATGCCATCCATTCTTCACTGGCACTCAAAAGCAAGTGGAACGTGGCGGTCGTGCTGACAAGTTCAAAACAAAATACGGTCTTAAGTAGATTGTTGAGAAAGGTTAGGGGTGTTTCACCCCTAACCTTTTTTTCATCTTGGGCTTCTGTATTTGTCCTCATGCGTCGTTGCAATAATTTTTCTGCTGGATCACGTGCTAGGGCACGCTCAACCATCAAAAAAATTACTGCGCCTAGCCTGAGAACAAATACATTCGCCCAAGACTTTGAAATTGCCCTTATGCGTCGCTCATAAATTTATCAATGCCTCACGTGCCTTAAGCACGCTTCACCATTGAAAATTTAAGTGCGCCTAGCCTAAGAAAAATCTCATTCGCCCACGTAAGTGGTAATATATATGACGGTTGCATAATCTGTTGTTAATTTATACAATTGGCAACTGATTTATTGTAACGTTGAATAGAATTGTGTATTCTATAAGTCATGAGGCGCCGAGTCTGTTATAATAATGGAAGCGAAAAAAACAACTAAATCCATTAAATGGAATTTGGTATAATAGCATATAGGAGGAGCACATGGCGAAACTCTACTTTAGATATGGTGCAATGAATTGCGGAAAAACAACAAACCTGCTTCAGGTGGCGCATAACTACGGAGAACGTGGAATGCGAGCGATTATCTTGAAGCCAGGTACAGATAAAAAAGCCGGAGACGCTGTTATGTCTCGTCTAGGTATCACAAGAAAAGTGGATCTTTTGGTGACAAAAGAAGAAAATGTCCAAACGGAAGTTCAGCACTGGATCACAGAAAATGGTCATTTGGATTGTATTCTTGTTGATGAAGCACAGTTCTTTACAAGAGAGCAAATCGATCAAATGTTTGAAATGGCTGTCAGAATGGACATTCCTACCATTTGTTATGGGCTTAGAACAGATTTTAAAGTGAATGGATTTGAAGGCAGTGAAAGGTTATTGCTGCTTGCACACAGTCTTGAAGAACTTAAAACTGTGTGTCGATGTGGGAAAAAGGCACTTCTTAACGGTCGTAAGATCAATGGCGAATTCGTTTTTGAGGGCGCACAGGTTGCAATTGATGGAGTGGATCATGTTGAATATGAATCTTTATGTCCAAAATGCTACTACGAATTGCAGGAAAGAAGTCTAGGTGAAATGTAAATGGGAAAAAAATATACATCCATTGGAGGTCAGGCACTTATAGAAGGTGTCATGATGCGTAATGGTAAAAAAGTAGCGATGGCTGTTAGAAAAGGCGATGGCGAGATTGAGATCAAAAGAGAAGTGCATGCACCTAAGTGGAAGAATATTGGTAAAATTCCGCTACTGCGTGGTGTTGCTGCACTCGTAGGCTCAATGGCCGTTGGTGTTAAAGCGCTGACTTGGTCTGCTGAGTTTTTCGAAGATGGCACTGAAGAAGAACCGGAGTCTAAATTAGAAGTCTGGATGAAAGAGAAATTTGGCAAAAAAGCAGATGATATTATGATCGCGTTCTCAATGGTATTTGCTGTGATCATGGCATTTTCACTGTTTGGTGTGCTTCCAACTCTTATTATTTCATTTACAAAGAGATGGGTGAGCGATCCGCTCATGCTTAGTGCTATGGAAGGTATAATGAAAATTGTTATGTTCGTCAGCTATGTTGCGGCCATATCAATGATGAAAGATATTAAACGTGTATTCCAGTATCATGGTGCAGAGCATAAAGTCATCTATGCTTATGAAAGCGGCGAAGAACTTACAGTTGAAAATGCGAGAAAGTACACGCGTCTTCATCCACGATGTGGAACGAGCTTCCTATTAATCGTACTCACAATGAGTATTATTATTTTCTCATTTGTAAGTTGGTCATCGCCTCTAACTCGTATTGGTTTAAAACTGGTATTTTTCCCGATAATCGCAGGTTTATCATTTGAAATTATAAAATTTACAGGCAAACATGATAATTCACTGGTTAATATGATCACATGGCCAGGTCTAATGATGCAAAAGCTTACGACAAAAGAGCCTGATGATAGCCAACTGGAAGTTGCCATTGCGTCATTAAAAGCCGTTCTTGATGATGAGGAAGAAGCAGTATCATGATTAAGCTTAGAGAGATAATACTAGAAGGCCGTATGGCTTTTGAATCTGTGACACCAACGGCTACCTTAGATACAGAACTTATTGTGTGTCATGTACTTGGTTTAAAGAAAATTGACATTCTTTTAAATCCGGATGCTGAAGTATCTGAGGATGATGTTGTTATTTTAAGAAAACTGTTTAAAAAACGGGTTGAAGGCTGGCCTGTACAATACCTTATAGGAACAGAAGGATTTATGGGACTTGATTTTGAAGTCACACCGAGTGTTCTTATACCGAGACCCGATACAGAATTACTGGTTGAAAAATTGATCGAGTTAGCTGATAATAAGAAGGGTATGCGTATTTTAGATATAGGAACAGGCAGTGGCGCTATTGCTATTTCGTTGGCCTACTATCTAAAAAGTGCTTTGGTGGATACCGTGGATATTTCCACAGAGGCCACTGAGGTTGCAAAGCGCAACGCTCTGAATAACGGAGTGGCTGATCGAGTACATTTCTTAAGTGGGGATTTATTTGAACCTATTTTGGAAGATGTAAAATATGACATAATCGTTTCTAATCCTCCATATATTCCGTCGGCAGATATTGATGGTTTACAGGTGGAAGTTGCTGTTTATGAACCAAGACTTGCTCTAGATGGTGGGCAAGATGGATATGATTTTTACAGGCGAATTATTGAAGCTTCGCCTGCGTATTTAAATGAAGAAGGCGTCCTTGCTTTTGAGACGGGACATGACCAAGCACAGATGATTTCAGAACTCATGAAAGAGAGTGGCAAGTACGAGAAATTAGCCATATATGAGGATCTAGGTCGAATTGAGCGTGTGGTTATCGGTTTCAAGAAGAAGACGTCCAAATAGGAGTAGGTGTAAATATGTTTGATAAATTAGAATTTATCGTTGAGAAATATCAAGAATTGAACATGCAGATTTCTGATCCTGAAATCATCAGTGATCAAAAATTGTGGCAAAAGCTCATGAGAGAGCATGGCGACTTAACACCTGTTGTTGAGAAGTTCAAAGAATACAAAGATACGAAAAATGGCATCGATGAAGCGAAAGAAATTATTCGTGAAGAATCAGATGAGGAAATGCGCGAATTGGCTAAAATGGAACTTTCTGAGCTTGAGGAAAATCTTCCAGTAATCGAGCAAGAGCTAAAAATGCTGCTAATACCGAAGGACCCGAACGATGATAAAAACGTTATTCTAGAGGTTCGTGCAGGTGCTGGCGGTGACGAAGCCGGTCTATTTGCTGCGGAACTGCTACGTCTTTACATTCGTTACGCTGAGCGTCAACGTTGGAAAGTAGAAATGATGAACACATCAGAATCTGGCGTTGGTGGTATTAAAGAAGCATCTGTCATGATTAAAGGCAGTGGTGCATTCTCTAAGCTGAAATTTGAGTCTGGTATTCATAGAGTACAACGTGTGCCTCAAACAGAGTCTGGTGGACGTATTCATACGTCGACTGCAACTATAGCTGTTCTTCCTGAAGTTGAAGACGTTGAAGTGCATGTAAACCAGAATGATTTGAGAATTGATGTATTCCGTTCATCTGGTAATGGTGGTCAGTCCGTTAATACGACAGACTCCGCTGTTCGAATCACACACCTTCCTACCGGCATAGTTGTATCATGTCAGGATGGTAAATCACAGCTTTCGAATAAAGATAAGGCGATGAAAGTTCTTAAAGCCCGTCTTTACGAGAAAGAGCTTGAGGCTCAAAACTCTGAGATTGCTGAACAAAGACGTTCGATGGTTGGATCTGGTGACAGATCAGGTAAAATCCGTACGTATAACTGGCCTCAAGGTCGAATCACAGACCATAGAATCGGTCTTACTGTTTATAAGCTTGCCGCTTTTATGGAAGGCGAAATTGACGAAATGCTGGATGCTCTTATTGCTGATTATCAAGCGGAAGAACTAAAGCGTTTAGATGCATAATTGAAAAGTATATGTCGCACATGGTCATTTCTTGACTATGTGCGATTTTTTTACAAAAAAATCCACTTTATAATCGACTATATAAAGACGTTTAGGTTTTAAAATTAAGCTAAGATAACGTTTTCTGCCAATTAAAATGAGGACTTTGTCATATTGTACATATTCCTGTACCAAGCTATTGTAAAATTAATAAATGAGGAGTATACTAAGTAAGTGAAATTTTCTGACAAAGAAGGTGTGAACATGGATTATCAAGCCGTTTCGCAACCCTAACCCTTGTCCTTCTAATAAAAATTAGGTCATGAGGAAGAGATAAGGGGGGCTAAGAGATGCATTCAAAACTAGCATTTATATTAGAAATTGGGGTTATACTGCTTGCCGCTAATATTGGTGGTTTAATCAGTAGAAAGCTTAAACAACCAGCAGTACTCGGACAAATAGTTGCAGGAATCATTCTTGGACTAGGCATTATGGAGAAGACAGCGATCATAGAACATATGGGGGAAATCGGTGTAATTTTCTTAATGTTTATTGCAGGTCTTGAGACCGATGTAAAGGAATTACAGGAATCCAGCAAATCATCCTCACTGATTGCAGTGGGTGGTGTTGTTATGCCGCTTGCTCTTGTTACAAGTGGAACATACTTTGTAACGAGAGATTTGACAGCAAGTATGTTTATGGGGATCATCTCCACGGCTACCAGTGTTAGTATTTCGGTTCAGACACTTAGGGAACTTAGTCAACTACGAACGAGACAAGGAATTAGTATTCTTGGCGCGGCAATTATTGATGATATTGTCGGCATAATATTACTTACATTAATTATTGGTGTTTTAAAGCCAGAAGTGAGTAGTTCTGTAAGCGTTGTGCTATTAAAAATAGCAGGATTTTTCTTAATAACATTTATCGTTGGATTGATCATCACGAAGCTGATTCGCAAGTATGGCAAAGCGATGCGTATTGAAGAAAACATTGTAACATACTCTATTGTGACATGTTTTATACTTGCGTTTATTTCTGAGGAACTGGGTGTGGCTGCGATCACAGGTGCATACTTTGCAGGGGTTGTGTTCTCAATGACGACCCATCGGCACAAGGTATCACATGAAGTGAGCCGTGTTGCAACACTTCTTTTTACACCAATCTTCTTTGTATCCATCGGAATGGGCGTCGACTTAAATGCGGCTCTATCTGCTTTGGGTGTAGGCTCGGTACTAATTATAATGGGTTGTTTGGGTAAAATTATTGGTTGTGGTGTTGGTGCTAGACTTTCTGGTTTTAATGCGCGCAGAGCTCTACAAATTGGAGTGGGTATGATTCCAAGAGCAG
>Ga0209272_10000453_pt1 | contig 34419 bp, 27 predicted proteins | sample tdDd002_FD_187125 | JGI IMG/M metagenome (GOLD analysis project Ga0209272, IMG submission 187125) | Marine sediment microbial communities from the Atlantic coast under amendment with organic carbon and nitrate - tdDd00.2 (SPAdes)... | ecosystem: Environmental > Aquatic > Marine > Coastal >... | reverse complement strand
CAATATTAAAAAAAGGGCAGTGGAACTTGAAGAATCTCATGCGCTTGGACGATTGTTCGATATTGATGTGATTGATATGGATGGTTGTCCCGTCTCAAGAACATCAATTGGATTCGAAAGTAGGCTGTGTTTGATTTGTGATCAACCTGCACTAGAATGTGTGAGAGCGCAGAGGCATGAACTAAGTGACGTGTTGGCTGTAATTTATGGTTTGACTAAAGATATATGAAAAACATAGTTATACGGTATCGAGTACTCGCTTTTGGGTACTCTCTTATTATGGGGAACTTTAATAAGGAGTGAAATCATGGTTGAGTCAATACAATTAAAAGATGATTTTTTTAGAACACTATTCGAAGTATCAGGAGATCCTTATGTACTACTCCGAGATGGAAGATTTATTAAGTTTAATCGAAGTAGCTTGGAATTACTCGGTGGGAGCGAGGAAGAACTTCTAGGTATGACGCCTGTTGATCTATCTCCGGCCACGCAGCTTGATGGGAGAACGTCTAGCAGCAAAGCTCAAGAGATGATTGGGTTGGCTCTTAAGAAGGGCACCCACAAATTTGAGTGGACACACCGCCGGTTGAATGGCGAATTGTTCCCTGCTGAGATCGTATTAACGGCTTTGTCTATCTCTGAAGGTGAGCCATTAATTTTTGTAGCTTGGCGGGATATTTCAACAAGACGAACTCTTGAACTGGACAATTTAAAAATGATCGAGAAGGTTCGTTTTCTTACAGAATCCTCTCAGATCGGTATTTGGGAGTACAATGTACATAAGAATGCTCTAACATGGAATGATGCTATGTACAAAATTTTTGGGCTGGAAAAAGACTTTAATAATAGAAATGTAATGAATGTGTGGCAAAGGACGATTGTCGAAGAAGATTTAGAAAAGCTCAATGAAACATTTGAGACTGCTATAGAGACAAAATCACGATTTGATGCAGATTTTTCAATCCATCATAGTGATGGTTCGACAAGACACCTTCGATCTTTTGCAAATTGTATCATTGTAAAAGATGAAATCAAATCTATTATTGGGATTTGTGTAGACAACACAGAAAGAAAAGAGTCCATTATAAAACTGAATGAAGAACGAGAAACTGCTGAGTCAGACCTCATAGAAGCAACACGTGCAAATGAAGCAAAAAGTATGTTCTTAGCTAATATGTCTCATGAGATTCGCACACCGATGAATGGCATTGTCGGTTTTTTGGAGTTGCTAAGACAAACATCACTGAGCGCTGAGCAAGAAGATTATGTTGAAGAGGTTCAGGCAGCAAGTCAGACTCTTATGCAGTTGATATCTGACATTCTTGATGTCTCAAAGATTGAGCAAGGCCATGTCATTATTGAAGAGGTCTCATTTAATCTAAGAGATACAATTGATAATGTGATTGCACTTTCTATAAATCATGCTGAAAAGAAAGATATTGATATATACCCAATCATTGATCCGAGTGTTCCGGATGCCTTGGTTGGGGACCCGACGAGGCTTAGACAAGTGTTGGTTAACTTGATGTCGAATGCTGTGAAATTCACAAAACGTGGTGAAGTGACCATTTATGTTCGGAGCCGTAATAACCCTATAGAGGATTCCATAAAATCTGAAGAAGGGATGACTCCAGTAAAAGAGATCAGATCTGTAAATATCATAAATCTTGAAATTGGAGTCAAAGACACTGGAATTGGAATCCGTCCTGACAAGTTGGATCAGCTGTTTGAACCATTTGCTCAAGCAGATGCATCTACAACCAGACAATACGGTGGAACAGGGCTTGGCCTTACAATATCAAAGAACCTAGTTGAACTCATGGGTGGCACGATGAATGCAAGTAGTCAAATTGGTGAAGGCAGTGAGTTTAGCTTTAGTATCCCCTTAAAAGTGGGTGATGTTGTTGAAAAAATTGAGTATATATATGAGTCAATAGCACATAAAAAAGTGTTGATTGTAGATGATAATATGAAAAATAGAAAAGTTGTGAAAGGATATCTCGACAAAGTAGTCAATAATATATGTGAATGTGAAGGTGGAGATCAAGCGATAACGGCTATGTTGAAAGCTGAGCAGCAGGGGCATGCTTATGACTTAATAATCTCAGATTATCAAATGCCTAGAATGAATGGAATTGAGCTTGCGCAGGTTATCAAAGCCATTCCGACTCTTAGAGACACGCCTATACTCATCATGAGTTCATCAACAGATAAATCGGAAATTATGGATTTTGGAAAAAATCAAATAGTTGGCGTTGTGTTGAAGCCTTTTAGACGCAAACAATTGTTGAATATAGTGCATTTTGCAATGTCTGAAACAAGCATTCCAGAGTTGAGCCAGATCACTGAACCTTTGCAAGAGCCTGAAAATGCGTTACATGGAATAGAATCGATTCGAATATTATTGGCTGAGGACAATGAGACCAATAGAAAGCTTTTTTTAAAGTACATGAATAAACTTGGGCTGCATTGCGACACTGTTGAAAATGGTGAGTTAGCTTATGAAGCTGTGAAATCGAGTGCATATGACATTGTGTTTATGGATTGTCAGATGCCGGTTATGGATGGTTATGAGGCATCAAGAAAAATTAGGGCGTTTGAATCAGGACGTAAAAGAACAACGATCATTGCACTAACAGCACATGCTTTTGAAAGTGATAAAAAAAGATGTATTGAAGCAGGAATGGATGATTATCTCAGCAAGCCGTTTGACTATGAAAGACTTAATCAGCTTATCTTAGACAATACAGCTAGAATAATGAAAAGTATGCCCAAATTTGTAAAAACAGCTATGGACAATTTATATCGTATAACACAGATAGATAAAATTGAATTAGAGAGTATGTATGTAGATTTCATAGAGGATGTAAAGACCGAAATTGATATCATTCATGGGCATATATACGCAAGTGATTTTGACGAGGTCAGAAAAAAGACTCATAGACTGAAAGGTAGTTCTGGCAATTTACAGTTGCATAGATTTAATGCATATGTACTTGAACTTGATGCTGCGGCAGAACAGCAAGACACGCAGATGTGTTTAAGAATCCTAAATGATATGAAAACATTAATGAGCCAAGAGGTATAAAATTAGCTCCCTTATTGTAAAAGTCAGAACGAATTGTGTCTGACAAGTCAATAAAGGGAGCTTTTTATAATTCATTTCAAGTTTAATAGGGTGAAGATCAGTGAGTCTAAAATGATGGTGGTGATACAGCAAATATAACTTTAGAATCCTCACTATATGGATTTGTCCATTTGTGTTTCATATGAGGAAGGATTCGTATGCTATCTCCTGTGTTTAGGACAATCATCTGATCTTCGAAATGTAGATTTATTTTTCCTTCTGAAATATAGGCGGCCTCTTCACCAGTATGTCCCATTAGTTCTTCTGAAGACGTTGTATTAGGCGTCAGTGTCATTAACATAAGACCAATAGCTCCACCCGTGTTCGGGGAGAGCAATTCATATGCAAAATCGTTGCTATCTGGAAAAATCATTTTCTTTCGCTGATCTGCACGAACCACGAGGGATTCAGAATCGACGGCGCTCATAAAGAAATTAAAAATGGGTACGTCGAGAGCTTTTGCAATTGTTTTGAGTGTATTGATTGATGGATTTGCGAGTCCACGTTCTATTTGGCTGAGCATTGAAGATGTCACTCCTGAAAGATCAGAGAGACTACGAATGCTGAGATTTTTTCCTTTTCGATATTCAAGAATTTTTTCACCGATGTTTATATCTTCCAAGTTGAATCCCCTTTCAGTATTACGTAGTAACAGTAGTGGTAATAATATTACTAATAGTAGTATCATTATATAACAAAATTAGTGTGATTTAATATAGTTTAATGTTATTTAATTATTCTTGACGCTTTGTAGAGCAAATGTTAAACTCTATTTAATAAAAACAATATAAATTAATCGTAATTAACTTAAATTATATAAAAAAGAGAAAATGAACGTTATACATCATGTAATCCCGATCAAGGAGGAATCTCAAATGACAAAGAAAATGATCTTAGATAAGAGCTTGGAGGAGTGGACAAAGGCATATCCCCTCTTAAAAGACCTCACTTCACTAAAAGAAGTATTCTGGACAAATCCAAAGCAAACAAGTTTTAATGATGCAATGAAGAAGATTTCACTGAATGAAGCGGATGTAAAAGACGCTGAAGATCGACTTGATAGATTTGCTTCATACATCGCGAAGGTGTTTCCAGAAACTCAGGCAAACAACGGTATCATTGAATCACCAAACGTTCGAGTTCCTAAAATGAAGACCTTCTTAGAGGAAATGTATAATCAGGAAATTCATGGTGATCTTTTACTAAAGTGTGACAGCCATTTGGCTATTTCAGGGTCAATAAAAGCAAGAGGCGGAATATATGAAGTCCTGAAACACGCAGAGGACTTGGCGATGGAACACAAATTACTATCACTTAATGACGATTACTCAACCCTGGATAGTGATGAATTTAGAAACTTCTTTTCTCAGTATACAGTGGCTGTAGGTTCTACTGGAAATCTGGGACTAAGTATTGGAATTATGAGTGCGAAGCTTGGATTCAAAGTTTTTGTCCATATGTCAGCTGATGCAAAGCAGTGGAAGAAAGATCTTTTAAGAAGCAAGGGTGTAACTGTTGTTGAATATGCATCGGATTACAGCAAGGCTGTTGAAGAAGGTCGCAAGCAATCTGATGCAGACCCAAAGAGTTATTTTGTGGATGATGAGAATTCCCAAAATTTATTTTTAGGATATGCAGTAGCAGCATCCAGACTGAAGAAACAGCTTGATGAGATGGATGTTGTTGTGGATAAAGAACACCCACTTTTCGTTTACCTGCCATGTGGCGTAGGTGGCGGACCAGGTGGTGTTGCTTTCGGGCTTAAGCTTGTATTTAAAGACAACGTTCATTGCTTCTTTGCTGAACCAACCCATTCTCCGTGTATGCTTATTGGCATGATGACAGAAGAACATGATAAGGTGTGTGTTCAAGATTTTGGGATTGATAATGTCACAGTGGCAGATGGATTGGCTGTGGGAAGAGCTTCTGGATTTGTGGGTGTAACACTAGAAAATCTACTCAGTGGAGATTTTACAGTTGATGATAAGACATTGTTTGTTCTGTTGAGTGCACTTGCTGATTTAGAAGATGTTTATTTAGAGCCTTCTGCGCTTGCAGGGTTTAGGGGTGCGGTTGATGTATTTAAAACTGAGGCTGGGAAAATGTACTTAAAAGAGAATCAACTTGAAGAACTTATGAAAAATGCAACACATATGGCGTGGGGAACTGGTGGAAGCATGGTTCCAAAAGATGAAATGGATAAGTACTATCAAATGGGACGTACGTTATCAAATCAGGAATAGTTGATTTGATGATGGTTCTGAGAAAATAAAAAGATTCGAGAGAGTGATCAGGAAATCATTCTTTCGAATCTTTTTTATATATGGAACATTTATAAGGCTTGATTAAAATGGAGCTCGGATTAAGCTTTGTTTGCAGCCAATTCTGGTTTCTGATTGAAACGTTTGTGAAGTGTAGGAATCAACATACTTATGAATATAAGAATTCCTCCATACACAGTATTTGTTCCAATGGCTTCCGAGAGCAGAATCCATCCGAAGAGTGCTGCAAAGAACGGTTCAAGAGTATATATAATTGAAACCGTAAGTGAATCAAGTCGGCTCTGACATACATTTACTAGAACATATGCAATACCTGTTAACAGAACACCTAGAAGGAGAACGCTGATCCAACCTAAAGTTGAAACCGGAAGTGTTGGCGTTTCTAAAGCGAACATACCGACTAAACTGAGCACACCAATCGTCTGAAGTTGAATAGCGGTAAATGTCAGTGCGTCGTGTTTTTGAATTTTCTTTTCGATGAAAATTGTATAGTAGGCCACTATGATTGTTCCAATTATGCTTAAAATATCACCAATATTGAGGCCGCCCGATGCGTCGATTAGAGTTATAAAAGCAAGTCCAAGGGTTGCAAAAACAACCTGTAACCATGTGGTTCTATTTTGACGCTCTTTATAAAGTATAATTTTGATGAATGGTATAAAGATAACACCACTGCCAACTATAAAAGCATTCTTTGGTATTGTTGTGTATTTTAAACCGAGGGTGTGAAAGAAGAACACTATAAACAGCAACAGACCTGCTATAATTCCGTCGGTAAGAATCTGTTTGTTAAAACTGAACCGTTTTTTAACGATTAGAACCAGACTTAAAACAAAACCACCTATGACAAACCTGAAAGCTAGAAAATTGAATACGCCCATGTTTTCAAGGAGTGGTTTTGTAAGACTGAATGATAATCCCCAAAGCGCAACGATAAAACATAATGTAACTGTAGCAAAATTCTTTTTCATAACACACCTCTTTTCTAAATATGAACCGATTTACTATAATCATTATAAAACAATTTAGTATCTTTATCATTTCACATTTTACAAATAAAAGGCCATATGATTGTATTAATGACAATCGTATGGCCTTTGTTTATCGACTATGAAGTTTGTATAAATGAATCGCCAATGATAGAGATTCGTATTGCATTCCATCCAGTGCATTCAGGTTTAGAAGTTCTTTGATTTTTTTTATTCTATACCGAACTGTGTTCACATGTTGAAATAGCAATTCAGAAGTTGCTTGAATATTTGTATCGCTATCTACATAGGCGATAGCCGTGTGAAGTAAATCCGTATCATTCTTCTCATCGTATCCAATCAATTTTTGTATGATCTGCTCGTAGTAAGCATAAAACCATGGATTCTCCATGTTTGGAATCAGGATCTGATAAACACCCAGTTCATCAAACGACTTGATAGAAGTTTGACTAATCTGAGTATACTCTAGAGCATAACGACTTTCTAAGACGGCTCTGCCCATTCTGCCTAAAGAGCTCTGAGGTGTACTTAGACCAATCTGATATTTATTCAAATCAAATCCGCAAGCTTCTATGGCGTCAATCACAAAGTCTTTCATATAAGTGTTGGAGTCTTTTTCAGTGGTATGTTGATTAAATGAAGTAAGAATAAGTATGGAATCATTATATTCAAGCGCTAAACTCTTTCTTCCCAACACTTGGTTTAATGTACTGATCATGAGTTTCTGACCTTGTTGTTTATCCTTTGTATCAATTGTGCAGGCAATAAAACGATTCGTAAAATATCGATTAAGCTTGAGTGCAAGTGTGCGAACCTTCAGCTCGTCTGTGCCTAAAATAGTCATTTCATCAAGATAACCTTGTATCTTTGCAATCTGACTTTGAATGTTAAGGGCCTGATCAATATCGAGAATGATGTTTTCAATAAATGTTTCATCGAAAGTGAAAAGAGGAAATCTGTGTTTGTTAGCATAATCTATAACTTCCTGTGGAAACCCGTCAAAGTAAATTGTCTTAAGTGCAAAACATGAAACTTCGGCTTGAATAAAGCGTTTTACAAATTCAAGAATTTTTTCGGGTTGATCTTTAATAAGTAGTAGATTGCTGAATAGAAATTCACCTGCGATGACAGTATCTGTGATCTGTTCGCCTTCCTCATGGTCTATGAGACCGACACGGGTAATTATATTGTTTAAACCATTAAGTCCGGCAACCAGTTTAAAGCGTTCAAGAGCTTTAAGGTCGAGTGCCTCATGAATTGTGAGTGACATGTGTATGCCTCCAAAATTAAATATTTTGTAAATCATTTCTGTTGGTATGATTCTAGTATGATTCATTTAATCTTAGAATTCAATGGGGTTTTAATTTTGGTTAAGTTAAAATATGATCTAGTGTTTCACTTTCACAGGCTTACGAATAGATAATGAAAGCAAAGTCCCAATGAGTGCAAGTCCAGCCATAGCCACAAAGACTGAGCCGTAACTGCCTGTCATATCATAAGACAGCCCGAATGGAACGGTTCCAAAAGCAGAGCCGATAACCATAAATACAGTGGCTGCGCCTCTTATACTTCCAAGATGGAGTCGACCAAAGTATTTTACCCATATAACATTAATTGTTACGGACTGAAGGTTGGTAAGAAGTCCATAGCAAAGTATGAAAACGGAAGCTTTAAAAGCGCTGTCTACAAAAGTCATAAATATTAGATCAAGACCAATTAAAGCCGATGTGACTGACAAGATGTATCGAGACCTAAAACGGTCTACAATGGCACTGGCAAGAATAGGCATGAAGAATCCTGGAACTGCAATAAGTCCAATGACAACCGCTGCGGCAGTTGGGTCAACATTTTTAGTCGCCATAATTGAGAAAAAGTGAAACATCATCCCTGTACTGATCATTGGAACCATCATTGAAATGATCCCCACAAACCAGAATTCCTTGGTTTTTAACGCTTCGTTCAAGTGGAATGATTCTAGAGTCATTTTTTCAATTTCATCATCAAGATCTTTTTGATCATTCACCTTTTGGTTGTCTGGAAGTAGACCTATATTTTCAGGCTTGTTAATAATGAAGAAGGCCATGAGTGGAACGAACACTATAAGGAGTAGCATACTCCAGCCGCGCCAAGCCGTTTGCCACCCAAATTGGTTGATCATGTATGTGTTAAAAGCGGGCACAACCATATTTCCTAGCATGTTTCCAAATGCAAGAAGACTGATTGCCAGGGCTCTGTTTTTATCAAACCACTGTGGTACGAGTGATCCCGGAATAAGTGTTAGTGAGCCTTGACCGAAATATCTCAGTAAAAAGAATCCAAAAAATATCATTGGAATATTAATAATAAAGCTATTGAACAGACATGCTGCAGCGAGCATGATCCCGGCAATGACTAGCATTCTACGCTGTCCAAATTTATCTACGGCTTTTCCCATAAAAACAATAAGCGTGCCTGAAAGAATTGTTGCCATAGAGTAAATTGATGAAATCATAGTCCTAGAATAACCAAATTCAGCAATATAAGAATCTATAAATGCTGATATTGAATAGGTTTGTCCTGGCGATGAAAAGAAAGTTCCAATGGCAGAGAGAAGCAATATGACCCAGCCATAGTAGAAAAACTTATTTATTTTAAGTGCGGTATTTTGTCTTAATTGATTCATTTTGTGCTCCTGACTAACATGTATAATTTCATTTTCCGACTTTTAAGTTGCTGAACTTACTATAACGGTATATTGTTGAAACTTCAACATTAAAATGAGATCAAAAATATAATTCTAGACTATGCTGAAAATGCTTCATGGTGTAATATAGTGATTAAGAAGAATGATCATAAGCGCAGTCATCTATGCTTGAATAGGAGATATATATGGTGAATCAAAGCACTGATGTGGCAAAGTTTGCAGTAAAACTTGCTATGTCTACAAGAGAAGAAGAAAATGAACTTAAAAAATCAGCCCTGGCACAAGGTTTTAAAACAGCCGCTGTTGATATTGGTGGAAAACTTCCTGATATCACAATGAAAGTGTTAGAACGTGCACTTGTGGCTTCAAAGAAGAATGGCATTATAAAAGATGTTCACCTTCACGATGGTGCTGTAGCAGGCGCTACAAGAGAAGCATTGGCTCAAATTGGACTTAAATCACATGGTTTAAGCGCAGGCGGTAAGATTGGCATTGCTCGAAAAGGTGAACACCTGAGTGTGGCTATTTTTATGAGTATTGGTCTGCTTCATCTGAATGATACTGTCATCGGTCTTGGACATCGTTCATTGCCTGATTTCGAAAAATAATTGACAGGCATTCCAGACTCCTGTATACTCCTCTTGTAAATATATACATAGTATTTGTATATTATGAATTACCGTAGCGATCAGAACGGATCTGATCATTGTAGAGTGTTGAAGCGGCATGAGCTGAAGTGAGACACTACTGTAGAATCGTAGGACTGTAGGATGACTTTGATATATTGAAAGATTTAATATTTCGAGTCAATGAAATTGGGTCTCCTAGTGAGGACCGCTTCGCAATTGATTTGTGGGGATAAAAACGTAGCATGGTGGTATAGTAGAATTCGCATAACTAATTTAGGACGACATATGATTTGATAGACGAATACTTTGTTGAAAAAGTAGGGTATATTTTGTTATCATGCATAAAATGCACAAATAACATTGATAATTTCTGACGTCATAATTCCAAGTTAGGTCTGTTTTCGTATACTCAACTCCATGCAAATGGAGTTTTTTTATTGCCTAAAACAATGGCTGGCGCTTTGCTTGAGAGTGACAGAACATCAAAGGGACATAAAGTGGAGGATTGTAGGATGATGAAGAAAATAATTAAACTAGGTGTTGCATGTCTGATGGCAGCAACGATTATGGTAGGATGTGCAAATTCTACAGAAGTAAAAGCAGAATCAAACAGTGACAGCAATGCGGACTTAGAAAACGTTGTGGCTGAACAGACTTGGACAATTGGAATCACGCAAATTGTAGAGCATCCGGCTCTCGATGCAGCGCGTGATGGATTTATAGAGGCATTAAACAAGGCAGGATTCGAAGGTAAAGTTGAATATGTCAGTAAAAGTGCACAGGGTGAAATGACAACAGCTCAAATTATTGCACAAGGCTTTGTTGATGATAAAGTGGATATGATTTATGCCATAGCAACACCAGCAGCTCAAGCGGCATACAACTCAACGAAAGATATTCCGATACTGATATCAGCTGTGACAGATCCGGTTGCGGCAGGTCTTGTGGAAAACAGTACTTTACCAAATACAAATGTCTCTGGTACAAATGATGAAGCGCCCATTGATTTACAACTAAAATTACTCAGAGATTTGGGTGTTGAAGCGAAAACAATTGGATTCATTTACAATACAAGCGAAAAAAATTCTGAAGTACAACTTGAAATGTTAAAAAACGAAGCTGCTAAATTGGATATCACAGTTGAAGCGATGGGCATTACATCTCTGACAGAACTAGAGCAAGGACTTGATGTACTTCTAGACAAAGTTGATGTTCTTTACACGCCAACTGACAACATGGTGGCTTCAGGGATTCAACTTGTAACGAATAAAGCACTGGGGAAGAAAGTTCCAGTTCTCGGTGCAGAATCGGCACATGTTGAAGCGGGCGCTCTTGCAACTTGCGGTGTTGATTACTTTGCTCTTGGAAAACAAACTGGCGAAATGGCTGCTGCAGTTCTAAATGGTGCGGTTATATCTGAAATGCCTGTTCAAAAGGCACTGAGTCCAGAAGTTACAATAAATAAAGTTACAGCAGATGCACTTGGATTAACTGTGAGTGACGCTCTTCTCGAAAGTGGAAATATAATTGGAGTGAACTAAAATGAACGAATTATTCATATCAACTTTGTCTCAAGGGCTGATCTTTGCGATTGCAGCCCTTGGCATCTTCATAACGTTTCGTATATTAGATTTTCCCGATCTCTCCGTTGATGGAACTTTTACAATGGGTGCGGCAATTTGTGCGATTCTCATTAAGTCGGGCGTGAATCCCATTGTTGCATTGATGGTTGCAATTATAGGTGGAATGAGTGCAGGGGCCGTCACAGGAATCCTGCATGTTAAGCTTGGTATAACAAATATCCTATCAGGCATTATTATCATGATTGGCCTTTACTCAATCAATCTGCGGATTATGGGAAAGAGTAACATTCACTTATTTGATGTGACACATTTATTCACAACGGCAACCAGTGTTCAAAAGCTTATTGTTGTGGCTGTTTTCGTGGTCATTTTAAAGATTGCCATGGATTTATTTTTCAAGACACAAGTGGGATATATCCTAAAAGCACTTGGTGAGAATGAGAACTTTGTCACGTCACTCGGATTTGATTCCGGGAGTTATAAAATTCTAGGATTGATTATAGCCAATGGATGTGTGGCACTGTCGGGTGGTCTATATGCACAATATCAAGGATTTGCAGATGTTGGTATGGGCACTGGAATGATTGTTAGTGGCCTGGCATCGATCGTTATTGGTGAAATTCTCTTTAAGAAGGTTTCAGCATTAAAAGTGACTTCAGTTGCGATTTTAGGGTCATTAACATATCGAGGTATACTCTCAACCGCCTTAAAACTAGGGTTAAACGCTTCTGATTTAAAGCTGATCACAGCTGTAATTATGATATTGATTCTATCTGGAATCGTTGAGAAACTGACTTCGAAACTTAGTGGAAAACCGGGTTTAGTACGTAGATTAACTCGGAGCAGTAAACATAATAATTCGACTATCCCTAAAGGAGTGAGTCTGGATGCTTAATATACGAAACTTGCACAAAACATTTAATAGGGACACGCTTTATGAAAAAAAACTGTACAAGGATGTGAATTTATCAATCAAGAAGGGTGAATTTATCACTGTTATTGGTAGCAATGGGGCAGGCAAAAGTACGTTGTTCAAACTCATTTCTAATGCACTGCAGTCAGATCAAGGATCAATTATTTTTGGTGAGAATGACACAACGAAAAATAAAGCGTTTCAAACTGCAAAGAGAATTTCTGCGGTGGTACAAGATCCAAAAATGGGGACAGTAGGCGGTATGACTGTATTTGAAAACTTAGCCATGGCTCAAATGAAAGGGAAGAAAGCTGGACTGGGTCTCTGTGTTCAAAGTGAACAGGAATACAACTATAAAACGCAGCTTGCTCAATTTAATCTTGGCCTGGAAGACAAACTGCATATTCAGACAAAACTCTTATCTGGCGGACAACGCCAAGTGTTAAGCTTGCTTATGGCAACCATGAACATCCCAGAACTTCTTCTTCTAGATGAACACACGGCAGCACTTGATCCGAAGACTTCTGAAAAAATTATGGAAATCACAGATCGTGTTATAAAAGAAAACAACCTCACGTGCTTGATGATTACTCACAAACTAGAAGATGCACTTCGGTTTGGAAATCGATTGATCATGATTCATGAAGGACAGATATTACTGGATCTAAAAGGACGGGAAAAAGAAAAACTCACAATAGACTCATTGCTTGAAAAGTACAATCATGTCAAAGGTTCTTTGAGTGATCGTCAGTTGTTTAGTTAAGCAATTAATAAGGGTATGGTCTATAAAAGCCACCTGATGAAATAATTAAGATAAATTATTTCATCAGGTGGCTTATTTTATTTGAGTGAAATCACGACGTTCATATTTTATCAAATTGAATTCGTTGACATTCGAATTAATGCCCCTATGTCCACGATTTGAGCGAAACTTCCATTGCCTAGTATGCTGACGCCTACGACGCCTTTCATATCACCAAATAATTTTCCAGAGCCAATATATGAACCGATTGATTTTATTACAATTTCCTGCTCGCCCGAGATCTGGTCTACTGCAAAAGCATATTTTTGATCAGCATAATTTATAATGACAACAATACGCTTATTGTCACTTAGTGGAGAATCAACACCAAAGGATTTTCCCAGCCAAATAACAGGGATGATCTGATCTCTCCAGTTGAACACTTCACGGTTGCCAATTTTATGTACCTTTTTAACTTCAACGTCGCCCTTTAACCTTATAATCTCCACCACAGATGCAAGTGGCAAACCAAAAGTATACTTATCTTCTTTGACAAGCAAAGCTGACACAATAGCCAGTGTCAATGGAAGCTTAACGATAAAATTTGTTCCTGCTCCTAGTTTTGTTTTAATATTTACCATACCATTTAAGCGATTTATATTCAATTTAACGACATCAAGACCCACACCCCGGCCAGATAACTCTGTCACTTTTTTAGCAGTTGAAAATCCAGGTTCGAAGATATAATGGAGGAGTTCATCATCAGAAAGACTCTCTGCGGATTCTCTTGATATCAATCCGTTGGTGATCGCTTTTTCCTTCACATTGTCAATATCAATGCCTCTACCATCATCTTCTATTTCTATAACAACATGATTTGCTTCATATTTTGCACTCAGCTTCAGCTTACCAATGGGATCTTTGCCTTGTTTGATTCGTTCATCCTTCGATTCGAATCCATGTCCAATTGCATTTCTGATAATATGAGTCAACGGATCATGTAATTGCTCAATGATACCTCGATCTAATTCTGTGGACTGTCCACTGATACTAAAATCAATCTTTTTATCAAGTTTCATCGACAGTTCTTTAACGGCTCTCGGAAAACGATCAAATATGATTTCTAGAGGGAGCATTCTTGTCTCCATAACGGTATTTTGTATCTCTGTACCAACTGAATTAATATGTTCTATAATCTCTAAAAGGTTCTTTACATCAGGGTCACGTTTAAACGATTTTTTTAGGTTCTGACCCAGCTGATTCAGAATCTCCTTATCTACAATAAATTCACCAACTAATTTTAAGACTTTATCTATCTTTTCAATCTCCACCCTTATTGTCGACAATTTTGTTGTTTCATTATCGCAGGTCATACACATTTCTTTTGTTGTTTTTTCTACCGCTTCAGTTTTTGATTCATCGTTTATTTCGCCTTTTATTTCTTTTGCCGTTTCTACTGATATTTCCTCAGGCAACGCCTCTGCTACTTCAGAGATTGTTTCTTTACTTGTTTCCTTACTTTCTTCTATTTCAATGGTTTCTATGTTTTCCTCAGATTCCGCAATGAAGACTTCTATATCTAGAATCAATTCATCAATCGTTGGATAAAGTTCAACATCCATTATCTTACTCTTACTTATACTTAAATGAATCGCCCTTAATATATCCACACATTTAAACAATTGGCTTAGAATTTCGTCATTCAATGACATTGTATCGGACTTGCATTTTAAAAATAAGTCCTCCATATGATGGGAGAGTTCTGACATTTTTTCAAATCCAAGAGTTGCTGAAACCGACTTCAGCGAGTGCGTGATCCTGAAAACTTCATTGTACGCGTTTGGTCCATCTGCATTTTCGGCAAGCTTAAGAAGTTCTTTTTCAAAGTAATCAATATATTCTTTTGTATCTTCCAAAAACATAGGAATGAGGTAGTCCAAGCTAGACATATGCCATTCTCCTTAACTAATCAGCTTCTCCAAGTCAAATACAAAGAATAAATCTTCATCTTTACTCCCAATTTCTGAAATATAATGAGAATCAATTTTCATCATTTCCAGTGGTTCAGACAACTTTGAAGTGTTGATCCAATCAACTGTGTATATTTTGTCAACCAATAATCCAACTAAGACTGAATCAACCATAGCAATAATGATTCGAGTTTCCTTACTGATTTTAGAGGCTTCAAGTTTGAACTTTTTCCTTAAATTCAATATAGGGACAACATCCCCACGCAGATTGATAATTCCATCTATTGAGTAGGGCGTATTAGGCAATTCATTTATCGTAATTTCCTTGGGTCTTTTTATTTCTTTAACTTTAGAGATTTCAATGCAGTACTTTTCTCCGTCAATCTCACTTACGACATATTGATTGTTTGCCACGGCTCCTCCTCCTCATTCATGATTTTAAAGCTATTAACCACATCAGAGAGCAAGTAGGCTTGCTGAGCTAACTCCACAGCGGTTTTCGCCACCTCTTCACTTGCTTTGGCTTCGTCAATCGTCATCATATCGATGTCTTCTATTGTCGCCAATACTTGTTCGCTTGTTGCAGCTTGCTCTTCTGTTGTTCCTGCAATTCTACTTGAGGACAGTGCAATGCTCTCAATGCTCTCTATTGCACCTTTTATTGATAGAGACTGTTCTTCCAAAGCGGAAGCGACATTAACAGTACTGTTATTTACAGCTTTTATTGCCATTGTAATTTCATTGCTTGTCTTTGATTGTTTATTTGTAGATACCGCAATTTCACCAATCATTTGAGTTGTTTTTCCAACGGCGCTATAAATGTCATCAAAAGCAACGCCTGTATCCTTTACGAGTAGAACATTAGCTTCTACCTTTTCCACGCCACGTATTGTGGTTTCTATGGCTTCATTGACCTCATCCTGAATCACCTTGATAAGTTGACTGATGTCTTTTGTTGATTCACTGGATTTTTCAGCCAATTTACCAATGGCTTCTGCAACGACTGCAAATCCCTTGCCATGCTCTCCGGCTCTTGCTGCTTCGATAGAGGCGTTGAGTGATAACAAATTTGTCTGCTCTGCAATGTCGTCTATTACTTCAACGATGTCACCTATTTGAGTGGCTGCTTTACCTAAACCTTTTATAGCGCTGAGTAGTCCTTCCATCGTGTTGCTGACTTTTTCAATTTCTCGAATTGTGTTGCCAATGGTTTTTTTACCTTCTGATGCAATACGAACAGTGCTTCGAGCTTCTTCACTCGCACTGTTGGCATTTAATGCAACAAGCTCCGTTGATTTATTCAATTCACTCAGTGAATGAGTAATTACAGCCATTGTTTCAACAACATTTTCTGTATTCTCTGAGATTCCATCAGATGTATGGCCAAGTTTTTCCATCGACAAGCTAACATCGTTGATGTTCTCAACAACATCATTTAATTCGGAAGATACGCCCATTACGGATTGTACCACTTCCTCCATTGCCGATTTTAACTCTTGAACCATCGAACTTTGATTCATCGCAAAAGACGCCAATTGTTGAGTAGAACTGCTTGTTATGTCTGCAGATTCTTTAATGATATCTGCAGCGCCACTAACCTTAGAGATTGTCGCGTGCTGTCCTAAAAGCATCGTATTAAAACTACTCGTCAGATCCCCAATTTCGTCTTCGGACATAATATCTGAACGAACTGTCAAGTCGCCATCGCCAGCTTTAGCCATTAAAGATACCAGTTTTGTAATTGGATTTGAAATCAGTCGAGAGATGGATAATCCTAAGGCAATAGCCAATAGAAATACGAAGCCACTGGTCCAAAGAATGATTTTAGTTCCAGCTGTATGTGTTCGTGCAACTGCGATTGCTGCATCTTCTAATTGATCTATATGAATAGCCTTATGTTCATTGAGCTGAGCGACCAATATAGCGCTTGCAGGGTGAAGTTCTTCCTTATCGATCTTTAATAGGACTTCCATAGATGCCCCTTGTTCCTTTAATGCAATGATTTTAGTAATGACAGAATTGATATTTTCAATTTTTGAATACATTTCTTCTGCGTGCATCATTTCTTCCATATAATGATGTTTCATATGTTCCAAATGAGCAGCGCCTGTCGTATCTAAGCGTTGAATGGCTGCTTTTATTCTATCGTCTTCATTGTCACTAGTAATGAAATCCATAGCTTCGACGTGTACCGTCTGAACCATTGCATCTAGGTCTGCTATTTCAAGTACACCAGGAATTACATCGACTGTCACTTTGTCAGAGATAATGCCTACATCTCTGAAACTATTCAAAGAAATCCCACCAATTATTACAACCGCCAGGGCAATCCCCACGAAACCCAACAGTATTTTTTGTCCTATTTTCATAGTATCCTCCTTGGATAATCAGACCAGAAGAATCATAGTATCTCAATTCAGTGTCTTACTATTAGATGTACCCGTCTTACAAAATTGAACACACGATATTATACCTACAGCCTGTTATCTTTACTTTTAAATGAAAAGCGACTCAAATAGACAAAAAAGGTGTACTGGCAATAAAATTTCCAAAAAATAAAGTGGCCATCTCATTAAATTGAGATGGCCACTTTTTATTTATTTAATGACGTTTAGCTATGAGATTAAAATGGGGGATTGGTTTTGTTTATCCTATTAAACCTTCAATATAGTCTGCATACGCGCCATGTCCTTATCACCACGACCTGATAGATTGATCACAACAATCTGGTCTTTATCAAGTGCCTTTGCAAGTTTAACACCATGACTCACTGCGTGAGAACTTTCAATCGCAGGGATGATACCTTCTGTTTGGGAAAGAAGCTTAAAGCCTTCGATAGCGTCTTGATCTGATGCAGTCACATATTCACAACGATTAATATCTTTGAAGTGGCTGTGCTCAGGACCAACGCCAGGGTAGTCAAGACCTGCTGCGATGGAGTGTACAGGAAGTGGTTCGCCGTTCTCATCTTGAAGGTTATAACACTTGAAACCGTGAATGATACCTGGTTTACCAAGAGTCATTGTTGCGGCATGTTGACCCGTTTCCATGCCTGTGCCTGAAGGTTCAACACCGATCATTTTAACACTTGAATCTTCGTAGAATGGGTGGAATAATCCCATGGCATTGCTGCCACCACCAACACAAGCTACTAAATAATCAGGTAGGCGGCCTTCCTTTTCTTGAATTTGTTCTCTGGCTTCAGTACCGATAATACTTTGGAACTCTCGTACCATCACTGGGTATGGATGAGGACCAACAACAGAACCAAGTAAGTAGAATGTGTTTTCGCAGTTCACAACATAGTCATTCAGAGCCTCGTCAACAGCTTCTTTAAGTGTCTTTTGACCGGTGGTTGCAGGAACGACCTTAGCGCCAAGCAGTTCCATTTTGAAAACGTTCAGAGCTTGTCTTTCCATATCTTTTTCACCCATGTAAACTGTACAATCCATATTGAATAGGGCACAAACTGTCGCTGTAGCAACGCCGTGCTGGCCAGCACCGGTTTCTGCGATGACACGATTTTTACCCATGCGTTTTGCAAGCAGAACCTGTCCGATCGTGTTGTTGATTTTATGAGCGCCTGTATGATTGAGGTCTTCACGTTTTAAGTAAATTTTCGCGCCACCTGTTTTTGCTGTTAGATTTTCAGCAAAGTAAAGTGGGTTTGAACGACCTATGTATTCTTTTTGGTAATAGCGAAGTTCTTTTTGGAATTCTTCTTCATGGACGTATTTTACAAAGGCATCTTCAAGTTCTTTTAGAGGGCCTTTTAGAGGTTCGGGCACATATGCACCGCCAAATTGTCCGAAGTTGCCATCGATATTTCTAATTGTTGTTGCAGTGTTTGTATTCATCATTTTAATTTCCTCCTCGGGATTTAGGTTGGGATTCACGATTTGTAAGTGTAAGCGGAGTACAGCTGTAGAGCCAGCTCTTATAATCCTTTTTTATTGTGGTGGTCAGTTTTTCGTAAGTTCATGTGTTGTTCAATGAAATCCCTCCTTCGTTGGAAAATTAAAAAAGCCCTCTATACGCTAAGCGTATAGAGGGCGATATTTATAAAGTCGCGGTGCCACCTCTTGTTGAAAATTTAAGTTCTAGATATTTGAACTTTATTTTCATCTTTGTCAAATACGGGATAAATTATCCGATATTCTATCTCTATAACGGGAGAACCCGGGTCACCTACTCAATTGTTTCAGATCCCACTCCTGAGTCCATTCAGATCAAATTGTTTTACCGGACTCTCACCATCGCCGGTTCTCTTAGAAAACGCATTTATCTTACTACTCTCAGTCATTGTTTTGTTCGATTCAGTTATGTTATTAATATGCAGTTTAGCGCATAATGGCATAAGCTGTCAACACTTTATTATCATTTCCATAATTCTTTTTTAGTGTTATTCATTGTGTGTAAATGACACAAAAATAACACCTTAGATGAAGTTACTTTGTAATGGGGGGTATAAACGTGATACAATCGGGAAGTTGTAAAAATTAAATGTCAATTAAAAAGCAGTATTACTATATGGAAGAATCATTCAATCATTATTATTGATTGTGTGTCATTATATTCGTGTTTTGAAACTTCCATAATACCTTTGCAATTTCGCATAGACTTAGACTTGAGTGTATGTGAAATGAATTGTCATTATGTAGGTTTCTCAGTTTGAGAAGAATAATCAGAAATTTGATGTATTAAAATGGTCCAAGACGGATTATAAGGAAAGTTGAAGTGTGAATCCAATGAGTAATGCGCAATTTAAAGACTATAAACTTGGCGATGAAATTCTAAAATCATTAGAATTACTAGGCTACAGTACCCCAACGAAAGTTCAAAGTGAAGTGATTCCGACAATTTTGAGCGGGAAAGACATGATTGTAAAATCACAAACTGGAAGTGGAAAAACAGCTGCTTTCTCAATCCCTATTGTTGAGCTGGTTGATTGGGAAGAAAATAAACCTCAAGCTCTTGTGGTTACACCGACAAGAGAACTTGCTATGCAAGTTAAAGACGAAATCTTCAATATTGGACGTTTTAAAAGAATTAAGACATGTGCTGTTTTTGGCAAGGCGCCATTCCATATTCAGGCTCGTGAGTTGAAACAAAAAATGCACATTGTAGTTGGTACGCCGGGTCGATTGATTGATCATATTGAAAAAGAGACATTCGATACATCAAAGGTGAAGTACTTGATTATCGATGAGGCGGATGAAATGCTCAATATGGGATTCATTGAACAACTGCAACAGATTATTTCAAATCTGCCGCAGGAGCGTGTAACACTGCTATTTTCAGCAACGATTCCAAAGGATATTGAAACGTTGTGTGATGAGTATATGAATGCTCCAGAAACGGTTCTCATTGAAGATGAAAGTCCTGCTGTTGACCGTATTGATCAGTTGAGATATGACATAGACGCTGAAGATAAATTTGATTTACTTCGAGACGTAACCATACTTGAAAACCCTGATACATGTATGATTTTCTGTAATACAAGAATACTGGTGGATCAACTCCATGAAGACCTTGAGGGTCTGAACTATTCTTGTGGAAAAATCCATGGTGGCATGCTGCAACGTGACCGTATGCGTGTGATGAATAATTTCAAAAAAGGACACCTAAGATATTTAATTGCAACGGGTGTTGCTGCAAGAGGTATTGATGTTGACAAAGTATCGCTTGTTGTGAATTTTGATATTCCTGAAGATGCTGAAAGTTATGTTCATAGAATTGGCAGAACGGGACGTAAAGGTCTTAGAGGTCGTGCAGTTACTTTTGTGACGCCACGTGACAAGCAGTATTTAAAAGATATAGAAGCATACATTGGAAAAGAAATTGATCTTCAAGAGTTCCCCGATGAAGATGATGTTGATAATGGTTTATCTGCTTTCAACGAAAAGATGAGCACAAGACCGGAATTCAAAGAACAAAAGGGCGCAAAACTCAGCAAAGATATTCTTAAAATCCATATCAATGCAGGAAAGAAACAAAAAATGCGTGCCGCTGATATTGTAGGCACACTTTGTAATATAGAAGGTATGACAAAAGATGATATTGGAATTATTAATATTCTAGACATTTCAACATACTTTGAAGTTCTTCACGGCAAAGGTGAAATGGTATTAAAAGCTCTTAAGAAAAAACCATTAAAAGGCCGAATCAGAAATGTAAATATAGCAGAAGATGAGCTTTTTGGCCGGGTGAAACAAGCAAGAAGACGTGCTGAGTTTAAACAGCGCAGCAATAGTGGCGGACATAGGAAAAAATATTAATAAAAGATATTCGATCTATAAAATAATCTAATAGTAGGTCGTATTATTGGCAACAGAAGCAACCTGTGGGACTAATCATTAATAGTCCCACAGGTTTTTTTCTGTTTTTAACTAGGGACACTAGAAAACTCACCATACATTGGTGAGTTTTTTTCGAATGTTATTGCTAGAAGGGGGTATCTTACACTTAAGGTAAGAACAATAGTTATGACTTATTGTATATGGATTTTCAAATAGATCTAAGGATGTGATTACGTTGGGAAAGATGAAATTACTCTTTGTAGATGATGAAGTGAATATTCTTCGAAGCATTAGAAGAATATTGAGAAACAAAAGAAATGATTGGGAAGCGTTTTATAGTAATTGTGGCAAAGATGCGCTTAAAATTCTAGAAATTGAAGATATTGATTTGATAGTAACCGATGCAAAAATGGAGGAAATGGATGGTATTGAGTTATTAAAACGTATCCGTATGAATGAAAGAACTCGGGACATTCCTACCATAATGCTTACGGGATCTTCAGAAGGAGAAATAAGAAAAAACGCTTTGAAGTATGGTGTTGTTGAGTTTTTATACAAGCCGGTCAGCGCTGAAGAGTTCATTCTCAGATTAAGAAATGTTCTAAAACTACGTGAAATCAGTAAATCACTCATTGAAAAGAATAGTGAACTTGAGAAGACAAGGTTACAGGTCATTAGGCGTCTCGGCAAAGCGGCTGAGTTTAAAGATGATGACACTGGTCAACATGTTATTCGTGTGGCTCATTATGCTCAGCTCATTGCAGAAGATTTAGAACTGCCTCAAGATTTGATTACGCTTATTTTTCAAACGGCCCCTATGCATGATATTGGTAAAATTGGCGTGAGTGATACTATTTTGAAAAAGACTGGACGATTTACTCCAGAAGAATATGAAATCATGAAGCACCATAGTCAGGAGGGGGATCGATTGCTTCATCCTCTCACACATGAAGAAATGAAAATGTATCAGATACACCCTCAATTAGGGGAATCGATATTGGGCGAGGACGAAACCCCGCTGCTAAAAATTGCTGCAGAAATTGCACTTGGTCATCATGAAAAGTGGGATGGCACTGGTTATCCATTGGGTGTAAAAGGTGAGAATATCCCTTTAACGGCACGTATTGTTGCCTTGGCTGATATATTCGACGCACTCTCAACGGAGAGGTGTTATAAACCAGCTTATACAAATGAAGTGTGCCACAGCATCATAAATGAAATTTCCGGTACGCATTTAGACCCGAGCATTGTTGAAATTTTTAATAGACGATTTGATGAGTTCATAAGTATAAAATATGAGTATTACGATTCCACTGTAAATTTGATGAATGATTAATAATAAAATAAGTATTAAAAGACGTGGTGAATTCCACGTCTTTTTCATTTGTTGTCACAAGTGTAAAACTACACTAAATGGGTATAATATACCATGAGTCTATAGAGTAAGGAAGGTGTTCTTAAATGAAGAAGCTTTCAATTATATTGGTGTTTGGAATATTGATATTGTCACCTGTGCTGTCATCAGCAGAAGTTGTTTATGCACGCGAAGTCACGGTCGTATCTGACGGAATGATAAAGACTATTACTGATGTTATAGAGAATACAGCGGCATCGATAGAAGATTTTGAAAACATTATGGCAATTGAACTTGCGAAAGTGGAAGAACTTTCAAACATGCAAAAAACAAATGAAGTGAATGACCTCAAAACGGAAATAACAGAAGAAGAAAAGAATGAAATTGTTGAAGTCGTTGAAGAGATGCACATGTTTATAACAGCGGTTGCGTCTGTATCGGACTTAGCTACGGAAGACGATTGGGCAGATAAAAAAGTAGACGAAATTATTGTCCTATTTGATAGAAGTCTTGAACTTGTTCAGGATGTTGACTCAGAGGTTGTGATTGAAAGTTCGATTAAAATCCTCGAAGCACTGGAAGAAAGTCATAATTCGGTGCTTATTGGGAAATCTGCAGCCATTAAAAGTAGAATTGAAAACATTGGAGTAATGGTAAGTCGAAGTCTCGGAGCAATCAATCCTAAACAGGAGGTTACAGTAGTTGACTCTAAAACGGTTGTAACAATTGACCCCGCTAGTTTCGTTTTAGATATTCAGAATACAGCAAGAGAGTTTGAACAGGTTGAAAATCGCGTGAATGCGTATTATGGAGAAGAGAATGTGCGTGATCTTTGGTTTGAAATTACACTTGAAACGGAGCGGTTAACAGATACAGTCATTCTACCAATTCAAAAAGAAGTCATTCAATCAATTAAAGACACACCGGTCAGCCGTATTGGTCTTGAAACAGACGGGATGACACTGGCAATCCATAAAGCAGATTTAACAGCAGATCAAGATGTTGAACTAGAAATTAATTTTGAAGAGTCCAAAACAAATGCAAATTTACCTGAAGATGCATTTTTGGAAGGCTATGTTGTTGATCTGAAATATTTTGTGGAAAATGAAGAACAAAAAATCTTAAAACGTCCAGCATTGATTTCTTTTGACCTAGGAAAATTCAGCTTTGATGAAGATGTTGAAATTGATAATTTGAGTGTTCATAGATTGGATGAAGAGACTGGGCAGTGGAAACCTGTCGGGGGTGCTTATGATTCTGTTACCAATACTTTGTCGACCAATCGTTTGCACTTAAGTCAGTATACTATTATGAAGTCAAATAGATCGTTCTCAGATATTGCAGATTCATGGGCTGAGAACGAAATTAATGCACTTCTGAATAAAGGGATCTTAGATGAGGAAGTGGCATTCAATCCTGAAGAGGATGTAACAAGACAAGAATTTGCAGTCTGGATGACAAGATCGTATGGCTTAGCTAATCCAAATGCAACAACACAATTTGCAGATATTTTATCAGGCGACACGTTTGCTACCGAAATTGCTGCTGGCTTTGAAGCAGGTCTATTCTCAGGAAGAACTGAAAATAGTTTTGATCCAGAGGGTTCCATGACCCGTGAAGAATTTGCAGTATTTGTTGGCAATGCACTTATCCGTTATGAGCAAAAGATATTAAATGAGAAAATTGTTGATGATCTTGCCCATTTTTCAGATAGCGGTGAAGTCGAAGACTGGTCGAAAGATTATTTAGCTCTTATGATTGAACTGGATTTACTGCCAGCTGAAGGCAATAATTTAGATCCTAAGGGGATTGTGAGTAAGGAACTGGCGGCTTCGGTTCTTGATAAGATATTAGGGTAAAACAAGTCGAATCATTGTTTAAGTTTTAAATAATTTTGCATATATTGATGTGCAGGATTAATGATAAACTATATGTAATGAAATGCAGTCTATAGAGGCGTTAATATAAAAATCAGGGGGATAATCATGGATCCAAAATATGCAGTGCTCATTCAGTGTGATATCGCAAAAAATAGATGCAGCGGCTTTGCTTGTACAAATACATTCTACAATCGGGAGGATATGTTTGAAAATTATGGACCGGACATGAAATACATTGCGTTCTCATGTGGCGGATGCTGTGGGAAAGGCGTTGTTGCAAAGCTGGAGCATTTTTCGAAAAAGGTTAGAAAAGTCGAAGGCTTGAGCAAAGATGAAGTGGTTATACATCTGGCATCATGTATGGTGACGGACAACCACCATTCTGACAGGTGTCCTCATGTGGATTTTATCAAGAGCATTATTCATAAAAAAGGATATACAAACATTGTAGAAAAGACATACATTAGTAAAAATTCTGAACGAAAGCGTCAAGCTGGAGAATATAAGATTTACGAGTAGGATTATAAAAAAACCACCAATAGACTATGCATGATTCAGTGCATAATTTGTTGGTGGTTTTGTTTGTCATAATGATTGAGTTAATTTGTGTTTGACTTAGTCTTCTGCCAGTTCGATTTCGTTGTTTTCAAGGCGTTTGATCAAGTCTTCCACCTTACTTTTAACGAGGTCCCTAGTTTCTCTGAATCCATCAATAGGTCCACCTGATGGGTCTTCAAGGCCCCAGTCTTCCATATGACGATTTGCCACGAATGGGCAGGAAACATTACATCCCATTGTAATTAATAGATCAAGTTCTTCTGGAATATCAGATAAAAGTTTAGGTGTATGCGCACTCATATCAACACCAGCTTCTTCCATAACTTCAACAGCAAGAGGTTTTACTTCTGGGTAGTTTTCCGTTCCGGCTGAATACGCTTCGAAAATATCGCTGCCCAGTTTTTTTGCCCAGCCTTCTGCCATTTGACTTCTACACGAGTTGTGAACACAAACAAATGCCACTTTATATTTCATAATGAATCTCCCTTCAAACGATTTTATGAGATTAATAAGTACTGTTAATCATATCTTACCATTATAGTATAGTATACATTGTGGTTTTTTTTTGTTAATTTTAAGTTAAAGAATTTAAAGCTTTAAGAGACCTATTCATGAATTGGAATAAATTATAAAATGAAGATGATTAACGAAAATATATGTATGAGGAACGGTATGGTTTAGGAGAGAAATCATGTTCAAAATAGGCGAACTCAGTAAAATACTAGATGTGAGCGTTCAAGCGATCCGTCACTATCATAAATTGGGATTGATTCATCCTGCAAACGTGGATGAGACAACGGGTTATAGATATTTTGACGACACAGCACTTGACGCTATATGGAGAATCAAAGTATTACAATCTTCAGGATTTACTCTTAATGAAATACGAGGCATGAAATCTATTGAACTTATTGAAACAGAATCGATATTCAGAGAAAAGCAATTGGAGCTTGATAGAGAAATTAGACGAAAACAATTGGCGCTTTCCTACCTTGAAAAACATATCCATGAAATGAATTTAAAGCGAACTGACCCAGAGTATTATCAGGGAAAGTATAGAACCATACCTATGCGGTATGGACAGAGCATTCCCATATCAGAGTCAGGAACAATTGCGGATCATATTCATGAACTCAGTAGAGTGAAATCAAGGTATGGGCTGCATCAAGAGGTTGCATTCCAACCAGCGAGGCTCATCGATATTATAAATAGTAAACCAATTCTTCGTGAACTTTTCGCGGTCGCAGAGTGGGATGATGCGAAAAACATAAAGGAAATGAGTCAGTGTAAAGAAGCTTTGTATTATTGTCAAAAATGGGCTGTTCGAAAACATGCTATAGATGAGATTTATTCAGCAATGATCCAAGTCATAAATCAAGATGGCTATGCTCTTCGTGGTGACGCCATTGAACTGATCTTAATAGATGACAATCTAACTGAGCATGAAGAGCATTATATAAAAGAGATTCAGATTGCGGTTATAGAAAAGTGAAATAGAAAAAGGCCAAACTCAAGGTAGCATTAAGCTTGAGTTTGGCCTTTTTTTAGATTAAATATCACCCAATAAGATAGGAAAATCAATGCCTTTCACCCAATCGAATCCATAGTTTTCAATCGATTTCAAGAAGGCAGAATTTCCAGTGGCACACCAATCAGCTCGGTAATGCAGTCCGAAATAACGTTGTGCAACGTTAATATATCCAAGTGATTTTGCATGATCCAGAACTTCGTTGGCATAGGCGGGACCGTGCGCTTTTTCAGTTGTTCTGAAAAGAGTTTCCATGTTTTTTTCACTTAAAGGTGTCTGTGTTCTATCTTTATATTTTTCATTCATGGCCGAATTGAGTTTGTCGATTGGCATTTCAATGTATTCTTCATTATGAACAATCACATCACTCATTAGTTTTGGAGCTGGTGCAGGTGTTTCTACAGGGTAACCTAGAGATAAAATTACGACGGGAAAAACACCGTTTGGAATCTTGAAAATATCTTTGATTTCATCAAAACAACTTTCTACAGTTCCGATATAAACGGAACCCAAGCCCATTGCGTCTGCAGCGGTACATGTGTTTTGAGCCGCAATAATCGTATCCTGAAAAGCTATCCAAAAATGTCTATAACTTTTGTTTGCCATAAATGGCGCTTTATTGTCCTGGGCCCACCTCTGGATGCGGTGCCAGTCGATGCAAAACAGTAAGTTTACTGGTGCTTTTTCAACAATATTCTGCATACATCCTGTATCCATGAGAGCCTTTTTCTTTTCTGGACTCTCAATTTTAATAATTGAATAGGGTTGTAAATTACCACCCGTTGCACCATGACATCCTGCATCAATAATCGTTTTTAGTACATTAGGTTCAATGGCTCGGTCTTCAAATAATCGAACACTCGCTCGTTCATATAGGCATTTGATTGTCTCATTAGGGTATTTGTTCATGTTAAACCTCCTGAATACTGTTTGTTTGATTGACCTTCTAAAATAATTATAAAGTCTGTTGTAGCTATAGAGTCAATGGTGGGCAGAGAAGTTTCATCAAATTGTTTTTAATATTCTTTGTTGGTAATCGGGGTATAAATAGTTATGTGGGGGAACACCAAATTCATTAGAAGTTAAAGCATTTAAAATTAAGGAGGGGAAATAAATGAAGCGGTTACTTATAATATGTTTGTTGGCCTGTATGGTCACCTCGTTGGCATTTTCAAATGTCGTGTTTGCAGATGAATCGATTATTGATTTAGGGGTGGTTCATTATTCGCAAGCGCCGAAAACATGGACATTTGAAGTGCCGGATAACATAGAGAAAGTTGAAGTTGGTATATACGGCAAAGGGCAGACGCAAATCAATAAATACGCCGGATGGAATGGGTCAATGAAATTGAACGGGGCATATTTATGGAAGATGACAGGGCTTGATTCAAGTGGAGTGGCGATTATTGAAGATTATGTTCTTGGAGCAACAATGCAAGAATTGAGTGGTCGAAATAAGTGGCAAGACATTACAACAGTTGTACGATCTGGAGAGAATACACTCACCTATTACCACTACACAGACGGTGATGGAGCAGGCGTAAAGATTCGAATGACAACAAAAGCTGGAATTACTGAAAGTACTGAAGTTTCAGAGATTACATCTCAAACTGGATATGATATTCAAATTATATCTGTTGATCTTCGTTACTTTGAAACCATATTCAATGGACGATTGACCCATGAAAACAGAGGTGTTTCAAACGTTCAATTGGGCATTGAAGATCCACTCAAAAAAATGAGTTTAATGGGTCCAATGACTGATGAAAATGGATTTTTCACATATACAACAAATCCGCACACTGAATATAGAAGTGCGGAAGCATTTCTCTTTGCATATCAAGATGCTCAGACACCTTATGTCATAGCTGAGCGATTCACATCATATGAGTTGGTTGTCAAGAATTTGGATGATAATGATGTATACAGTGCGTTAAGTGATAGCCGTAAAGAAAACATTCAGATCTATCAAAAAATAGAAAATGAATTGATGAATCAAGGCACATTATCGGTTTATGAAACAGCGGTAGCGCGGAATGATCTTATGGATATAATGCTTGATGATGCGTTGGCTGAAAAAGTATCAGCTGGAATGGAATTGGTGGATTGGGCAGGCTCTGTAGGAATGTGTGCAAAGGGCATTGTTGCAAGTGGTCCGACTGCTGGAGCCTCAGTTGTTGGATGTGCGCCTTTAGGTGTGAAACTTGTCAATGAAGGTGTGGATGTATCGACAGATATTCTTGTAGATAAGGGATATATTACAGGTGAAACAGCAAAATTAATTGATGAAACTTCGAACACAGCAACCAGTTGTATTTCGATCACTGATCCGATTGACACAGCAAGTTGTCTTGGCGCAGTGGTGAGTGGTGGTCTTCACATAGTCAGCTATGAACTTGAGAACAATGACTATGGACAACCGGCAGTGGTTGTGAAGTTATCGAAGACTGTATCTGGCGCTGTGGATTATGCGCTTGTTATTGTAAATGTACTGAATTAGAAAGCGTTTTATGAATATCTCAAAAGTGTCACTTAACCGTCATCAAAGTGTCACAAAGTTGGTCTAGTATAGACTTAACAAACGGATGAAAGGGACGGTGACTATCGTGACAAAATCATTGAGATGGATAAGTGTTTTGATTCTAATTATTGCTATGCTGAGCCAAGTGTCTTTTGCGGATGAGAGCGGATATGGTTCTTCGGCAGCTTTGGAGCAAGAGAATTTTACGATTGAAGAAATGTTAGAGTATGCCTTAGAAGATGAGTATCATGCTATGTCAGAATACCAAGCAATTATGGATGAGTTTGATATTGGCCGACCATTTTCTAATATTATAAAGGCAGAAGAAAGACACATTGAATGGTTAATTCCATTGTTTGAAGACTACAATGTAGATTTTATCTCCAATGTGAGTGCTGAGTATGTTGTTATACCTCAATCGATTCAAGACGCATTTGAAATTGGCGTTCAAGCTGAAATTAATAATATCAGCATGTACGACAAATTTTTAAAGCAGGATTTGCCAAGTGATGTTAAAGATATTTTTGAACGATTGAAGTCTGCGTCCGAGAATCACCTTAAAGCATTTGAACGCAACAGTTCTGGAAATGATGGAGGCCGACGAGGTCAAGGGCGTTTTTAGTTTGACGTCATAGGCTGAAATGATATTCAAATAGAATTTTATGAAAAAAATATAGAAAATTAGTGTTGACAATATGAATAATTATCCGTAGAATGAATTACGAATTCAAAATTTAATGAACACATCGTAATAACTTTGAGTAGAAAGAGTAAGTGTTGATCTCCTGCGTAGAGAGGCTCCGGTTGGTGAAAGGGGCATGGGAATTGGTACTGAACACATCTATGAGTTGGGCACCGAAATTCATGACTTGTCTAAAACAAGCTGAAGAGTAGACTGTACCCGGATCCTGCACCCGTTATCGTGCTAGAGTGTAAGCTTATGCCGCACTCGAAGAGGTGGCCATTGTGAGATGGTTATAAAAAAAGGTGGAACCGCGTGAGTATACTCCCGTCCTTTAGCTAATGCTATAGGGCGGGATTTTTTGTTGCATAAAAATTCAAATCTATACCCTAAAGCATATAGCTGGCGCCAAAAGGACGATATTCTAGGTCTCTATAAAAAGGTTACGATAACCCGATTGTCTTATACCAAACATTGAGAGGAAGAAGAAAATGAAAAAATTAATGACACTAATTATGATATTAGCACTTATAATCGCCACCCTAGCAGGCTGCACAAAATCGACAGAGGTGGAAGCGGCAAGTGATTCGAAGGCTGACGCAGATAGTATGGAAACAGTTGAACAAAATGATTTTGAGAAGTTCATTGAGCGAGGTTATGTTGTGGTAGGTCTTGATGACACATTTGCACCTATGGGCTTTAGAACAACTGATGGAGAACTTGTTGGATTTGATGTAGAAATGGCGAAAGCCGCTTTTGAAAAAATGGGTATGGAAGCGAGATTTCAGCCAATTGAGTGGTCTATGAAAGAAACTGAATTAAACTCAGGAAATATAGATATGATCTGGAACGGCTATACAATTACGGATCAAAGACTGGAAAAAGTGAATTTCACAAAGCCTTATCTTAAGAACAGACAGGTAATTGTGACATTACCTGAGACAGGCATTACAACACTTGCGGAACTTGAAGGAAAGTCTGTAGCATGTCAAAATGAATCAAGCTCATATGATGCAATTATGAAAGCTGAAGCATTCGTGTCAACGCTTGATGGAGGCACACCAATCACTTTCGAAACAAACAACGAAGCATTTATGGATTTGGAAGCTGGACGTGTTGAAGCTGTTGTGGCTGATGAAATTCTAGCCATGTATTACATTGGACAAAAAGGTGTAGAGAACTTTGTTGTCTTCGAGGAAGACTTAGGCAAAGAAGAATATGGTGTTGGTGTAAGAAAGTCAGACACGGTATTTCTTGAAAAGCTAAATGGAGCTTTAGGTGAAATGAAATCGGACGGAACAGCTGCAGAGATTTCAATAAAATATTTTGGCAAAGACATTGTAGAGAAGTAAGGTGGTAAGAAAAATGACTTATATATTTGAATTAATGCCTGCGCTGCTTAGTGGACTTGTTGTGACGCTTAAGGTCTTTGGATGGACACTTATTTTGTCAGTGCCCTTGGGTATAGTGGTTGCTTTAGGGCGACTTTCCAAGATTAAGGCAATTGGTGCACTGGCTCAGTGGTACATTTACATCATGCGTGGGACACCACTCCTTCTCCAACTTGTCTTTATATTTTTCGGACTACCCACCATTGGAGTGACACTAGGTAGAATGCCAGCAGCAATAACTGCATTTGTTCTGAATTATGGTGCATATTTTGGAGAAATATTCAGAGGTGGCATAGAGAGTATCGATTCCGGTCAGTATGAGGCTGCAGAAATGCTGGGTATGGACAAGAAACAAACATTCTCCCGCATTATATTGCCTCAAGTTGTGAAAAGAACGCTTCCTGCTGTTGGCAATGAAGTTATCACCCTTGTGAAGGATACAGCTCTGATATACGTGGTTGGAATCAGTGAATTGCTAAGAGCGGGTAAGATTGCCGCTAATAGAGATGTGACACTGCTTCCACTTCTGGCTGTGGGTGTTATTTATCTTATAATCACAGCATTGATGACAAATCAGTTTAGAACTCTTGAAGAGAAGTACGCATATTACCAGTAAGCTCTGCCACCCATTGAGAGAAATATGAGAGGTAAGAAAATGATACTTAAAGTCGATAAAATATATAAGTCGTTTAAAGATAGCAACGCAGTGCGTGATTTGAGTTTTGAAGTTCAAGAGGGTGAAATCCTGGCACTCATTGGGAAGTCAGGTGCCGGTAAAACGACGGCCTTGCGCTGTATTTGTGGTCTAGAGCGTTGTGACAGAGGCAGCATTACCATTGCTGGTGAACCACTTTGTGTAGATGACGGATCAAGGAGTGAATACTCTTCTTCAAAGAACATCGTGGGTATTAGGAATAAGGTTGGTATGGTATTTCAAGGATTTAATTTATTTCCACATTTAACAGTGTTGGAGAACATTATTGAAGCGCCAACACGTGTTCGTGGAATTTCTAAAGACATTGCTGTAAGGAATGCCATGGATTTGCTCGGAAAACTTGATTTGAAGGAGAAAGCAAATGCTTATCCATTTGAGTTGTCGGGCGGTCAGAAACAACGTGTGGCTATTGCGCGAGCATGTATATTAGAACCGAAACTCATCTGTTTTGATGAACCCACTTCAGCTCTTGATCCAGGCCTTCGTGATGATATTGCGGGGATAATTCGTTCGCTTGCAAAAGAACAAGGTTTAACGGTATTAATCATAACTCACGATATGGGATTTGCACGAAAAACTGCAGATGAAATTATATTTATGAAGGATGGAGAAGCATCGCTGCGTGGAAATACACAAAACTTCTTCGAAAAAAATCAAAACACTGAGATTGGAAAGTTTATTGCGAGTTAATATAAGTGGGGTTTTATAAAGGTTGAATGGTTTTGTCAGATAATTTCCAATTATTCGAATAAAACAACTTTAACGAAAACGTAACATTTTCTGATATAATCTTACCGTTGTGCTATTGTTAATTTTTATTAACAATAGCACAACGGTATTTTTTCGTCCTAATGTGTGTAGGACTTGTGTGAACTTACGTATTAATTGGAGGTAATCATGGAATTATTAAATGGGTTCGTATCTTTTATGAACACAATGTTGTGGTCTTATGTCCTGATCTTTATGTTGATCGGACTTGGACTTTATTTCACATTCAGATCTGGATTCGTTCAGTTTAAGATGTTTGGTGAAATGTTCCGTCTGCTGACGGAAAATGTATCAAAATCTGTTTCTGGTGATAAAGAAGAGGGTGTATCTTCATTCCAAGCCTTTTGTATCAGTACAGCGTCACGTGTTGGAACGGGTAACCTTGCTGGTGTGGCTCTTGCTATTGCAGTTGGTGGCCCTGGCGCGGTATTCTGGATGTGGGTGATCGCTCTTATCGGTGCAGCATCGGCATTTGTTGAAAGCACGTTGGCTCAAATCTATAAGATCAGTGATCCTAAAGGTTTCAGAGGCGGTCCAGCTTACTACATGGAAAAAGCGCTTGGACAAAGATGGATGGGCGTTTTATTCTCAGTTCTAATTACAATGTGTTTCGGTCTTGTATTCAATGCAGTTCAGTCAAATACAATTACATATGCTTTTAACGAAGCATTTGGAATAGATCGTCTTACAATGGGACTTGTTATAACAGCGGTTACGGCACTCGTTATTTTCGGTGGTGTGAAACGTATCGCACGTGTGGCAGAAGTTATTGTACCGGTAATGGCTATTGCATACGTTGTTGTAGCGACGTTTATTATTCTTATGAATATCACAGCAATTCCTTCAATTATTGCACTTATTGTTAAGAGTGCTTTTGGTCTTGAACAAGCCATTGGTGGTGGAATGGGTATTGCGATGATGCAAGGCATCAAGCGTGGTTTATTCTCGAATGAAGCAGGTATGGGTAGTGCGCCGAATGCTGCTGCAACGGCTACAACAACTCATCCTGTAAAGCAAGGTCTTATTCAAACACTGGGTGTATTTACAGATACAATGTTAATCTGTAGTGCAACTGCGTTTGTGATCTTAATCAGTGGCGTGTACACTGACGCATCACTAAGTGGTATTCAATTGACTCAAACAGCAATGAGCTCTCAGGTTGGTGCGTGGGGTGCTGTATTTATCGCCGCTTGTATCCTGTTGTTTGCTTTTAGCTCGATTATAGGAAACTACTACTACGGTGAAACGAACATTGAATTTATTAACGCAAATCCAATCTGGATTTTACTATACCGTGTGGCTGTTGTGGCTATGGTTATTTTCGGTTCTGTTGCAAAGATCAGCATCGTATGGGATCTGGCAGACCTGTTCATGGGTATGATGGCATTTATTAACCTTATTGCCATTGCACTTCTTGGTCATATTGCATTTGCTGCGCTTAAAGATTACATTGCTCAAAAGAAAGAAGGCAAAGATCCTGTATTTACTTCAAATAGCATTCCGGGTCTAAAAGGTCTTGAGTGTTGGGACAAAAAAGATGTGAAGCGAAAAGCTTCATAATTATAGTGGTCTTAATTTCAAATAGTGGCCTTAATTTCAATATGATAAATGGAGAAACACTCAACTATTCCAAGGTTGGGTGTTTCTTTTTACATTTCTTCAGAATAACTTCATTGTTTATCATGATTCTTTTAATTTTAGAAGATTAGAATGGTTTTATAGAAGACAAGGTCAATTTTAGAATGGAGAGTTCATATGAAAAAAGTTATGGCACTGTTTTTAGCGGCATCGTTATTGGTGGGAGG
>Ga0209272_10000451_pt1 | contig 34655 bp, 26 predicted proteins | sample tdDd002_FD_187125 | JGI IMG/M metagenome (GOLD analysis project Ga0209272, IMG submission 187125) | Marine sediment microbial communities from the Atlantic coast under amendment with organic carbon and nitrate - tdDd00.2 (SPAdes)... | ecosystem: Environmental > Aquatic > Marine > Coastal >... | reverse complement strand
ATGAACGAACATTTCGATTTCTTCTCTAATCTGATCCATTATGAATTTCCCTGTCCCAAGGGATAAAGCATCATACAAATCATCATCAGTTTTATTATTTAGAGTTTCTCTTACAAGTTGAATTTCTTTTTCTGCAATATTTTCGATCCAATCTTGTACGGCATCATCAATCCGTTGGTCATCAGTAAATACTACGTATTCATTAAGAGTTCTTTTACCATCATGATAAGGCTTTAAATAACTTTCCTCACGGTTAATGATATAACCTCTAACACCGGTTTCCATATTTATCATACTATTGAGGATATTTAATCTAATGCTGTCATCTTCGATGACTTCAAGCAACTCTCGAACTGCATCCATTTTTTCTTTACCCACACGAGATGTAGTTAATGTACTCAGTTCATCATTTTTATCTTTTGAATCCATTATTTCCGCTTTTATCGCGAGATAAACATCAGAAGCTTGATTATGCCATTGATTTGATAACATCTCAATTTCAACAAGTCTTGAAACTTGAGTAGGATTGTCATTTACTTTCTTTTTTAGCAACTCAATATTTGCATCAAACTCAGCTAATGCTGATTCATAAGGTTCCAGATATTCCGAGTTACCAGTCGCTAAAAATCCTCTCATGCCAGTTTCTTGATCTATCATATTAATTAACAAGTGCTCAGCTTCATGAATCGCATCATAGGTATGGGTGACCCATTGAGTGTCCTCTTTAAGATTCGTAATGGAAATAAATAAGACTAGTGCCAAAATTGCCATTACTGAAACAGCAAAACCATTTATGATAAAGAATATTTGTTTGATTTTCATTTTTTCACTCCTTGCTTGAATGTCTTTAACAATATTACTAAAACAATGAGAAGCTAACCTATCACACTTGCCTAGATGAACTAAGTTTTGATATTAAGAACCTTATTCCGATACTTATAACGACATATATCTAATTATAAATACCTTAATTTCAGTATATACTATATTTACCCAACACCTACTTTTAAAATCACTAAGATATGATGAACCGCATTCTAGAATTTTACTTCTTTCAATTAGCAACTAACAAAATACAGCCATGCTGCTTACTCCTTCAGTTCTATTCTAAAAAGTCCCTCGGTTCATTCCTTTTAACGTTCGAACAACACCACATACTTAGCACTCCTTAATAATAAAAGAAAGCATCTCAATAATGAAACACCTTCAAATAACACTAATTTATTATGAGTAGCGAGCAACACTCGACATGTCTGGCTACATTAGTTACGATTCATATACGCCTCAATATCCTCAACCGTTTTTATAATACCCTCTGACAGATTCAAATATCCATCTTCTATTACTAGTATATCATCCTCTATACGGATACCTATGCCCTCATCTTCAAGGTACAATCCCGGCTCTACTGTTATAATCATTCCAGGTCTTAATGGTTCAGAATAGCTTAGAGGATCGTGTGTATCAAGCCCTAATGAATGGCTAATACCATGAGGGTACACCTCATAAACACCATCATAGTTTTTGATGACGCCAATTGACATCAACTCATTTGCCATGACATCACGAGATATTTTACTTAGTTCTTTCATAGTAACACCAGGTTTTACTGCTTCTATTGTCGCTAATTGTGATTTCAACACAATATTATACAGTTCTTCTTGTCTATCTGAGAAAACACCATTTACGGGTATAGTTCTGCTAATATCAGCACTATAGTATCCAAAGGATGCTCCTAAATCGAATAGTACTAAATCACCATCTAACGATTTTTGATCATTATCAATATAGTGAAGAATTGTAGCATTTTGCCCTGATGCTGCTATTGTAGGAAATGCATATTCTTTAACACCTAGGGAGTCTAGTCTAAAATTGAAGTAGGATTCCAACTGATACTCCATCATATCAGGTTCTGCATATTCCATAATAGCATTGATCCCTTCGCCAGTAAGTGCAATAGCGTTTTGAATAAATTCAATCTCTTCTGGCATTTTAATAGTCCTTAACTCGTTGATATCATATGCGACATTTCTTATTCTTATATTAGGATGTTCATTGGATAGTTTTAACGCAAATAATTCACTTCTTGTAAGCTTTGAGTTGCTATCCTCAGATTTGATAAGAATATCATCTATTTCGTAGTTTCCTAAATCTACATAAACGTTTTCAATATTCTTATTGGTAATTTGCCTATTCAGTACAGTATCAAATGTATCTAACACCTTTACTTCTTCGATGTTTGAGTATGTTTTTGCGAGGTCAGTCGTCAACATTTTACCCGTCCATTTATCAACTGCAGGTACTTCATTGGCAAATAAGTATTCTTCGACTTCATCATCGCTCTTAATAATCATAAGAATAAAGTTTTCTCTATCAATCCCCGTTAGATAATAAAAGTTTCTATTTGGTGTATATAAGTATTTCATATCATCAATTACATAGTCTGATAAGAGAATGGTCACAGAGTTATTAGGCAGTTTTTCAGTCACTTTAGCTCTGGCAGCACTTACAAACTCTTTGCTAAGACGATACTTTTCCATATTGATATTTTCAATAGATATACGATCTGGTATATTTATTTCAGTTGTGACTTCTACTTTTTCATAATCAATAGGCTCATTCGCTTCTAAAGCTTCGCTTACCTCATTTAATTGATTGTCAGATGAAACAAGTAATTTTGTATCCTCAACAGCAGGAGCATCACCAAATAAATCATTACAACCAACAAATACTAGCGATACTAATAAACACAATATCAATATTTTTTTCAGCTCTTTCATGTTTTCCCCCTTTATTAATATATAGAATCATTATGAAATCCAATGATGTTATCAAATAGCTTTCATAGACGATATACATTTCTTATTAACATCATTCAACGATAAAATGACTTCATTATTTATTATACCTCACCAAATAAAGTTGTTGATAATCCTTGTAACCTAATCCTCTATTTATTTAATTCTCAGACTAAGTAGTTATTTCTCTACAATAATTATTTCTTTTCCCCATTTAATCGCACTAGATTTTCATGAACAATTTCTATGGATTTCACCAACACCTGCAGATGCGCATTTATATTATACCAATATTAGTAATATTTTCTAAGTTATCTAATTATAACACTTTTAAAGTGGACTGTGGTTAGTTTTTCATTCAAACGGTTAGTTTTTGATACTCGATTTCAAATCCATATGTCTATCGCTTAAGCATCTAATTAGACTACTTGTTCCTCACAATGTAATATTCTATATCAGGAGTTGAGTATGGTTACTATTAAATTATCGTTTTGTACATTATTATTTTTATACTATAAAATAGGAATCTAATCTTATATTCAAGACTAGATTCCTATTTTATTTATACTCGGACTTTCTTACTACTAAAAAGTTTTTCTGTTAAATACACACAATGATATCATTATTGAGCAAATTCCATAACTTTTTATTACTACAAGAAGCAGCTAGTTTTATTACTTTATAAAGAACTTAATTTTTTCAATAAGATATTCAGACAATTCAAAAGGAATTATATGAGCAGCTTCTACAGTTTCTTCATGATAATTTTTTATATTATCTCTAAAAACTTTATTTGACTCAAAAAGATCCTCGTAATCCTTATTTCCTATCATGTGATATATTTCATTGTCGAGTTTTGACAGCTGCACATTAACAGGCGGATCAATAAACTTAGGCATCTTAAAATTAACCGACTTATATAGATTATGTTCTGTTATGCTCATAAATAAGTCGATTTTTTCTTTTGGTATGTTCTCAAAGCTTCTATTCTCACCTATTAACCACATTTTTGTCCATTCTTCAGCTGCCTTTTTAATATCACCACTGTATAAAGCATTTTGAAACTTTTCCATTCTATGAACTTTTCTTTTATCTTCCTTTACTCCAAATAAGCCTGTTGAAATCAAAAATAATTTATCAACTTTATCAGGATATTGAATCGCATATTCTAACGCTGTGTGCCCACCTGCCGAGAGTCCTACAAGATTCACTTTCTCAAACTCCATTTCCTCAATCAACATGTGTAAATCTTCATACAAGCTATAGTCTGAATCATCCTGTTCAGTTCTCCCTGAGAATCTAAAATCAAGTTGTACAACCTGGTAATCAGTTGACAAATCCTTTACTAGTAAGTCCCATACTCTTGAATCCAAAAATGCTGGATTTAAGAGTATAATTGGGTTTCCTTCTCCAGTTACTGTATAATGCAATTTCAATCCTTCAATTTCTATAAAATTAGATGTTCTTTCTTTCATAACAAATCTCCTTTGACTATTTTATGATTATTCTATTAACACTTTTATTCTAGCAAACAAAAAAGGACATCTAGTATGTCCTAATTATAAATATTATTCATTTTTTTTATCTTATCTCTTACATTGCTCTTTAGAATTTCTGGTTCAATTACTTTTATATCATCTCCAAATGAAAGAATCGTAGAAATTAGCCACGAATCTGATTTTAAGTATGTAACTACAGTTACATTTTCTTCTGTAATCTCAGTGACTTCGTCATCATCAAAAATATCAACTACTCGATAATAAGCTCCTTTATTAAATCTGAGCACTTTCTTTACACCATCTCTCTTTGTAGATTCATCCCTCTGAGTAAACTTGTAATCTCTCAAATTAAAATGTCGATTAGTAATTTCCATAGTTGAAATTCTATTCACTTTAAACGTTCTTACATCTTTTTTTTGTAGACAATATGATAACATATACCATCTACCGTGACGCAGAACTAACTCATACGGTTCAACATCTCTTACAAAACACTCCCCATTACTATTGCAATACTCAATACTCAGTATTCTGGATTGTCCAATTGCATCTGTAATTTTATTAATCTTTTCTTGAAGTTTATCATCCTTATTCCATGGCGTAAGATCCACTTTCACTTTCGCATACTCAGAGTTTTCAACAGTGATTAGTGCCGATTCCAGCTTCTCCCACAGACTTTCTAATGATTTGTTACTATATACACTACTTAAACTATCTAACATAGATTTAAGTAGATTAACTTCTTTTATAGACAACAATTTTGTATCAAATTTGTATGAATCGAGTATTCCATAACCTCCATTCATCCCCTTCTTCGAAAAGACAGGAATACCTGCCATATTTAGGATTTCCATATCCCTTTGAATTGTTTTAATTGACACTTCATGTTTCTCCGCTAAATACTTAGCTGTTACTAACTCTTTATTTAGCATTATATTTATAATCGATAACAATCTATAAATCTTCATAAGCTCTCCTTCAATATAATAAGACCACAAGAGGGTAAGGCATCAATTACATCAATAACTCTCTCTGTATTCCAATAACAGCATACCAAAACTAGCCATATAAATCCATTATTAAAGGGTGATATGAACTAAGATGTACACATGACATCTCCCATGCGATCCAGAAGTTCGCAGCCTTTTGAGCAATGTCAAATTATCAATTAGCATACGAAACAAAAAAGTACCTCACAAAAGTGAAATACCTCTAAATTGATTATTCTAATGTGAGTAGCGAGCAACACTCTACATTTGTCTATGTATATCAGCGATAGGAAGTGGCTACTTCTAAATTTCATTTGTGGGGATATCATTACTTTTAATACGGTTCACTATACCTCACCAAACTGCGTTCTCATTACTGATTTTTCATCTCTTTATTGAAATGTAGAATGAAACCAGTCCTTGTAAAACTCTGATTCAACCATTAAATCGTCTGTTCTTATCAATACACTTTCTCGTTCAATTACAGTATCAGTATCTTCATATTGTAGTAACAATGATAATTGTATTGTCAAATCATTAAAACTGTAATCAAATTTACTATCATTTTTACTTAAATCACTCAATGAATTTTCTACAACCTTTATTACATCTTCTTTAGTTTTGATTGAATAAGCTTCAATAATTCCAAATTCTTTATGGCTCTCACAATCGGTTAGGATATGGCAACAAATGTTATAACAAAAGGTTACCTTAATTTGATAAGGTAACCTTCTTTATCTTGAACTATTTATTTACCATTAAATACAGTTTCTTCAGAACGAATTACGAATCTTGCACCAAAGTGATCATTTGCAATAGTTGTATAAGTCGGGAACCTTAAACTTGTATAGGTACAAGCTTCATGATAATTATAACTACCACCACGCGTAACTCTAGCGCCATGAGAGAATTGCTGTCCAGGACCACCTGAAACACCTTTCATATCTGCTGGCGGATCAACATAATCTTCACCTACTACACTTAGTGGATTTTTTACAATATTATTATCTACACAGTACTGATAAAATTCAGGATTATATGTATCAATCGTCCACTCCCAAACATTTCCTGCCATATCATATAGACCGTAAGGATTTGCTGGATATTTACCAACATCTAATCTAAATCCTACGAAATTCTCTGGTTCTTCTGCACCAGTGAAATTAGGATCTTCAAGAACATTATAGCATCTGTAGTTAGACTTTTGTCCATCATTTGTACCATCTACAGTTGGGAATGTATATTGTTTTCCACCACTAGCTGCATATTCCCACTCAGCTTCTGTAGGCAATGATAAATCATAATACTCAGCATATGCCATACTACCATAGAATCTAACGAAAGCTGCTGGCCAGTTTTCAAATCCTGGATGAACATGGAATGATTCAGTTGGCTCATGATAATAAATCCACGATTGATTCAATGGATGTTCTGGTATTAATAATGGACCTTCACCATATTCATGAGATATAGTTGATATTTGTGAAATATGAATAAAATCCTGACCTTCATATGTTGTTCCAGGCGCACCATATACGACATAAGTAGGTACATGATAAATTAGACGACGTTTATCAAGTCCTAAGTCACCTAATTCAACAACAATTTCTCCTGCTTTAAGTGCTGAATTTAAGTACATCACATACTGTGCAGTTGTTAATTCGGTAGTACCCATTTGGAAACCATCAACTTCGACTTCATGAGCAGGTGTACTAGAAAACTCAGGCATTCCAAATGCCGTAACTGGAGTATTAGTTCCCATAGTGAATGTACCACCTGGAATTGTTTGGAATGTTTGCATGTATTTTGTCTCGTCAGAGCTTAACTTTCCATCAGCATCAACATCCAAATCTTTAAACAACTTGTCAGTACCATTGTATTCCCCTTTAGATAAATAACCATCATTATCTAAATCTAGAGCAGCAACATGTTCTGCACGAATGTATACTTGTTCACGAAGTTCTGCCATATTAGCACTATATGACGGTGCTCCTTTACTTGAATGACCATTATCACCTTCTGGTTTACCTTCTGGTTTACCTTCTGGTTTACCTTCTGGTTTACCTTCTGGTTTTTCAGTAGGTTGATCAGCATTAAGTTTAATAACCTGATTAATATAAATTAAATCTTCTGAAAAAATGTCATTTATAGCCATAATTTCGTCAATTGTTACTCCATATTTTTGGGCAATTTTCCACAGTGTGTCACCTTCTTCTACAACATACTCTTCTGCATAAACAGAAGAAAAACTACTAAGCAGCATTACCAATACTAATAATAGAGCAATTCTAGTTCTTTTAATCATACAGCTCCTCCTTTTTAATCATATTAATTTTTATGTCGTCAACCACATTGCATCTCAGATTCGTTATTTAATATACTAGGTATATAACAGCTAAAAAATAACTGAAAGGCTAAAAAAAATCTTTATTTTAGTTAATAAACATGACTCTAAAGCGATTTCACTCGCTTGACACCTTATTTCAAACTATCAATCAAAATCTTGTTGTCTCCCAGACACTTTTCCTTTGGTATTTATAACTATAAATCATCAATAAATTATTACATTAGAACGACGTCTCTAAATCAGATTACAGTATCTTTTATCTTCAAACAAGCTACACTTTTTCCAAAAGCGTCCTATAAAAAGTTATATGACTAAATATCTAATACCTAAATTTATCTTATTATTCAGGCCTGCCCCTTTGAAAATTCTAACTAGATGTCATAAAATTTTTTTTATTACCTTCAGGAGAAAAAAAGAGATATTTGAGTTCTTACAACTTCTATTTGAAATAGCCAAATATCAGTTCCCAATCACTTTTACATCGTGATTTGAATCTGCTAGAGAATCATGATGTTCCAAGTATCAGTCATAGATTATTTAGTTTCCCCACTTACTTAGAATCTAATGTGTCAACTTCTTGTTCAAAGTATATCGATTGACTTGGGAATGCAACTTCAACACCATTATCCTGAAGAATCTCTAGTATCTTTATATTTGTATCTTCCTTTATTTTCAAGTACTCTTCCCAGATAGATGTATTGGCAAAATAATACATGAATATATTTAATGAACTTTCTGCAAATTCGTCAAATTTAACAAAAATTATGTCATTATTAACACCGGGATGGTCCTGTAACATTCCCTCAATATCAGTTAATACACTCTTCATTTTTTCAATAGGAGTTGAATACTTCACTCCAAGTTTATATGTTATTCTTCTAATATTTCTTTTTGAATAATTTACTATATTTGATGATGCAACAGTTGAATTAGGTACAATTACTACTGATTTATCAAACTTTCTAATTTTTGTACTTCTAAATGTTAAGTCTTCTACTACCCCTTCAGCATCTGCTACAGAAATCCAATCGCCCATGGTAAAAGGTTTTTCTGTTATTAATACTGCTCCACCAAAAGCATTCGACAATGTATCTTGGGCTGCTAATGCAAAAGCCAAACCTCCAATACCAAGACCTGTAATAAATCCATTTACATCAAAGCCCCACTCAGCTGCTACTGCACCTAAAGCTATTACTATGATGACTCCACGGATAATCTTTGATATAAAAGGTGCTATCATTTTGTCTATACGAAGATCAAATCGCTCTTCAATTTCGTGTAATAACGCTTGGGATTTTCCACTAGAATTATATAATCCCCAAAAGAAGAAATATAATGTTACAGTTCTAAATAACTTAAGTAAAACTTCTTCTATTACAGTAATTCTTTGAATTACCATAGGATTATTAGAAAAATCGACAGCATCAATTAACGTGACACAAATGTAGAAGATCGTAAATGTTACTAGCATCTTAATCGGTTTTTTGTACGCTGCTACAATTTGAATATCAGACTTTACTTTAGTTTTTGAAGTTATTCCATTCAATATCTTAAAAATAATATTAAATATCTTTTTCCTGAATAAGAAAAACACTACAAATGGTAGCATTGATAATCCAATTTCTTTTAAAATTAACATGTTCACTGTTTCCACCTTCCAAATTCTTAGCTATAGTTTTTTTTGTATTTTTTTTCTTTCTCTGCAACTGATACTACTTTCTCATGGACCTTAATGCCAGCATTAATGCTACCTGTAGGATCATTAGGCGTTCTGGTTTGTCTAATTTAACAAGAATATCACAGTGGAATGTTTTATGCAGTTCATTTTGATTCAGTTTACTGATTTGTTATCAAAGAAGATTATTTTCAACTAAATTGAAAACACCATTAATTTTTGCTCTTTCAGTTCAGGTATATTATTATCTTTTTCACACAGCCACTACCTGACTTTATAGGCATAAGTAATGAAGGTTATCTCTTTTAAAAGATAACCTTCATTAGTGCTTTAGTTTTAATTAATTAATGTTTTTTCTATACGAATCCGAAATCGAGCTCCAAAATGATCGTTGATATAGTAGTATAAGTCAAGAATCTTAGACTAGTACATGTGCAAGCTATGTGATGAATATAACTGCGTCAACGAGCTACTATTGCACTATGAGAAAACAATTGCACAAGACAACCAGTAACACCTTTCATAGCTAATCCTTGATTAATTGTTAGTAATTAATACTCTTCAAGTTGCATATTATTTCTTACCTACATAAGTAATGCGTTAGGACATCGTGTCATATTCATAGTATGATCTTTGATTACATTTCAAACAAGCTACACAATGCTCAAAAGTGTCCTAATAGTACAGAATCATTCATTCATAAAAAAAGCCTCTGAGTAATATCTCAAAGACCTTAAATGTTATAATATGAACTTGAACGTGTTTACAATTGCATTACTTTTAAAATCAATCTAATTATCACTAGACATATGAGGTGACCTCTTAAAGTCAGACTTACTATCGGAGTAGTTTTTAACTGCTACGCTATTTTTATCAGCTTTAGAATGAGTCAACATTCTACTTTCAAATGTATTAATCTACATCTATTAATAGTGGTTCAATATACTCCTTAATAAATTCTATTCGATCTTCGACTTTCGGTTTATACAATGATGCGATAGATACAACTATTTCTTTCTCTGTATTGACATAAATAACATTACCTCCATCGCCCATAGCTGAATATATGCCTTCTTTTCCATCAATGATCCACCATAAAAACCCATATTTCAGATTATTTTTTTCCCATTGACTATGTACTTTAGTGGTCTCATTCAACCATTCTCTAGATACAATTTGTTTATCTCCCCACATTCCATTATTTAGGTACAGTTGACCTATTTTTGCCATATCAAAAGCAGACAATGTAAGTCCCCACCCACCTGAATTTGTGCCAACATTATCAACAACCCACCCACTGATAGTTGTAGCTTTGTTGAATGCACTTTGCTCTTTAGCATTATGAAGTACCACATTACCTTCAACATTGATTCCAAGTGGTGTGAATAGATTTTCCGTAGCAAAATCAAGCACGGATTTACCAGTTACCTTTACTAAGATAGCTGATAAAATATCTGGACCTACAAGAGGGGTATATTTAAAATCTCCTATTTTGCCTTTCCCTCCTAGCAAATCAAGACTAAATTTTGCCTTGTCATCACTCATAAAATACCTTATATATGTATATGGGGAAAACTTATATTTATAAGGAGCTGTCATTGTTAGCATATCTTTCAAAGTAACCTTTTGAAGTGTCTTTTCTCTTTTTCTCACAACATAATCCGGAAAAAACTCCAACACTTTTTGATTAATACTCTTTATCAGACCTTTATCTATAGCAATCCCTATCAATACTGAAATAATACTCTTTGCAACCGAATAAACATGAAGTCGACTTGTGGCTACACATTGGTTAAAATATTTCTCATAATATACTGCCCCTTTTTTAAGAGCTACTATTCCTGCAATATTGGTATACTTAGTAGTTATTATTTTTTCTAACTCATTAACTCTTTGATCATTCATCTCATTAATCCTCAAACATTTTTTTGATATCCTAATGTAAGTTTTAATCCATTAAAATGCTTTGTTAGTAGTTTATAAGAACTACTTATACTTGAAAATAACTATAAAACTTTGACATCTCGGCCTCTTTATCTAAGTATAACATGTCAAATCAACAGATACCTGACATTATTCATCAAGCCTATCTCTTTTGCAATCACTGACTTTAATCAACTTATATACTTTCATTTGACAAATGATAACAATGGCAAGATAACATTCTTATTAGTTCATCGACTCTCGAATCAAAAACAAGTGACTAGAAAATTATATTCTAGTCACAAATCGTTCACACATGTCTACACCATTCAAATCGGCAACATGTTCAATTATAGTTATTTTATGTGTTTCAGCTTACAAATAGTCTCTACATATGTGGCGAGGACTATTACAGCAGATTTCGTTTGTAGGCGTTTTGTATAAATTATTAACTGGAAAATCATTCTTAATAATCATACTACTTAGCACCTAATATCAGCTGACCTTTAATGATATTTTCCCTAAGTGATTATTTCCAGCATTTTTGACCTGAGCCAAAATAATGGTTCTAGACTCTGCTTAAACAGAAAATACAAACAAGTCTCATATGTTGTTGTTCTGATATATGTCACCTGTTTCATCATAAGAATACAATAGATCAATCAAACCTATCAAAGCTGCAAATACTAACGCTGCAACAGGCCATATAATCCACGTAATTCCCCATGCCATAGTCCACAAACTCCATCCAATGTAACCTGCTGTTACTAATGGCCAATAGAATGCTGCTACTTTTTCTGTGCGTTTCAATTGTTTGCTTTTTTCAGGTATGTGATCACCGATCTCTAAAACAAATCTCAATGCATTGTAGTGATTTGAAGTAGGTACAATAATAAGCACACCGAAACCAATCATTACGAGCATTAAATTAACCATCCATAAGGCTAACCAACCATTATCTATTAAAATAGAAACAGTGATAAGTGGCACTACACTCAACACTATCAGCATGACTGACAAAGTTACTCGTCTTAAATATGTCGGTCTGTACTCGTCCATTTCCTCAGCAAAGAGTTTCTTGCTTCCATTATCAAGTTGAAGTTTGTCTCTGTTCGTTTTTTCTAAGTCAAAGCCAAATAAATGTGTTCTTAAAAATATGCCTATTGCTACAACTATTAGTCCGAACAGTGCAATAAGTCCTACAGCAGTAGCTTCTTTATTGGACATGTTGATATAGTTTTGTCCAACCAGTGCCAGCAGTGATAACAGTGGAATGACAGATCCGATACACATTATCACTCCAATGGCGGTCCAATTAGAAGCCTTTCTTTTATTGTCTAGATATTGTGATACTTCCTCTATCGATACATGCTTTTTCTCAGTTAACATCATGTCAAATCCTCCTCAAAAATACTACTCAGTCAATCAATATCTGTTAAACTTTTCAGTTCTTAACTGGAACTAAATCTTTATATAGTGTCTTTTTCATTGTTTGTATTTGTTATAGTTCAAGTATATCTGAAAATTACAAGCTTCAATAGTGAGTTGAGTCATGATTTTTTGTATGACTAAAGTCATGTTACATTGCATTTATTTGTTGATGAACATAGTAGTAGCCTATCTTAAACCATATAAATCCGATAATAAACTAACCGAAAGATCATTAAAAAGGAGAAAAAGCTCTACGTTTCATTAAGAAAATGAATGTAACTTATCATCGAATCAGACAAAGTACAATACTTCTCTGTCCTTCTTAATCTGAATATTGGACATAAAAAAAAGAAGCATTTCAAAATACGAAATGCCTCTTAATTCATTACCTGATGAGTAAATAACTTCATAGCTGTGAGTATATATTCCATAAAATCAAATGGATCTTCTACATAACACACTTGTAAGGTTCTTCAATTGGATAATATCCTCTACCAGCATACTTTGTTTACCATGCTTTATTATTTCTGCAATCAATCCTTTGAAGTCAAGATCTTGAATACAAAATGAAACAATCTAGCAGCTAGACAAAGTCTTCTTCTGGAATGTCATATAGACTAAAAATCTTCTAATAAGAATTTTTTTATTTTATTATAGGCATCAATGGATTCTGGTAGAGCAAATAATATAAATGCATGTAGCATGTCTTTATACTCAAGATATTGAACCTTAACCTCGACCTCCTTCAGCCGATTGTTGAACTCAAGAATATCGGGATATAACATATCTTTTGTGCCTGTGATGATCATAATATTACGAAGCAAAGAGAGATCTCCGTAGATTGGACTTATTCTATAGTCTTTTACATCTAAATCATCAGCCCAAGCTTTTCCAGCTTTTCTCAAGGCATACAAACCAAGCAAAGGATCTATTGCTTCATATGATTCATAAACATGATCATCTTCCATAGCAACATTAACCCATGGTGAAATCAGAATGTTCTGTCGTGGGCCTTTATTACCTTCAATCACTTGTTGGAGTGAGATGGATAATGCTAAACTACCTCCTGCCGAATCGCTCATGAAACTAATATTATCTTCTGAATAAAGGCTTTTTAAGACATCATACAACTTCATCAACTTATCATTTGAATGAATAAAGGAATAATTGGGTACTAAATGATAAAGAGGAACATAAATGTCAATCCCAGTGTCTTGACATAACTTATCCAGCATAATCCAATGAATCAACTTTATTTCATGTAAAAATCCACCACCATGCAAATATACAATACATCTTTGACTTCTCTTTTTGGATTTTATGTGATAAACAGGTAATTCTGTCGCATTAAATGATACAATTTCAGATTTAAACTTAAGTTTAGGAAAATCGTATTGATGCTTATGTTTATTTTTTAGTTTTTCATAATGTTCATCAAAATCATCCACACCCTTGAATGAAGGTATTTTTGTTAACCATAATAATTTTTCTAGTACTCTACTAATTAAACTTGTTTTTTTCATATCGTCTCCTGAAATGATTATACACGATGAAAGATATTGTTCATAGAATTATTTTTAATATTATGAACCAAACGTATACTTAAATAAATTGAGGTAATTAAAATGACTGAAAACAAATGGATAAAACTAGACAATGCTGCAAAGATATATCCTGCATTTGCACATAAATATGATCCTGCCACCTTTAGAGTTTCTGTTGTAATGGAACACACAATAATACCCGAATGCCTTCAAAGAGCATTGGATGCTACCCTACCGCATTTTCCTTCCATGGCAGTTACACTTAGAAGAGGATTGTTCTGGGCCTACTTAGATGAAAATCCAAAGCAATGTATCATTAGCGAAGAGAAAAAAATGCCTTGTACCTATATTAATTTAAGTCGAAGCAATGGTTATCTTTTTAATGTCTACTATTACGATAAAAGAATCTCTTTGGAGTGTTTTCACGCTTTAACAGATGGTTATGGTGCTTTTGAATTCTTAAAAGCCCTTTTGTATCATTACCTCAACGATTTTGTGGATGTTTCATCAGACCATCTTAGACTTATGGGCAATACCGAAGAGAACTTGCGAGATGGGTACAAACATTTTTCTAATGATACAAAACATAAATTGAAAAACAAACGTGCAAAACATATCACTGGCACCCATATACACACTGAAGGTGTCTTGGTGAACCATGCCCTTTTATCTGCTAGCACATTAAAGAGGACTTCTAAAACATTTAATACAACCATTACTATTCTGTTAACAGCACTATATATACAATCCATATTTGCCATAAGAAAATCCGGTCCTATTTCCATTGCGGTGCCAGTTAATCTTAGAAAAATATTTAAAACGGATACACTAAGAAATTTTGTTTATGTCATGAACATTGTAATAGAGCAGAATCTATCTCTTAATGAGTTGATTTCCATAATTGATAAACAGTTTAAGGAGCAAATAAAACCTGATAATTTACAGGCAAAGTTTAGTCAGAATGTAAGCTTCGAAGAATTATTCTTCATGCGTGTTATGCCAAATATTCTTAAGAGTTTTTTACTAAAACAAGCAAGGACTTTTAAGATGAAATCCATTACAACATCGGTTTTAACCAATCCTGGCATTATCACACTACCTGAGAGCATGATGCCGTATGTCAAACACTTTGAAATGTTGCTGTATGCTTCTAAACCACATAATGTCAATATGGGTATTGTTACTTACAATAATCAACTTGTTATTAGCTTATCACGATGTATCGAAGAAAGAGATGTCATTGATTATTTCTTCAAACTGTTAAAAGACATCACTCATGATGAAATTTTTATATACTCGAATGAAGGTGATTAAATGAACTATCCAAAATATAAGAACCGACGTACAAGATATTTTAGCAGAATGTTGCTTGGTTTTGTCATCATCAATTATTTACTCAGTTTAATCATTCCATGGTACACATACGTTCATGGCAGTGTACTTTTTCTAATTATGAGTTATCGAATTTTAAAGTCCTATAGAGGTTTTAAAGCCTTTAGTGGTGTGATGTTTTCTATTCTCCTGATGCTGATTGTTTTTGACTTTAAAGACTTTGAATTTACATGGTCTCTTGATTATGTTTTTCCGGGTATGCTTATATTTATGTCTGTCATCTTTCTTTTCATGATACTTGCAAAAAAAAGTTCCTGGCGAAAACATCATGATATTCATGTTTATCTATTATTGTTAAATCTATTAATGATCATACTCATGTTCATGAACATTATCACAACAAATGTTATTGTTATAATCACTTATGCAATTTTAGTGGCATCCGTTATCATCATCCGATTAAAAGTGGGTCGAAAATACAAAGAGGACATTGATAAATTCACACACTACTAGTAGTGTGTGATAACTGATAAAAAAAAAGAGGCTACAAGAAGTGTAACTCATTCTCAGATGGCTTTTCATCTATTTTCACCAATAGTTTAGTTGGAAGATCTTCTCATATACGAATCTCTCATTTCATAATACTAAAACAGATACTGAAAGAATGATCTCAGTATCTGTTTTTTATGTCCATTTGATAATAAAGCCTATCAAAATGGAGCGAACACATCATTTACATAAATGGACCTGATTATACTTGTATTCAAGCTGAAAGACATCAAAACTCCTTTTGAGTAAACCATTTGATTATAACACCTTATTATAAGATCGTACTGAAACCATGAAAAACTCTTGAAGTAAAAATCAAATTTGAACTGTTTTGCATAATAATATAGGTATGGGTAATATCCTTGACGTATCTCATATACTACCTAAATATTAATTACCACATTTCCTATCTTATGTCCTTTTTCTACATAATCATGAGCTGTTCTTATCTCATCAAAAGTATACTCACGATCAATTACAGGTTTTAATACGCCCTTCGACATTTTATCTCTAATGTCATCAAGCACTTCTCTTGATTCGCTAGCAACACCACAAACGACTTTTCTACGTTTGGTTATTGAAGTGATTAACATCATCATTAACATACGGAAACCAAACACTGGTAATAATAATTTTCCATTCTTTTTTAATATAGAATTGCTTTTTCTATAAGACATCTTTCCAACTGTATCAAATATAATATCATACTGTTTGTTTTTATAAATGTCTTCTGTATTATAGTCAATCACTTCATCAGCACCCAACGCTTTAACAATTGAATGATTTTTACCACTACAAACTGCTGTTACATGTGCACCGTATTCTTTAGCCATTTGAATCGCTTGAGTGCCAACAGCTCCCGATGCTCCATTTATCAATACTGTATCACCTTGTTTGATATCTGCTTTCCCAAGGAAGTAATGTGCTGTATGTGCACCAAATGGAACCGATGTTGCTTCAACATAACTCATATTGTCCGGTTTTTGTGTAAACAGTCCATCTTCATGGATACTTCTATACTCCATATTGGTACCTTTACCAGTAATACCAAATACATCATCTCCTACTTTAAATTTTGTAACTCCAGGTCCTACGGCTTCTATCCTTCCTGAAAAATCAAAACCTAAATTAGGATTTCTAGGTTTAGTAATCCCAATAGCCAACTTTGATATAGGCCATAAAGGTAACGAATGTCTAGAACCAATTCTTTGTCTTATGTCACCAGAAGCAACTGTTGTCGCATAAATTCTAACCAATACTTCTTTATCTTCCACAGTTGGTTTTTCCTCTTCTATGAATGTTAATACCTCAGATGATCCATATTTATTATAAACAACTTTTTTCATACTTCCTCCTCTTAGTATCATAAAGCTACTATCTTCTTAGTATCATTGTAATACTATTAGGTTTTGAAGTCAAGTCCTTAACTGTAGATACTTAAAATACTTGACACTACCGCTTTAACATCTGAGTGATTGAATCGCAAACAAAAAAAATCCAACAAGATGTTTAGTTCTCATTAGATTTCAACTCAGTTTAATTTTTAATTATTCAGTTCCAGTTTAACCCTTACAAGCGATGCTTCAATTACTTTATCCATATCCAAGTATTTATACTCACCTAGACGACCTCCAAAAATCACATTCTTCTCTTTTTTTGATACCATCTTATATCTATTATAAAGGTCTACATTCTCCTGATTCCCAATTGGATAATACGGCTCATCACCCAACTTCCATTCTTTGCTATATTCCCTACTGATAACAGTATTTGAATGAGTACCAAACTCGAAATGCTTATGTTCAATGATGCGTGTGAAAGGTGTGTCTTTATCTGTATAATTCATGACAGCAACCCCTTGATAATTTGGCATGTTCAAAGTTTCTGTTTCAAATTCTACTCGTCTATATTCTAACTTTCCGAAGCAATAATCAAAATAGGCATCAATCGATCCTGTATAAACCACTTTTTTTGCCTTTGAACTCCAAAACTCTTTCTGTTTTAAAAAATCAACTTCAAGAAGAAGTTCTGAGTTTTCTAACATCTTTTCGATAATCTGAGTGTACCCTCCGATAGGTATACCCTGATACCGATCTGAAAAATAGTTGTTGTCATAGGTCAACCGAATCGGTAGACGTTTGATGATTTCAGGTGGCAACTCATTGCATTTTCTACCCCATTGCTTTTCTGTATATCCCTTTATAAGCTTTTGATAGATTTCCTCTCCAACAAGTTTTATCGCTTGCTCTTCTAAGTTCTTAGGTTCACCTAAAATTTTACTTCTTTGTTTCTCTATTATTTTCTCCACTTCTACAGGTGTACCTACTTTCCACAGTTTAGAGAAAGTATTCATATTAAAGGGAAGGTTATATAGTTCACCTTTATAATTTGCCACAGGACTATTAATGAAGTTATTGAACTCAGAAAACTTGTTGATATAATCCCATAGTTCCTTCTTATTCGTATGAAAAATATGAGCACCATACTTATGAACATTGATACCGTCTACATTTTCTGTATAAATATTACCACCAATGTGACTACGTTTTTCAATGACAAGGCACCTCTTTCCTGCTTTTGTCATTTCACTTGCAAATACTGCACCATATAATCCAGCACCAACAATCAAATAATCATACATACCTAATCTCCTTCTTAACTTACAATTCAACTTAAAAATTTAATTAAAACCAAACATACTTTGAGAAACTCTGTACATCGTCAAAGATATTTTCCGGCCTATGTAACTAGGCAGATTCACCATTAGTCCAAGTAAACCTATTCGCATCTGATAATAGATTCTACTATCAGTTTCTTTAATATATCGCCATAGTTCATTCTTTTTTTGAAGTTCATTAGATGTTCCTGACTTAATCAGCAAAATAGATGAAACCACAGTTATAATTTCTAGATATTTAAGCATATATCTTCGCTTGTTCTTATTACTGATCTTACTTATGTTTATCTGATTCATCATCAATTTATTTACCTTGATCTGTTGATCTATCCTGCTTATCATAATTTTTTCATTAACGGATTGATCGTCTCTGCCTATATAATATCTATATAAATCAACGTTCTTGTAATATATATACTCGACGTGTGGCAGTGGCAAATATACAAATAGATTATCCACATAAAAGGTATGTTTGGGCAGTTTTAAATCACAATCTCTAAGCAATTGTGTTCTGTAAATCACTGAATGCATTAAAATATATTTACCCAATTTAAAGTTCCCAATTTCATCCCAGGTCAACACTCTTCCTTCTGGAATAGTATCGGTATACTTCATGACAGTCTTGTTTTTAACGCCTGTTTTCTCATACGTAAAGTTACTTAATAACATATCAATCCGTACATCTTCTTCTAAAGATTCTTTCAAGACTTCCAACACACTGATAAAAGCACTCTCATCGACCCAGTCATCACTATCAACTACTTTAAAATAATCACCTGTAGCATGTAATAACCCAGTGTTAATTGCTTCACCGTGTCCTCCATTTTTTTGGTGGACTACCTTAATTATATTAGGATATCTTAGAACATACTCATCTGAGATTGCTCCAGTTCCATCTTTCGAACCATCATTTACAATAATAATTTCAATACTCTCACTACCAATTAACAGTGAGTCAATACACTTGTTCATATATTCAGCTGAATTATAACAAGGTACTATAATCGATAACAACTTCAAAACATCACCTCTACTAAAAATACATTAAACCAAACGACCTATTAGTTACTCTTTTCTCATAATTACAAATTTCAACATAGGATAATTAATAAGAACTTGCAGAAAAATGTTAACAACATTGGCTAGTGTTGCAGAGAATCCTTTTGCATAAGGATAGATTAACTCAATAATGTATGCTGGTAACCATATAGAAATGATTCCAGCTACTGTAACCGTTAAAACATACCAAGGGAGCACTTTGATGATATTGACGGTTGCATTAAAAACCACTTTCCTTTGTACAATAAAATTCACTATTTGTGCACAAATATAGGCTGTTAAGAATGCTAAAAAACCTCCTAAACCACCACTTGCTGATGAATAATCAAAAATAAGCCATGAGAAATTTTGTCCGGCGAATTGCTGGAATAACCATGTATTACCAATCCACAATACTGAAAAATTAGTTATAGTTGCTACATTACTCATTATATTAAATAGAATAAATTCGTATAAATCTGGATGTTTTTCTTTCCACTCTAAAATTGCCTGCATGATGTATTATCCTTTCTTCATCGTTTAATAGTTGCTTTAACGAAACTACTAATCGCTTTAATCCCCGATCCATTAAATATATCTACAATTGATTTAGTCATATCCATTGTGATAGCACTACCGGTCATTTTTGCTAAACTTCTAAAAGGCATATGATAGATAAACAGGATATTAAGGTTCGGTTTTCCTTTTTTTTCACTTCGCTTTTTTAGATAAGTAAGACTACGATAAACAAGCCTTCCAATCCAACTTTTCGAATAGCACAACTGAGAAAAAGTATCATTAATATCAAGTGTTTTATTTGTATCCCAATGAGTATCAGGTTTTTTGTGACCTAAAAGTGCTTCAAAAGTTTCATCTGAGATGTCTTTAATATGACCCGAAAAATAGTCAGACATTTTTTCGTTATCATACAGCGACTCCTCAATAACCCCTTCCAAATGAATTTCTTTAGTTAGTACCACGTCCCTAACATTTCTGCTGATGTGAAGTTTATAAGTACCCGCTTCAACTTCCCATTGATTGTTGTTAACATTAAAATAAGAAAAAACTCGCTCATCTAGTTTGATTGACACAGCTTTTGTTTCGCCAGCTTTTAAAAACACCTTATTAAAGCCTTTTAATTCTTTTATAGGCCTAAAAATCAAATTACTCTTTTTCTCAACATATAATTGTGCAATTTCAGCCCCATCCATTTCACCAGTGTTCGTAATCTTAAAACTCACTTCATCGTCCGTCACTTTATAATCTGAGTACTCAAAAGCGGTGTAGCTTAAGCCAAATCCAAAAGGAAATAATACAGGTTGTTGTACTGTTTCATAATACCTATAACCGACATAAGGTCCTTCTTTATATTCAGCAGCTTTCTCTTTACCTGGAAAATAAGGTGCTGTTGGAGTATCTTCATAAATAAGAGGATATGATTCATTTAGTTTTCCAGAAGGACAGTGTTCACCTACAAGAACTTTCACCATTGCCTTTGCCCCTGCTTGTCCTCCTAAATAACCATGAACAACACTTTGAACATTCTTAATCCATGGCATTTCAATCGCGGAACCACTAGATAGCACTATAATAATTCGTTCATGAATTTCAGTAAGATTGTTGATTAGATCCAGTTGGTTTGATGGCATACGCATATGCTCACGATCCATGCCCTCAGATTCACTAATTTCATCCAATCCAACATATACAAGTAAATAATCTGATTTCTGTGCAAGGATTTTCGCTTCTTCTATCAACTTTATATTGGTTTTCTGATTCCTGATATACCCTCTTGCAAAACCAACCAATTCTAAAGAAGTCTCTTTAATAGCCTCCAATGTTGTTTCTACCTGTGTTGCATTCACAAAAGATGATCCTGCCCCTTGATAACGTGGTTCTTTAGCAAAGTCACCAATGACAGCAACTTTTGCATTTTTAGGTAAAGGTAATAAATTTGTCCTATTTCTTAAAAGTACAATGCTTTCTCTTGCTACTTTTTCAGCAAATTCATGCCCTCTATCGATATTTATTATTGATTCATTATTTACTGATTCTTGTTTTTGTGCGCTGAATACTACAGACAGCAATTCATCCACACGTTGATCAAGAATAGACTCCTTCAGTTTTCCTTTTTCTACTGCTTCTCTAATTTCTTTCATGCCTGATTTTCCAGTTGAAGGCATTTCTAAATGACTACCGTTGGATACACCAAGTACATGATCATTACTACCACCCCAGTCGGAAACGACCATGCCATCAAATCCCCATTCATCAACGAGAATTTTCTGCAATAAAAAGGCATTTTCATTGGCGAAAATGCCATTAATTTGATTATAAGCAGACATCATTGCTTTTGGTCTTCCTTCTTTTACTGTCATTTCAAATCCAGTCAAATAAATTTCTCTCAAAGTTCGTTCATCAACAATCGAGTTACTAGACATTCTTCTTAGTTCTTGGTTGTTAACTGCAAAATGTTTAGGACACGCTACAACATTTTTACTTTGAATACCTCTAATATATGCTGCAGCCATCTTCCCAGATAAATAAGGGTCTTCACTAAAGTACTCAAAGTTTCTTCCGCATAACGGATTTCTTTTGATATTTAATCCTGGACCTAAAATCATATGAACACCCAAAGCATTTGCTTCATCACCTAAATGTTCCCCTAACGCCTCACCTAATTCTTCATCCCAACTATTTGCCACCGTTGCTGCAGTAGGATAACATGTAGAGGGTAAACTCGCATTTAAACCCAAATGATCTGCAGCTCCAGCTTGCTTTCTTAAACCATGAGGTCCATCCGATAGTAAAATAGATGGTATGTTTAGATGGTCATAGCCGACAGTTTCCCATGTATTCTTACCAGACATCATTGCTGATTTTTCTTCTAGACTCATTTGATTAATGATAGCTTGATATTTTAACATCTATATACTCCTTTTATTGTTTAATAATATTGACTATATCTTACTATAATTTTTACTTAAGTATGTATAATAGGCATACTCTGTTATGCTCGCGGCATAAATGGTTAATTTATAATAGATTAGACATGTTAAACCTGTATTTCTTCAAAAAAAGTATGACATCTATAAGATGTCATACTATCCTTGGAGTCTAATTCTCTAATTGTGACTCATTTAAAATTCCTTTAAATTCTGCAGGTATCGGAATCATAATCTGCAACATGAAAATTTCATTTTCTTGACTTGTATACATACTACCGTCATACTTTTCAGCTAAGTGTTTCATACTTTTCATACCATAACCATGATAAGCTTTATTCTTTTTAGTCGTAACAGGTAAACCATCTTCAAATTTTATATTACCTTCTACAAAATTATTGGTTTGAATCGACAGAAAACTCTCATTGGCTGAAATAGTAAAACTAATCACTCGCTTATCTTTATCCTTGTTCTGAATAACAGATTCTATAGCATTATCAAGTGCATTACCTAATAAAACATAAATGTCTTGTGTACCCATAAAATCCAACTGATTGGCGTCAATGATACAAGATAATTTAATATGATGTTTTTCACAATAAAGACTTTTCTCCGATAAAATCGTATTCAGCACTTCATTTTCTGTTTTTAAGACATTATCATATATCATAATCGATTCTTCCACATCAGAAATATACTCCTCTAGATCTTCGCTATTCGCTTTTCTTAGAGCTTGGATCTGATGTTTTAAATCATGACATTTGTGATTGATCATATCAATATTTTCTTTTGACAACTTATATTGTTTCTGACGCTCATAAAGCAACTGTTTAACTATTTCTTTTTCCCTGTTCAAATTACTAATCCTGAAAATACTATATTGTACAATTAAAACTAAACCACTACTAAAAAGATCATATGTTGCACCAAAATAATTGATATTATCATAATTATTCAGACCGTTAATAAATAAATACTGCCCTAAAAATGCTGTATTAAGAAGTACAATTAACATCATTAAGAAGAATAATATATTCCGTATATTATCTTCATAAAGTTGACCATTACAAGCTTTAAGTTTTGATGCAAATACTTTTACAATAAAATAATACCAGATAGCTGTCGTTACAATACAAATCATAATATATAAAAACAAATGATTAGGTAGATCCTGCCAGAGTCCTAATGCAATTATTTCATTAACGACAACATATTCTATATGTTGTACGGAATAACCGGCGATCCCCATAAACAGCACATCACTCCAGCTAATCACATAGTGTAACTTGATATGTATGAGTGTAAGAATAACAAGGAATATATACCATGATATTGATACAACTCTCGTTAACATAACGTCATTATAACTGCTAACATAACTTTGTAAATAAGGATAAGAAATTGCAATCAATATCAAACCTATTAATCCACTTATGAATACGGGCCAAAAGCGGCGTTTTCTCTCAGCAAAAGCCCATACAAATAGCTGTTCAGCGACAACCAATTCAATAATGAAACGCAATTCTTCAAAGACTGATAAAGCTTCCATCAATTCATTCCTCCCATATATCGGGTAAATGCAACCATAAATGTTTTCTTTTTATTTCGACTGATTGGCAGTTCGTCTTTACCAACCTTAACCATATTCCCTTTTATTGCAGATACATATTTTAAATTCACCAAGTAACAGTGATTGGTTCTAATAAAATGATAATTTTCCAAGTTTTTTTCGGTCTCTTTCATCACACCTCTAACGGTATATTCACCAAATACAGTGTGATAAATTAAATAGTGTCTCACAATTTCAATATAACAGATATCTGATACCTTGATATTAACAACACCATCTTGTGAATTAATAGCGATTTTCTTATCATGATTTCTTTCAATATAACGAATAGCCTTTTGAATTTTCAGAGTAAAGTCTGCATACGATATTGGTTTGATGACATAATCAATAGCTTCTACTTCATAACCTTGTATGGCATATTGAGCCATATTGGTAACAAATATAAGTACAACAGATGCATCTATCTGTCTTAATTCTTTAGCAGTCTCTATACCGTTAAGACCAGGCATTTCTATATCCATAATAATCAAATCATAATCTTTTGTATATGATGATAAGAATTCATTTGGATTATGAAAGATTGATAACTTGATGATCATATTATTCAATTTCTCATACTTATTTACATACTCACTCAATAATTTCGTAATTTTAATATCATCATCTACAATTGCTACTTTCATATGTCACCTTCTTTCAAACATTCAAAATACATTTATATTATTTATTATAGCACTCAACTGTCTTCTAGCTACATTAATACTGCACAAAAATCCCTGCGCCAAAATCGAAGCAGAGATTTACTATGCAATTATCATCTTTTTACCCAAATAAACACTTTAAGTAACCTTTATCTATATATATCAATGCTTTCATCTTCATTGATCTACTGATTTTTTTTACGATCACTCAACACCTTCTTAGTTGTTTTGAAGATAACAAAAGCTGATAGTAACCAAACAATTCCACTAATCGCCCATAGTGCTTTTCTCCACCATGGTACAATAGCAACAATTTCAGTATCTGGCGAAATTCCATTCATTGCATTACTGTTTGCGACAGCATATATAATATTATGAGATGCATTTCTAGCATTGGTCATAACAGTCGGATTATCTTTATAATCCTCAAGAGACCATAATGAGTTGTTTGTATTAAGCCATAAATCGGTTCCAGCATGAAGTCCTGAAATCATATCCTGATAAAGCATCGATGGTACAGACGCTTGGTCTGTTATAGCGACACCTTCAAATCCCCATTCCTGACGTAACGTGTTTGTCATAAGCCCTACATGGGCACCTGACCACCTAGCACCAAGTCTGTTCATAGATGTCATGACACCTGTTATGCCACCTTCTCTAACACCAAACTCAAAACTCTTTAGAAAGACTTCTCTAATTGCTTGTTCATTTGCAAAAATGGCACCGCCATATCGATTGGTTTCCTGATCATTAAGTGCAAAATGTTTCATATAAGCAAGTGTACCTTTACTACTAACACCTAATACTTCATAAGCACAAATCATGCCTCCCAAAAACCCATCTTCTGAATAGTATTCAAAATTTCGACCTGAATATGGTGAACGATGGATATTCGCTCCTGGAGCATACCAACCTGTAATCCCTAAGGCAAGTGAATCTTCCCCAATTAAACGACCAACCTCTTTTATCAGATCAACATTCCATGTCGAAGCCATTACCACTTCTGTAGGAAAAGCCATACCACTTCTACCTGGAATCAATGAGCTCGAAAAACCTGCTGGACCATCTTTGTCAGTTGTTGGTGGTAATCCAATAACATCAATAGGAATAGTTGCATAGCCACCCATACGAACTAATTTCGTCAGCTTCTTAATTGATAATTCATCCAATACCGTTTCCCAAGCTGGATCATCATAATCAGCACCAATCAAATTTGAAACATACACATGTTCTGTAGGGGTAACATCAGTAACAGGCATAGTTGAACCATCGTTAATAACTTCTTGACCACGATAGAATGTTAGATCCTCAAGCATTTGATCTGATATTTCCCATTGACCATCTGCATATACAGTTGGCCATGTTCCCATCCAATCACTACGTGTTAAATACTTAAAATCATCATCATAGTACTTTATATCCGTATCCTCAAATTCATTTTTAATCGGTTGTCCCGTTGCTTGAGATACAGAGTAAGTTATATCATCCATATCATCAATCGTTACTTTATATACAGCATTCTTATCACCATCTGCGGTCATGCCATCTGCAGTTGTATAACCTTTAGCTGCTAAAATATTATTAATGGCTATATGAGCATTATTACCATCTGTAAAATAGTAATCGCCAGCATCAACAATATAAGTACCGACACCATTAGCATCATAAGTTTTCATCATTTCTTTTGAAATATCAATAGACACTTTTACAGTATCACCTGCTTCAATAATATCAGTCTTAACAAATCCAACTAATTCAACAGAGGGTTTTTCTATACCATGTTTTATATCATATTCTGTGTAAGGAGACTGCATATAAATTTGTACAACTTCTTTTCCAGCAAACTTGCCAGTGTTTGACACATCAAGCGTTACTGTAAAATTAGCTTCGTTCTCTTGAACAGAGAAATTAGAATGTTCATAAGTTGTATAAGACATACCATAACCAAAAGGAAACTGTACTTGTAATCCATAGTCATACTCTCCAACATATTCAGTATCTAAAACGGTATCTTCGTAACGCGTTTCATAATACCTATACCCTATATAAACACCTTCTGCATACACCATGTATTTATTGTTTTTATCTTCCCAACTTACTTCTTCATTTGTAATATCATAGTTACCCATATTTACAAATGAAGGTGCACTCATAGAATCATATGCATATGTGTCCACTAAACGACCCGAAGGATTCACTGAACCATTCAATACTGAACCAACTGCATAGATACCAGTCTGACCTGTTGCTCCAACCCAAATACAAGCATCAACATCATATTCTTCTAGAAAGCCAAGTTCCATTGCGTTTGATGAATTGATAACGACAACAACTGTTTCGAAATTATCAATTGCCATTTCGAGCATATCTCGCTCATTATTATCAATTTCCAAATATTTATATCCATTTGGTAACTCATCAATTGGTAAATCCGCACTTTCACCACCGCTTCTACCTAAAACAACAATAGCTGCATCACTATAAGTTGAAAAACTCTCTTCAACTTCAGAAGTATAAACACTTGCTGGTACTTCGTTAACTGTAAACTCTCCAGCACCAGTCTCACTAGGAAATGTTTTTCTATAGCTTTCTCCTGCACCAGTTTCATAAAAATTCCATAGAGTATCATTAACTGCAAAACCTTCTGATTCTAATGCACTTTTCAAAGAAACAGCTTTATTTGCACTAACGGATCCCGAACCACTTCCTCCATAAACAAAATCAACACTACTTTGACCAAATACACTTATGTTTTTAACCGTTGAGGCTAATGGTAAAGTAGCATTTTCATTTTTTAATAGAACTAGTCCTTCTTCTTCTACTAATTGTCCAATCTCTTCTTGATAAGAAACAAGTTCTTCATAAGTTTCAAAGTCACTTACATAAAGATCATCAACTGGATTGACTATTTTTGTTATACTTGCATCAAGTACATTCGAAATCAAGCCAGAATACATATTTGTCATCACTAACGCTATTATCATCAGTACTGATAAAAAAGTAGTTATTGAATATTTTAGTATTAGACCTAAATTTGATTTTTGCTTCTTTTGTTTGTTCTTTCTCATAAAGTCCTCCAAGGTACACCTTTATCAAATATAAAGAAAACAAGGCAGTACAATTATACTACCTCGTCTTGTTGTCTTGTTGATTGAATAAAATACAAATATTTATTCTTGATTTAACTCAATTTGACAAGTTTCATTGTTTGAACTATCAAGAGCAATGTATACATTTCTTGATGCATTATAACCTAATAGACTTGTAAATTCATCCTTTGACATTGGTACATCATCTCCACCAGGCAGAATGTATTCTTCATCTGTATCTGTATCATAATCAAATGCATAACCTCCTAATGTAGAGTAAGAGTTAAAAATCATTCTTTCCGGAGCTTCAAGTGTCATTTCCACAAATCCATCCGCTGCAGTTCCTTTTGAATAAGTACCATATGTTGTAATCGTAGTTGTTCCTGCTGCAACACCGTGCATGTCAGTTACTTCCGTATAAGTCATCTCATATGTATTATTTTCATAAGTGTTAATAGAATAGGTAAGATAATTCATACCCATTGGTGTTTCACCGTAGAAATACTCTTCCATTGATCCGTTTGCATAAGATCCTGATAGTTGAGACGAACCTCCTCCACCACATCCTACCAGGCTCAAAATCATTACTGCACATACCATTAAAATAGAAATCTTTTTCATTATTATTCCTCCTAAAAATTAGATAATGTTAAGTGACTATCAAACCTTATAAAATCTCAATAACCACAAAACGCCTATCACAAAGGTATCATACAATTAAATCTAAAACCTTCTACTGGCATATGTTGTTTTACCAATGGCATAAGTTGTAAACATTTAATATTAAACTAACAAATGCACTAAATAATATGCTTCTTTTATCTCTTTAACAGACCTTAATCAAGCTAAAATTTTCTTTACTCTCAATATATAACAGTTCTTATAATATAATAGACACTTAAATCAATCCCGTTTCACAAGTCAATGAAAGATATCATCAAAAAATAAAACACCACAGTTCATAATCTGTGGTGTTTCAATAATACTACATTAAATTTTGCAATAAAAAAACCTTATGCAAAATGCATAAGGTTAAAATATTAATTATCTAGCGATTTCAATATTTTCAGCTTGAGGGCCTTTTTGTCCTTCAGTTACATCAAAAGTAACTTTTTGACCTTCGTCTAAAGTTTTGAAACCTTCAACGTTAATTTGAGAGAAATGTGCGAATACATCTGTACCATTCTCTGCTGTAATAAAACCAAAACCTTTTTCTGGGTTGAACCATTTAACTGTACCATTCATAATATGAACCTCCTAATTGTATTTTTCTTAAACCATTGCATAATCGATAACGAATACTTCCAAATAAGATGTTATATTACTATAGCACATTTAAAATTAAAGTTAACATTACTGCTTCTAAATTTAAGCAACAACTAATGATACCATGGTAAATTTAGTTTGTCAATCATTTAAAAAAATATTTTTTATTTAGTTTACACTTCCTGACTCAACTCCTTAATGGTATAAGCAATCTCTTTTATAATATCTCCAGCGATTAACCCATACTCACCAATCTTACTTGCGACACGGTCACCAGCAGATCCATGTATAAAAACGCCAAGTACTGAAGCATCTACACCTGACAAACCTTGTGCCATAAACGCTGTAATGATACCTGTCAATACATCTCCAGTACCTGCTGTTGCCATACCAGAATTGCCATTGGTGTTGATATACACATCTCCATTTTTTGATGCAACAATAGTTCTTGAACTCTTTAGTACTACTGTCACCTCCCACTCAACTGCATATTTTCTGGCAATTTTTATTGGGTTGTCTATGATTTCTTTTACAGATAAATTTGTCAGTCGTGCCATTTCTGCAATATGAGGTGTTAAAACAACATCCTTTGAGATATCTTCAAGCCACCCCATATTAGTTGTGAGCATATTCAATCCATCTGCATCTATAACCAATGGCACCTCTGGTTCAGAAAGTAGACGTTTAATCGTTTCGCCTACTTCATAATGTTTACTACAGCCCGGACCTATAGCAACTACAGAAGCATCTTTAATTCCTTCCAAAATCTGATCAATCGAACTAAGACCATAAACACCTTCTACAGTTTCTTCAAGTGGAACGGTTATTATTTCAGGTACTGCTGTCTTTACTATATTATTAATGCTCTTAGGAAGAAATAATTTTACCAATCCAAGTCCAGTTCTCATAGCTGCAGAACAAGTCAAGATTGCAGCTCCTTCCATCCCCAACGAACCGGCAATAACTGATGCCTTTCCAAATGTTCCTTTATGACTGTTCTTCTCTCTTATTGGTAACAGCTCCAAAACAAAGTCCTTCGTTATCAGTTTTTTTGGAAAATATATATGATAATAACAGGCTTTAGGAATACCTATATCAACAACTTTCACTTCGCCATTGTAGTCAACACCCGGATAAAGCACATTACCACATTTTAACGCATCTAATACCACCGTTAAATCTGAATAAATTGCTCCCGTCATGACTTTTCCTGTACTGCCATTTATACCAGATGGGATATCAACGGAAATTACTTTTGCCTTTGAGTTGTTTATCATTTCAATAACCGATGCCTCTAAAGCCCTAACAGATGAATTAAGTCCAGTACCAAAAAGAGCATCTACGATCACATCTGTTTGAACAAACAGCTTTGATGATTGATTCAGGTCTTCAAGTGTTTTTAGATAAAAAATATCATTACACATATTTTTTAGAATATTAAAGTTAATCAAGGCATCACCTTTTATAGAAGAAGGATCTCCTACAACAATCACATTAATCAAATACCCTTCCATTAGAAGTTTTCTACTGATAACAAATCCATCACCGCCATTATTACCCCGACCACATACAATAAGTAATTTTGTATCCTCAGTAAATCTATCTACAATCATACTCGCCACAGCATATCCAGCATGTTCCATTAACAAGATTCCAGGTATGTCATATGATTCAATTGCACACGTTTCAAGTGCTTTCATTTCATCTACTGTTAATAAGAACATAATTACCTCCATTTTTTTAGTCCTATGTTCATCTCTATCATACCCAATAATAATTAAAACTCGCTGTTACTTTCCATTTGTACTCAGAAGGCGTCAGAAATATTTTAATTGTATTTAAATTGCCAACTAAATGATATAATTATTGAAGATGTAATTATTAAGGAGGATATAATGTTTCAATTCACAATAATAGTCATACTCGCAGTTTTTATTTTAGATATCACTTTATCAACATTAAACTATAAACATAGAAATCAGCCCATTCCTGAGAATGTTTCAGATGTTTATAACGAGGAAGATTACAAAACCTGGCTTGAATACACCATGGAAGTATTTAAAATTTCTATCATAACAAAGATTTTTAGCACGGTAGTTCTTATTTTATTTTTGTTATTTGATGTGTTTCCAAAACTTGCTCAAGTAACAGAAGGTATCTCTTCAGATCCAATCATTCAGACCCTTCTTTTCTTTGGTTTATACTTATTCATCAACTATGTTTTAGGTATAGGATTCAGTTTGTACCGCACATTTAACATCGAAGAACGTTACGGCTTTAATAAAACGACAGTTAAAACCTTTATATTAGATCAAATAAAATCCGTTATACTGACAATAACTTTAGGTGGTGGTTTACTTTATCTACTTCTATATCTATACCAGAAATTCGGCAAGGAATCTCTGTTCTATGCGTGGCTGATAATAGTAGGTTTAATATTACTCATCAACATCTTATATACAAAAGTCATTATAAAAATATTTAATAAACTCACACCTCTTCCAGATGGAGAACTTTATGAGAAATCAAAAGCTTTGGCAAAAGGGATGGGCTATGAGATCAAAAAAATTAGCATTGTGGACGCCTCAAAACGTTCATCAAGACTAAATGCTTTCTTTTCCGGATTCGGTAAATTTAAAAGCATCATACTTTACGATACTCTTTTGGAGAAATGTAGTACAGATGAAATCATAAGCGTATTGGCTCATGAGATTGGTCATGCTAAACATAAAGATGTCCTTAGAAACTTTTTCATCGCAATCGTACAGATGGCAGGCTATATAGCTATTCTTTCATTTTTCTTATCATCAACTACATTTGCAACAGCTTTCGGTTTTTCAGATATTCACTTGGGTTTTGCCTTAATATTATTTGGTATATTGTTTGAACCCATTGGTATTCTGATTAAAATCCCATTATCAGCTTTATCACGAAAAGCGGAATACAAAGCAGATGCTTGTGCGGCAGAAGCAGGTTATAAAGATGCCATGATCAGTGCACTAAAAGTACTTGCAAAAGAGAATTTTGTAAATCTTACACCTCACCCGCTTATCGTAAAATTGACTTATTCTCACCCACCAGTGAGTCAAAGAATAGATGCATTAACTAAAGACAATTAACAGATTAAAGAAGGTATCGCCTATAGGCAATACCTTCTTTCTATTATAGATATAATACTATTATCATCTACTGATCTATCATTTGCTATATGGTGCATCGAAACGTTTATCAAAAGCTTTATTCTTCTTCAATTGAGAGTTCCAATACACGTTTGTAAGTCCAATCGTTTTAAAAATTCTAAACATCACTATTTTAAACTTGGATTGTCTCAAAGGACCTTCCAAAGCACCTTTTATACTTTGAGGGAATGGTTGGTTCAATCGATACATTTTCCCTATTTCAGAAACCTTTTCTGCTTTTTTTGCTGTCATCTTCGGAGGCATTAATCTGAAACCTTCACTACCAGGTAAAATAACAACACCAAAGTTTTTCATTGACATCAACTCTGAAAACCTACATAGATATTTTTCCAAGTTTTTAGAATGTATCGCTTCTGAAAATCCCGAATGAATAATAAATGTTACTTCCTTGTCTTTAAATTCAGCTTTATTCTTATGCATTTGTTCAAAGAAATACTTTACTTGACCTGGCATACCATCTACATACAAAGGAAAGACAAATAATAATTTATCATATGATTTAGAGGCTTCAATGAAATCATCATGTTGTTTAACCTTCTTCAAATAAACTGTATTTATCTCTTCATAGCCTCCACTAAACCATGATGCAATTATATTGGAATTACTTTTTTCACCTCTAGGACTACCATTAAATATCATTAATGACATGATTAAATTCAGCTCCTTTCTTTAGTGTTATAACATCAATTAATTCAGCTTTAAAATTTAACATCCTTCTTTCATAAAGCTCTTTCATATTTCTTATATCTTCCTCAGTCGTATACTCGTCTTCTAGAATTATCAATTTATAATCTGGATTTTTGGGGTATCGTTGTCTATGGTGTTGTTCACCTTTATAAATCTTTATATAAGGATGTGCAATCGGAATCATTCTATCATTGTATGTTTTCACCAAAGAGGATTCATACCCTGCAATGATAGGTGTGATAACCGTCACAACATCCGCTGACGGAATCATAGATAAAATCTGTTCATAATCATCTTTTATAGCACATTTCCCTGGTGTTTTTACCCAACACTCCCAGCAGCCTTGACAATAGTTAATTGTCATATCCCTAAGCTTAAAGTATGTGGAATCTTTGTGAGTTATTTGTTCTAACTGTGTTTCGAAGTCTATAAAACTCGAATCTGTGATGCCGTTGATAATAAGGTTCATCTTTTACTCCCTCCCGTTATTTATACATTTTTTATGTTCTTCTATGAGTTGTAGACATATTTCCATCTTCCCCGAATCAGTTAAATGAAAACGTATCATCTTATCTCCAGCTTGTTGTAAAAGCTTATGATAATAACTCGTATCTTTTGTATGCATAGGATTGTTACAGATCATCGCCACTAAACCGAATGTATAGATCTTCATATCTTCTAGAAGAATTTCCAACCGTTTATCATCTAATAAAGATAAAAATTGATTCCCTTTCATTTGATGAATCAGATTATCTGTTATAGTCGCAAAATCAAATTCTAAGCGATTCAAAGTAAAATAAAATTCACTCACCAATCGTTTATACTTAAGTGTAAAATCAACGATACCCATACCTATATCTAAAAAAGAGTCCATTGTTCTAGGAGCTTTCATAGATTCAATTAGTTTGGATTGAATATATTTATCTAAATCATTCAGAATCATTTCCCGATTTGGATATTGTGTATAAATTGGCGCCGTTGAGGTATTCAACCTACTTGCAATATTTCTGATGGTGCTATTTGAAATACCTTCCTCGACACATAAATCAAAAGCGCATTTTATAATTTGTTCTTTTGTAAGAACTGATTTTCTTGCCATAATAACTCTCCTATCGAACTCATCTATCTAAATCCTAATCGATTAATGCAAAATAAAAAAACACTCGTTTTTATATTCCAAGTATAGTTTACTCAAAATAAAATAACAAGCGTTTTAATTGAATTCTAATCTGCTTCTAGCTTTAACTTAATGCTATTTATTAGTTTATAAATCCATCTTCAACTGTTCTTCAACAAAGATACCTTCAATAGCCAACAAAGCTCTCTTACGTTTCAAACCGCCTGCATATCCCGTTAAACTGCCATCTTTACCAATAACTCTATGACATGGAATTA
>Ga0209272_10000448_pt1 | contig 34854 bp, 41 predicted proteins | sample tdDd002_FD_187125 | JGI IMG/M metagenome (GOLD analysis project Ga0209272, IMG submission 187125) | Marine sediment microbial communities from the Atlantic coast under amendment with organic carbon and nitrate - tdDd00.2 (SPAdes)... | ecosystem: Environmental > Aquatic > Marine > Coastal >... | reverse complement strand
AGTCATGCCAAAACCTAATATACGTCCCGCAACGGAGAGATGGCTGAGTGGTTGAAAGCACCGGTCTTGAAAACCGGCATACGTTAATAGCGTATCTAGGGTTCAAATCCCTATCTCTCCGCCACTTATTCTTAGAAAGAAGTCTTTGATTCTCAAAGGCTTTTTTCGTATCTGAAGCATAGAAAAGTCACCTAACACAGATAGGTGATACATATGTATTTGATAAAACTGGCTTCTGGCGTGTACTACACACGTATTGCCACCCCTGTTTTTCTACAAAACTCCCATGACTATCCAAAGGAAGTTCGCTTCTCTTTGCTTACCAAAACGCGCCGTGAAGCGATTAAACGCAACACTCGTTTAGCCAGTGCTGTCTGTTCTCTCTTCGATAGAGCACTCAAGCAGTACATGCCATACAAAACCTTTAAAGCCATTCTCTTGGTGTTGATTAAGCGTGTACGTGAGGAATTTAAGACGAGTTCGAAGATTGAGCCTTATGCGCCAGCTATTGTCGAAGCACCGCCACCAACTCCTGTGGAAGCTTTACCTGAACAGCCATCGAAGGACTCGAAGTTCTTCGCAAATGAGTTAGATGATTTTATTCTCTCAAAGAGCCTTGAGAACATTACCCATCTCTCTTCTGTTCAGCTCAAACAGCGTTGTACAGACTTCATTTTCTTTGTTAGAAAGCGGAAGCTTCCTGTAACGCCTAAAACAGCCATGGTATACCGAGACAGTTTATTAGCTCGGGGACTGGGTTCTAAGACAATCAAAGATTACCTCGCGGCGCTAAGGCAGTTTTTTACCTGGTGTGTACAGCGAGAAACGATTGCCAGTAATCCATTTCAATCAGTCAAAGCTCCTAAATCCAAAGCTTCAAAAGCTTCTGAGGAGCGCTCGCGATGGGCATTGGATGAACTCGCTAGGTTGCTATCTTCAAGTGAGTACCTTAGTAGGGATAAGCAATTCGATTGGGTAACGAGATTACAGATCTATCATGGCTTGAGGCCCGCTGAAGCGTGCCAGTTATCGACTACAGACATCAAGAAGGTCGGTGAGATCTATTGCATCACTTGTTCTGATTCAAATGAGAAGCAGCGACTTAAAACCAAAAATGCATACCGTTTAGTTCCTATCCATCGTGCATTAGTGAACTCTGGTTTCATTGAATATGTGGAAGAACGTAACCGCAAGCGCCTGAAGCAACTATTCGACTATAAACCCCACGGTAAGAACCACGATTGGTCTTTCCGTTATAGAACACATTTAGGCAAGGTTCAAACTACCATCGGAATGAAACCAAAGGAGCGACCTACAGCCTACTCATTTCGCCATACGTTTATCGACGAGCTAAAAATGGCCGAGGTTGCCGAGCACGTCGTGTCAGAGATCGTCGGTCATGCTCACCCTAACATCACTTATGGGCGTTACGGAAAGAACACTGACTTGCAGAAGCTTCATGAAGCCGTAAATACCTTTCCTGTATTAACTGGAGGAGATAGCAATGCGTAAGCTCGCTCACTTTGAATTGAAGTCTGTATTAAGTGCTCTAGACCATGCTGAATTCACGCAGGTTTATGATTTCTCAAATCTAGTTGCATGCGGTATTAGCCTAGAAGCCATACGGCTTGTTTACCGTCTAAAGACGGCATTAAAGCGAAATAGTGACTTAACGGTGACGAATTATATCCAACATGTAAATCAGCTCTACGCTGTTGTGGATTCATTCTACGGATTCAAAGAGATGCTCGGTTATGGTGTGCTTTCTCAAGAGATCGAAAGGGAAGAAAAGCTTTTGCAACTAATTGATTTTGTACAAAACCATGGTTTGGACGTAAGCGTAACAACACAAGGGAATGGATGGTCAATATCAATTCAGGTTGAGTGAACCCAATTGCTATTTGAGCACCGTCTCGGTGCTCTCATTTCCGCATAAACCCTTATCAAGGCTTACGTTACGAACGCTGACTAAAAATCAGCATCACTTTGAGGGGTTTATGAATATTAGAATACGAACTAAGAGAAATCTCCCGTTTCAATCCTAGTTATCATTTCGAGGACTTTTGCTTTTCCATCAGCTTCTTTTAGTGCCTCAAAAGGGCTTAAACCACCTAATGGTTTTTTACTCTTGCTTAGCCATTCATCGCATAACGCTTCTTCATTAAAAATGGCCATAAGGCGTGACTTAATTTCAGCATCTAAGTGTTCATTCATTCTGTTATCTCTAATAAGTTAGCAGCACCATGGTAATGGTTGATTCGATTTGATAGAACAACGGTACACTATAGATCAATCGCGCTCGTATCTTCGATGTATCTCTATATTTTCTATGGTAGGTTTAGTGGCCTACTGAATTTCGAGACTAAAGCAATATCTAAACATAGTTTGAGGCGTTTTTCGCGTTTTATGTCTCTCAGTATCAGCACAGTTCTGGACAAAAGTTTGCTAGAGTTATGCCCCAACACCAATTACTTCGGATAAGCTCAAGTATTGCGTATCACAAATGGGAGCTATCCTTTGCTAGGCTACTACAGTTCAGCGCGTATTATTTAATCCAGTGCTACGCATTCTTAGGCAATGAAATCAAATACAGCACTGTGTGTAAACATGAAATAAACACACTTCTACATAGTTCATTTATTTGTTCGTTTAACTCATCATCTTTATAAGAATGATGTGCAAAATAATTTCTAGACGTGACAAATTTTAATATTTGTGAAAAGAAATATTTTTGATTACTAGACCATGACTTACCAACAGAGCAACTATCGACTTTTTCAAAAATATCTTCAGGTCTCTCTCTTAGCTCTGTCATCTTCCAGTTTTGCTTATCTGATACTGACTTAAAAATAGCTTTTGCTTCGTTATTTTCAATGCATTCAGAAAGCCTCAAAAAAACTTTTTTTAGATCGTCCTCTTGACAATAAAACTTTGAAAGCAATAAGTCTTTAATTATAATCTCAGTTCTGATTGTTACAACAAGTAGGTTATCAAGTATTCTTGGCTGTATTAGATGTATATGTTTCTTATTATTTAGTGTTTCGTGAAGGTCATAAAAACCCCGAATCCATGGATAAAAACTATCTAAGGACTCTAATTCTAAATAAATTTGCTCTAAATTAACCCCTTCTAGCCATTTGTTGATCGATTGAGAGTATGAAGGAATATATTGCTTAAATGACTTGTTAAACTTGATCTCCTCAAAATCGAGAACATCTTGAAGCTGTGACCAAGAACGTGTTTGCCGATTTTTGTATGACCACTTCTCTAAAAGGTCTCTCTCACTAACCCCTGAGATACAAAGCCACTCGAACAAAAAGTAGATATCTTTCTTTAACTGTTCCAATCCCATATTGTAACTAGTTAAGCCATGATATTTTAACTTGTTTTCCCAATCACTATAAAGCTCAAGCAACAAAGTCATATCAGATTCTAACTCTTCTCCAGAAATATCTAAGTGATTAAAGAGAAACGTACATATCTCACCATAACTACAATTTATATCTGCCTGAGATAAGACCAATCTTGATTTTACCGTTCTGTAAGTAGCAAGCCTCTTAAATGTGTTTCCATATTTTGAAACCCAAAAATCATTAACTCTTTTATACTCTTCTTCAATATACTTCTTACCTTTTTCTTTATTTAAGTATCTTTCAATAAACTTACAATTATTGATAACCTCAAAAACAATATATGACCTCCAATAAGACAAGTAAAATTCATATGGACGATAATCTCTACCATTTGGGTGTTGATAAGTGATAATATCTTTTGGCTTATCAACTTTGTAAGATTTTAAAAACGTATCACGTAAAGTAGTATCATACGGGTGAATTAGGTCTGACAGTTGTTCGTCCTGAACACTGTGTATTAGTATGTCATAGTACGACGCATTCCGAATCTTATTATCTTCATGTCTATTAGCGTATCCTAGTATTGGGTACCTTTCCCATTCATTGAAGTATTCTACGGGTAACTCAACAAAAAGTTCATACATAGACTCATTTGTTTTAACAAGGTCTAATAGCTTGATGTCATAAGGTAATTTTTTAATGCCAAATGATTTTTCCATGTAAGAAAAAAACTTTCCATTACAAAATCTATTATTATTTACGTAGTGAGCTGATATATTCAGATAATTTAAATAATAATCACTTTCACTGTATGTAATACTTCGATACATCGACCTTCTCCCTACAAACAATGGTATAGCCCTTTCCAGATATATTTTGGCAATCTAGTGTTCTCGTCTATTAAAGATTACCAAATTTGCGTCAAATAAAAAGAGATACACTTCAACAATAAATATTCCATTTCAACTTGATAGTTTTTGGATAATGCAAATATCGGTAATTACGATCGAATTAGCTTAGATAGCTCAAAACGAATTAGCAGCATGTTAATGAGTAAGTGCGTTAACAAAGAAAGGGGCATTTTCGTTTTAGAAAGGGCAGACAGTAATAGTTCTGACTCCTGAGCTTTCCATAACGCTACAATCTCAAGGAAAACAGCCATAGAACCAAGCCGCTACTTGCTTATCGGTGCAACTATGTCATTTCAATAAAATCAATAAGATAGATGTGCAAAATACGATAATTCCTACCTGATCGGTTATTTGAGATTACTTTGGTCTAGATACCAGATCGTTTCATTGTGCTTTAAGGTCAAGGAAAACAGCCATAGATCCAAGCCGCTGTTTCTTATCGGTACAATCATGTGATTTTAATAAAATCAATAAGATAGGATTATGATGTATAGTGGTTTTTACCTGATCGGTCAATTGAACTGACTGACGACTGTTTCACCAGACTGCTGCGATGAATAAATCAATGCCATTTGGCGACATTGTGCTTCTCTATGTTGTTTGGAAATTACTTGTTTTATCAGCGATTAATTGATTATTAAGCGCTGTTAGATTGGCTTTATCTCGCTCCAGTATTAGAGCTGTACGTTCTGCTACGTTAGCCCTAGTTATGGATTCTGACAGCTCTGAACGTAACGACGATATGATTTCATCTGTTTTAGCTAAATCCATTTGGATGCTGTCAGATCTAGTGTTCGCAACGGTTAGCTGCTGTTTCGTCGTATCGAGCTGGTTTTCTAAATCTGAATAACGCTCATTTAACTTAGCGCTTTGTAAGTTCCTTTCCTTGAGCTGAGTATCTAAGACTGTATTAGCAGTTGATAGCGAAAGAATTTGTTCTTCAAGATCCCGAATAGTGATTTCAGTTGCCTTAATATCCTCGCGCAATTTCAAGTTATCTCGCTTCAACTGCATCAATTCTGATGAAATATTAGCCTGAGCTTGTTCAAGCTCAGAATATCGATGTTCCAATTCTTCATGCTTAAGTTCAAGCACTTCATTATTCGCTACCTGAGCGCGGACGCGCTCTTCTGTTTTAATGACTTGCTCTTCAGCTAGTCTCCTTTCTTCAAAGGCGCTTTCTTTTTCACTAATAGCACCTTGCAGTCTTGTTCTGGTGAGTTGCTCATAATGACATGCAGTAATGTCATTTAGCCTTAAAATAAGCGCGTATATCGACTCTGAAAGCTTAGCTTCCGTGATCTTGTAGGCATCCTGGATTTCTAGTGGTAGCTGCGCATGTTCAGTTTCATTGCGAGTAGGAAGAACCTCAGTTGTAATTGATGGCTTTACATATTCTGGAAGCTTACCGCTCTCAGTTAGACGTTTTATATCCGAGTCAAATGAAGTGGTTTTACCACGACCTAGGATCTCACGTATGCGCCAGCCACGAGGTTCGATCCCCTTGTTTAGTAGCTCGTTAGCTACATTAATTAACTCTTCTTCTGAATATGATTTCGGTCTAGCCATCTTGTTCACCTTTGTTTTCATTTAAGAAGCACTCAATTGGTTTGTTAGTTAGTTCAGAACAAACTAACGTTGGTGCCTTTATGAGCAAAATACGGCGGTAAAAAAGATTCGTCAAACATGTGAATTATCAATATTTTCAATAAAATTAATTACTTAATGGTTATCCTATCTATAACAGGACAAAGAGGATTTTAGATTTACATTTATTAATCAAACCTATGGATAAGCCATGGTTTGGGTAAAAACCTAGCAAGGTATCACTGTAAACATATTTTCCTGAGTTCTGGAAATTGGGATCATGATCTCACATGTGCAATGGCTTTGTTCTGCCAAGAGTATTAGTTAAGAGCCGAGTTAGAAAATGTGAACACCTACACTCACCATTTACTAGTGGACAGTTATACTAGTTAAATTGGATATAAGTGTTTACCTATCATGAAGCAAAGTGAAGCAATTCTGCGCCTGAACGAATGGGATCTGGAAGGGCGCTACATCTTTCAACATCGAGATCTCAAGAAAATGTTCCATGAAGACACGGAGAGGAACTTGAATGAGACGTTGAAGCGATTAGTGACAAACCAGATCTTAGAGCGGGTTGCTCGCGGCATTTACCTGTAAACGTTATCCAGAGATAGATTTAGTTCCAATACACTCGAGATTATCGCTAAAACGTTAAGATGGGGTGAATACAGCTATGTCAGTCTCGAATCAGCCTTATCTGAGTTCAGTGTCATTTCGCAAATCCCTTTAGATCGCTTGACTGTTATGACAACTGGGCGAAAAGGTGAATACAAAACTCGGTATGGAGTGATTGAGCTTACTCATACAAAAAAGTCGGTTCCCGACATTATAGATAGTATTCGTTCTGTGGGTAGACCGCTTCGTGTCGCAACCCAAGAGACCGCTATTCGTGATTTGAAACGTGTTGGGCGCAACGTTCACCTAATCATCGATTAAGGCGTTTTTCGAGTCTCCTGCCTCTTGGCAGGTTCGCTTATAAAGATCGGCTATTATTGCTAACTGGCGATTTATTGTTTTGCTATAGAGGTCATACTGATGATAGTTACGATTAAAGTTACTGACAAAGATGAGCATTACTTCGAAATTCCTGATGAATATCTAAAGGAACTTAACTGGCAGGCTGGCGATAGTGTCATCTGGACTCAGAACGAAGATGGAAGCTTTTCACTTGTTAAAAAAGAAAGTGAGTCATAGTAATGGCTACGATTATACAAAAACGTTACACAGATTTGCCCCATTACTTGTTTCGACTGATTCTACACATACATCACCTAAGTATCATCTGGCTTACTTTTTCTAATCTAAGTATGTGACCAATTTTACCAACGCCTCAGGCTTTTAGTACCTACTGGCATTGGTTATATTCCTCACTTATACCTTGACCTTAGTAAATCAATTTATAATAAACATTCTTTAATCAAACTCTGCAATATCAGCGATGACAAAAACAACGATCAAGTGGACTAAGAGTAAGTGCTCTCTTGAGGCATCAAAGTTCAAGACAAGAAAGGAGTTCAAAGTTAACTCTGGTAGCGCTTACAACTCTGCTTTAAGAAACGGTTGGTTGGATGATATTTGTTGTCACATGCCTGCTAACAACAAGAGAACCAAATCGTATTGGACTTTCGAACGATGCAAGGCAGAAGCTATTAAATATCAAACCCGTTCAGAGTTTAAGACAGGCTCAGGAGGAGCTTACGATTCAGCGCAAATCAACCAGTGGCTAGATGAGATTTGTGGTCACATGATAAATAAGTACAAGAAAAGTGGTTTCTGGACAAAGGAAAATTGCCAAGTAGAAGCTTTAAAATACACATCAAGAAAAGAGTTCAAGTCAAAGGCTGGTGGCGCTTACACCAGAGCAACAAAGTCGGGTTGGCTCAAAGAAATTACATCGCACATGCCTAGCCCTTATAAAGAACTAAAAAAGTGCCTATACGAAGTGTATTTTGAAAAATCAGACACTTACTACATTGGCTTAACTAACAACTTCAATAGAAGAGTCATTGAACACACAAAGGGTAAATCTGATTCATCTACGACCTACTCTACATCCGTATTCGCTCACATCAATGCGACAGGTGAAACGCCTCAATTCAGACAGATTTCAGAGTATATGAATGCTGATTTAGCCTCGAATGAAGAGCAAAGGTTTATTACCCAATACCACCTTAAAGGCAAGTCACTTCTTAACCGAAATAAAGGCGGCTCTTTAGGTGGAGGGTGGCTCAAGTGGACGAAGAATACGATCCAAGCAGAAGCTTTGAAATACGACACTAGAACTGTATTTCAAAACAACGCTTCAGGGGCTTATGAAGCGGCAGTCAAAAGGGGATGGCTACAAGAAGTTTGTTCTCACATGAAAACCTTTAGCAAACCTATGGGGCATTGGACTAAAGAGAACTGCCGCATCGAAGCTGCAAAGTACACATCTAAAAAAGAATTTAATTCAAAATCTTCTGGGGCGTATCAAGCAGCTAGCAAGCATGATTGGCTTGATGAGATTTGTCATTATCCAAATGCTAAACGCAAACCAAACGGTTATTGGACGAAAGATAGGTGTGAACTTGAAGCTAAGAATCACAAAACTCGAGGTGAGTTCCAAAAATCTTCCCCACAAGCTTATATGGCAGCACAAAGAGCAAAATGGTTAGATTTAATTTGCTCTCACATGGTTAGTCCTAAAAAACCTAATGGTTATTGGACTAAAGACAGGTGTCAAGAGGAAGCGTTAAGATACACAACTCGAAGTAAGTTCGCAAAATTCTCATCAAGCGCTTATACAACAGCAAAAAAAGAAAAATGGTTGGATGATATTTGTACCCACATGATATCTCGACAAAAGCCACATGGTTACTGGAACAAAGAACGCTGCCATGAAGATGCATTAAAATATCAAGCAAGATCTTTATTCATGCGCGGCTCACCGAGTGCATATGATGCGGCAAAAAATAAGAAATGGCTCGATGAGATTTGCGCCCACATGAGCAAGCCTAAGTAACCGAACCCTTTTAGCTAGATCTCCCAAACTCAAATGACATACATAAAGTAATTTATGAATTGCTAATTTAATTAGGTGCACTAAATGATTTTTGTCCAAGAGCTTCCCAGATTGAATTTTTACCCATGGCACTTTCTAACTCAAAAGTGCCCCATTGTGTGTTTCGAACGATTAAAAGCTCTTTCATAAAATTATGATTTGACTTACTTTTCTTCATGCTTAGAACTCTAATTATGTGACCAAATTTGTTAACCCACTACAAACCTACCTTTAGTGTTTACCCCTTTAGGATTGCTTTATAATTGTTATTGAGAAGTGTCCGCTAACGGATATTTCTTGTACTTCGTTGCTTCTATACTACTTGCAACATCAAAGTATGAGTACAAAACGCTCTACACCGTAAACAAAGCGAATACAAGGTGACTATACTTCAATGTAGAGCAGTATACTTCTCTATAAATCAGCAAGTTCAGTGACAAGCTAAAGATTGAACTCGCGATGGTAGACTGTGATAGAGAAAATAGCGTTGATGAATAGTGGCGAAGAAAACATGACCGACAATGTATACAGTCAAAGCCTAAGGTGGACGACGGAGCTTTCCTCGGCTTTAAAACAACAATTAGTCACACTAGCTAAGCGAAAACAGATCGTAGAGCGGGATTTAGATAACTCTCGTCTCATTAATCAAGGCGTTAACTTCCTTGAACAAGGCACGCTAGCGGTATGCATTCAAACACCAAATTTAAAAACTGCAAATTGTATTATTATCGGAAAGGGTGGTTGGTTTGGAAACTATATTGACGGTACATCATCCTTGTCGTCATTTGTTTTTATTGAAATAGAGCCATGCACAGTTGTTAACTTTAATAATAAAAAGTTAGGAAGTATCGCCACAAATAATCATGAAATATACAAATGGTTTTATTCGCTCACCTTTGAATCACGAGCGAAATGGCTGCAAAGCCAGCTTATTAACAGTGAAGCTCTTAATATTAGAGTGGTATATCAACTCATAGAAATTTTGGCGCACTTAGACAAGCATCGACCCTGCAATGAAATAGCGATCTCGCAACAGCAACTCAGTGAAATGACGGGGATTGCTAGACAACGGGTCAATGAAGTCATGAAACAACTTGAACGAGAGCACCTTGTAGAGCTGAATCGAAGTAAGATCATCATTAATGATGTTTCGCAATTATCTAACCAACTGGATGGTATTGACCTAAGTATTAGAGACCCTCGCCACTTTCTCTAAGCATTAATTAACATTAAAGACGCTTATCGGGATGACACCTGAGGGTTGCGTATAAACATAGGAAAGTAACATGCCATATATCTATTCAATCGAAATCAAGACCGATGCACAAGATGACGTAAATCAAAAGTTTCGGGATAACCAATTAAAAGGAGAAGTTGTTGTTGATGACATGGGTACCGTTTTTATCTGCCCACAAATAAGTAATAAAATTTGGTGTACCCCTCCTAAATCTAATCAACTGACTACTGCGTATGACCCCCAATGGGACCAAGTAATTGAAGATGCTCTTAATTATATGACAAGCCATTACTCCGTTACGGTGAAAAGCCGACAGCCAATATGGCGAAATATCCTTAAGCCGTTTCGATGCCCTAAGATGGTTTTATATATCAAAAGCCGCGATCTTTTTTCCCATTAGACGACACTGTCGAAAAACCTTGCTGAGCCTTTTATTAATTCGAGAACAACACTATGTCCTATTTTCGCTTATTCCACACATTTTCATTGGTTACCATTAGCCTATTTCTTTATGGCTGTGGGGGAGAAGGCAGTGAAGGTGAAAACAGTGTAACACCAGACATAAACGGATTTATGGTGCAACAAGACCTGCGCGTCTTCGATTACGTCTATGGAGGAAGCAGTCTCTCTGTTTCGCATGTCATCGCCTTTAGTAATGACAACAGTCAGCAAGCCCTAACTAAACCGCACATATTGTTTGGTAGCAGTACACGCTCAAATCTTCCTTACTATTTTGAAACTTTGCACGATCAAAAAATCACCATTGCACTATATGATCGCAATACAGAAGTTTTGAAAGAAAAAACTCAGATTGATGCCAACACAGACAAACCATATTGGGTCTTCGCCTTTGGTGACAGCAATACAGATAACTATTCACTTTATACGGTACAAAGACCTATTATTACTGAAACGGAACAGACGGTACCTTTATTTGTAATCGATGCCTCTAGCCCTAATCAAGTGACTACATCAGATATTTACCTTAATGGGTCTCGGTTCATCCAAGGACTTGAAGGAAAAACACTGTCACAACCACTCTTTGTGCCAAAGCAGGCAGGAAGTTTAACACTAGAATTGAAAAGAGAAGGACAGGCAAGTATTCAATGCCTTAATGTGCAATCGACTAATTATCAAGCGATTGATAATACCTATGTTAACTGGGAAGACAGCGCATGGTTGATTGTCTTTTCACCAAACAGTGAATGCCATTTGAAACCGATAAATTGGCAGTAAATTAATTTATAATATACTGATAGATAGGGAATTTACTACTATGAATTGACGGTTGTAGTGGTACGGTGAATTTGGCCAATCTTTTATAAGCAATAGATAATTTGCCATAGTTCAGCTAATCTGAAGGAAAACATTTCTAGTAATGACTCTAACAAGGAAGTGTCCAAAAGCAATTTAGAACCTTTTAAATGAAAACGTACCAGGCTTTATGGCTGGTACGTTATGTTGAAGATTAATCTATCAGAATTCTCTGCATTCTATCTTGTAACTTCTCAGCCGTCTGGTCTTTGAATGCTTGTAGGTTGTTTATCCTTGCATCAGCTGGGATGCATTTCTCTCGCAATACACTCAGCCATTTCCACACGCTTTTGCTTCGATCCAGTTCTACAAATGTTGATTGAGGTATTCCTTGTATAACCATGAACACCAAGAAGGTTCCATAGAACGGATTCGGGTTTGTTGGCAGTTCTTCTGCCAACTTTGGCACATCAACTGCCAGTTCTGGCACATTGAGTGCCAATTTTGACATTTCGTCTGCCAATGGATGGATCTAGGTTATCCGCTACCATAGCTTTCAGTTTTACAAACAGGATCAGCTTGGATTTTGGGTGATTTAGTCCCTTTTTTATAACCACTTCAATTATATAGGCAAATTTAACAGTCCAAACTAATAGTTATAATAGTGGTTATAAATCACCAAAAATATTCTAAAGATAGATCCATTTGATTTATTATGCGCTTTTTTGCAAGTGGCTGATTTCTGTAATTTTTTCAGATTTACAGTTTTTTCCTTCTTAGTTAGAGTTTGTTCAAACCAATTCCCTACTGAGGATAAAATCTTGTTAAATCAAAAACTAAAATCAAAACAGCGTTACATTACTTTCTCTGACTTTGTCGAAGTCTTCAAACGAAGTGTTCGAAACGCCCACCAGAAGTCTACGAAAAATGCAGACGATTCGAAGCTAAATCAATTGAACCACCATTTCGGTGAATACGATCTCGCAGAGATACAGCATGTAGATATCCTAGAGTGGATGGTTCACGTGGAAGAAAATAAACGTTATAAAAATAAAACATTGAATGAGTATTTTCGCCTGCTAAGAGCTGTATTCAATGTTGCTTTACAAAATAAGAACATAACCGAGTCACCGATGGCTGGGATTAAAAATAGGCGCTTAGGTGAGTATGATTCTGCATTACCTTTTACTTTGAAAGAGCTAAGAACCTTTGAAAAGACGGTGACGGCTATCGATAGTGGTAAAGCCCTTTGCCTTGTTATGGCATATAGCGGTCTGCGAACATGTGAAGCTATCGCCTTAAGAACTTCAGATGTAGATTTGAAAAATAAGACCCTTACAGTTCAAAACTCTATGGTAATGGGTGAACTGAAATGTACAAAAACCGTACATTCACAACGAAAGATCCCTATCAATAGTAGTTTACATACTATTTTAAGGGAGCAACTCAAACGTGCAGCTAACCATAGCGAAGTGAAATTAAATCGCGTAGGCCGCGATGGTAAAACTCGCACTCAAGAGAAATGTGTTTTTCTGTTTACTGATCAAAATGGAAATCATTTTAGAGATGTAAAAGATGTCACTCAAAAGTTCTGGAAGAAGTTCATTAAAGACGCGGATCAATTGCATCTGAAAACATACTGTGAGTCGATCGAAGCAAGGGGTATTTCTCAGATGCGTCACACGTTCGCTAGCCACGCGTTGACAGCGGGAGTGAACAAAGACTGGTTAGCAAAAGTCATGGGGCATGCTGATACAGAAATGATTGATAAAGTCTATGCGAAATGGATCGTCGAAGATGCAGAAGACCAAACCAACATATTAGATCTGCATTTTAAGAAGAAAGCCGCTAACACGAATGGTAAAGATTTATTTGGGGAGGTGGCGTAATGGCTGGTAGTCGAAATCAGAAACCCCCATTGTATCAATACCTGTTTATAAAGCATGGTGGTTTCGAACTTGTCTTGAGGGCTATTTGTGTCAGGAGGAGCTATGCAGCCGATACACTTATTCTTTAGTATTGCTAATTTTACCTATAGTTCAACAGACAGAAAAGCCCTTAAACAATCACTTACTCACTCTTTGCGTATACCCCTTTTGCAAGTGAAGACTTTGGAATGGCGTGATGAATTTGCTGGTTATAACCTGATAGCTCGCTGTGGGAGAACGGAAAAGCTGTCTCAGTTCAACGATGAGGAAAAGGAGGAGATTTTATATAATCTCCTACCCGAGCCAAGGGTTGCTAACCGAGAGGTTAAATTAGCCAAACGGACGCAGTCCAAACGCAAGCTAAAAGATGCAATTGCATCGGAGCTGAAGCGTGGTAATCATGATGCTGCTGATTTAATGAAACGTTGGCATGAGGTGCGAGATGATCAGGCGATTCCACCAAGCTGGTGGCGTAAGCTTCGTGATAGCCCACCAGTTATGACGAGAGCGAAACAACGTATGTCAATGCTCACTGAGTATTTTGATTTACATAATGAGCTATGTGGATCTGAACCAAGATCGAATCAGGCGTATCTACAAGAGGTCGTTTTCAAAATTCCACATCGATGGAAAATTGATACTAGTATTGTTCGACTGGAACAATACTCTAAGATGGTAATGGCGTTTTATGAGAAGTATTTCCCTGACTATGAGATACCTCTAGTGTTAACTCATCATGACGAACGATTATTAAACATCGATACTGGCGCACACTGCCATGTATATGTGTCAACACTGAATAAGAAAACTAAGTGCCGAGATTTATTAAAACAACAGCGCATCGCTACGGCAAGCTTCCAGCGTTCGTTCGGTCCTGTGCATTCAACTGAGATGCTGCCACTTGATGGAAAACTACAAGGCTGGCAGCTTTCAATTTCACAATATGAGTTTAACAGGATGTTTTACTCGTTTGTTAATCATCGATTTTTGAATAATCTTGGTTTACAGGCAGAATTTGCTCATGAAGAAGAGCGGCGTTCTGAACAACGACGAATAATGAATGTTCAATCAACCTTACCAAAGTCACAACGAAGTTTTAATCTTGAAACGATGGTTCAAGAGGAAATTAAAAAGGAACGGTTGAATTTGGTCGAGATACAAGCATTACTGTCTTCGACAGAGAAGCAACTAGAAGAAAGTCGAGATGCGTTACTTATGGCGCAAATGTATCATGCGGAAGATCTGGTAAGGTATGATTTGGAGATATTACAGAGGCGAGAAAAGCTAACATTTCTGGAAGCTCAAATCGAGGAGAAAAAGCAGGAATTAACTCTAGTTAAAGAAGCCCTCGTTGCTATGAAAGCGCAGTTGTCAGAAGTGACCTTAAAGGTTAAGGCAACCATAGTGGCGTTGGTTGAAGCTAGTTTTATGCAGCTAGTAATGAAAGCAAACAAGAGACCTGCATTGGTAGAAAAGTTCACCAGGATGTTTCTCGACAACCTTAATGAAAACCTACCAGGTTTTTTAAAGCCGCTAGCACTTTCTGCTCAATCTCTAATGACCAGCGAAAAAGCGGAGAAAGTCTTTCAAGCTTCCATTTCAGAGAACGAACTTTCCTAACTAAAACCTGTCTTTTTTAACCATACCTAAAAGAGACAGGTTGCTCCTCACAAATCTCCATTTAAAAAACAGTTTAAAATAGATAGTATTTTATAGACGGTTTAAAGTAGACAAAATGCCATTTTAGGGACATAGAAAATGATAAGAGCTTATTTAAGAGCCTCAACTGATGAGCAAGACTCTTCTCGTGCTAAACAGGAGTTACGAGAGTTCGTTAAATCCAATAATCTACAGATTGCATCTTTCTATCAGGAGAATATATCTGGTACATCAGCCGATCGCCCTGAATTAGATCGGTTGATTGAAGACTCTGAGGATGGCGATGTCTTATTGATTGAAAAAATGGACAGATTGACGCGCTTGCCATTCCAAGTCTGGGAAACACTGAAAGCACGAATCAAAGCTAAAGGGATATCAATCGTAGTTGTCGATCAACCTATGACCCACCAGTCTTTATCTGATGTAGATATATCAGTCTCGGCAATTCAGCAGGCGTTAACAAACTTTATGTTGGATCTGGGTGCAGCAATGGCTCGTGATGATTACGAAACCCGCCAGAAGCGTGCTCAACAAGGCATAGCAAAAGCAAAGAGAGAAGGGCGCTATAAAGGACGACCTGTTAACGCAGAGACTGCCAAAAAGTGCCGAACTGTTAATTTGCTAGTTTCTGACGGTGAAACCGTCAGTGCAGCATGTAAAGCACAGGGTGTAGGTAGAGCAACTTATTACAAGTACCTATCCGCCCAAGGCTGACGGCTCAAATATACTCTTTAGCGTATAAACAGAAAATATACGCCATAGAGTATATGTGGATTTGAATTACTGGGTAAAAGGAAGATAGAAGATGTACGTGAGTGATCCATTAGCGTTGGCAAACTGGATGCGAGAAGCAAGGCAAAACAGTGGATTGACACAAAAGCAGGCTTCAGAGTTAAGTGGGCTAAGGCAAGCAACGATATCTAAAATAGAAAATGACCCAGCATCTTGCACCATCGAAACTTTGTTACGCCTGGCTAGAGTCTATCAATTAGAACTTCACCTTCTGCCGATGCTAGCTAAGGGGGAAAACTATGAGCACGAGATTTCTAAGTTGGATTGGTAGATATTGGTATTCTTGGCAATTCAACAATATCGAGCTGATAGATTGCTGAGACTGTCGGGCGGTATGTAAAGCACATGGTGTAGGTAGAGCAATCCATTAAAAGTTGCTATCTGCTCAAGATTTAAAGCAAAAATATGTGCTCGATAGTATAGGAGGTGGTGAAAGTTAATTATGATTCACCTACAGACCGAGCAATCAGTTGTCTCTACTACTGATTGATGAATCAAAGCAATTAGTTGCGTTATTGATAGCGATTGTTTATCTATTCCATTTTTGAATTGATTCCATATATCTTACAATAATCAATAGAAGACGTTTTCAGAGAGCACATAAAGTTGGATCAGTTAAGCGCGATACGAGCATTTTTACTTGTAGTACAAACAGGCAGTTTTTCAGCAGCAGCAAGAGAGCATGGAACTACTCAAGCTACTATGAGTAAGAAGGTTGCAGCTTTAGAGGAACAGATGGGAGTAAAATTACTCTCCCGCACAAGTCGAGAATTATCGCTAACTGAAGTTGGTCAAGAATATTATCATCGTTGTGTGTATATTCTAGGTGAGTTAGATGAGGCAGAATCTAACGCCCGCTCTCAAATGGAGAGACCTACAGGACAATTGAGAATTTCAGCACCTGTTGTATTTGGAAGGACATTTATCGGTCCAATTTTAGATGAATTTTTGCGAGACTATCCAGAGCTAAAAGTTGATTTACATCTAAGTGATCAACATGTGGATTTAATTACTGAAAGAATTGACATTGCTATAAGAGCAAAACAGTTGGAAGATTCCACACTTGTTGCTCGTCATTTATTTAATAATCCTATGGTTATCGTTGCTGCACCAAGTTATTTAAATAAAAATGAGATACCGATTACACCAGAACAATTGAATGCTCACAACTGTATTTTATATTCAATGCAACAGTCAATTAATGTGTGGCACTTTAATCAAGGCGAGCAGAGTTTATCTGTCCCCGTATCTGGGAATTGCCGATGTGATAATGGTGATATTATTCTACAGTTAGCTTTAAGTGGTACTGGTATCGCTCAGCTTCCAGTATGGATGGTCGGTAATTTTATTGATTCAGGCCAATTAGTACGCTTACTCACTGATTTTGAGGTAAAGCCACTTCCTTTTAACGCTGTGTACCCACAAAACCGATATGTACCTTTAAAAGTACGCAGTTTTATCGATTTCATTAAGAGGCATATCGAGCGTAGTGAACTTTTTTCTTGAACCACAGCAAGATGTGGCAGTAGCATTAAAGTCTTGTTCGCTACTGCCGTTAGTTAATACTAAGCTATAGGTTATTGCTCAGTATTATTCACCAATTTCAGTCTGATTCGCTTTGTAAATAAAAATCAGCGCTAGAGCGACACATAACATTGCCGCTATACGCCATGGATTCAGTTCTATTGCAACATTACTTAGCAGCCCTTGTGTATCAATAATCATACTCATGATCATTTGACCGAAAATGGTTGAGACCGTTGCGACAGCAATTCCAATTCTTGGGACTGATGCAACCATCGCAATGAGGTATAAAATACCGAAAAATGCGCCCGTTAATTGCCATTTAGGTACTGTAAGCAAGTTTGATTCATATACGGGTTCAAAGAAAAGAATAAGTAATGCAGTAATAACGGTAGCAATACCAAAAGTAATCAGGGCTGTTTTTACAATACCGATCTTTTCCCCTAATTGTCCATTTATTGCAGCTTGCGTACTTAACGCCATACCCGATGCAATTGCCAGAATGATGATAAGTATCATGATATCGCTCCAATATAGCTAAAACAAAGTGCCAATAATACAAAGATAAGGGCGATAATTCTTTGCGGATTAGTTGGCTTTTTAGCTACGCCAAACCAGCCAAAATAATCGATAGCGAAACTCTTAGTGATTTGACCAAATAATACACAAACCATGGTCATCGCTACTCCAAGAACTGGAGTTGCCACGGTTAGAACAACCACATACAGTGATCCGAGTATACCGCCAATCAACTGCCAACGTGGGATTTCTTCCCATTTGTACTGTTTACGTTGAGGTGTAAAAAAGTCGATGAGCCATAGGACAATAGTTCCCACACTCACTATGCTCATCGTGGCCCAGAGTTTACCAACCTCTGAACCAAGAGGACCTAAAATTCCAGCCTCAAATGAGAGTCCCATGCCAGCAAAGACAACGAAAATTATAAAAAATATGTTCATCGTGGGTCGAATAACCTTACAGAGTTTTGTTGCATAAACGCTTTACCATCGGGATAGGATACGAGTTCCATTTGCATGCCCCATGGTGCCATAAAATAAACCCAAGATTCCCCAGCAGTAGGGCCTTCTGTCATCAAGGTTGGTTCGCCTAACACCTCAATGCCCGCCTGTTTAAGGTATCTCACAGCGGTATCCATATCTTCGACGTAAAATGCAATATGATGACCACCAATATCGGCATTATTAGGGACAGTTTTTCTGCGCTCGACACTATCTGAGTATTCAAATAATTCTAGATTTATACCTTTTGCGTTCATCATCGCAATTTTTTTGATTTCAGCACGTGGATGAACGTTGAGTTGATCAGCCATCCAGTTATCGTTTGAATAAAATGGACCAAATTGGTAAGCGATCTCAAAACCAAAGTATTGAGAGAAAAACTCAATAGCTTCTTCAAGGTTTGGTACGGTAAGACCCAGATGGTCGGGCTTTTTTAATCCTGGAATCGTCATGTTGAACCTCCTATTCATCAAATAGGCATTTGGTGTGGAAATAAAAAGGGGAGTAATACTCCCCTCATAAAACATCAAGGAATTTAGATATTGATGTAGTTGTAACTGTCGTCGCTTTTATCGCGCTTTCCACGATATTTGTCGCTGTAGTTATCTGCCCAAATTGCTGATGCGTCTTGATTTTGGTTCCAGTCAAAAACGGTAGAGCGGTGTTTGATCTTCCACTCACCATTACGTCGTTCGAAGCGGAAATGATGACGACCGCCTAGAATGCCTTCTTTATCAACATCATTTTCTTCATGAACATGGTATGCCCATACATAACATTCGGCGGTTGCCGTATCACCATCGATTTCAATCAGTGGGTTACTAATACGATGTTGAGTCGCTTTAAGGGCACGGAAGCCTTCCATTGCTGGCTCTACGAACGCATGAGCATTGTCATTGTAGAAAAACAGGTCAGGGAAAATTGGGTCTTGATGCTCTTCAATTGCATCTTCCCAGTAAGTTGACTTCATTAGTTCGCCATCAACACGATCTAAAGCGCGTGCAAACTTGTACATCACCTCTGTCATTTCTTGTTTATCAAGTAGCTGTTGTAGTTTTTGTTGCATATCCATTTTGTTTACCTCGTAGAATATTTATAAATATATTTATTTTTAACTTTAAGTGCTTTACCAATAACGGTACTTTTCTCGTGCTATTTGGCCCATGAACCTATTGACTCTAGTACAGAGAATTTTCTTGGAGTGGCTAATAACTCAGGTAAGTAAGACTCGTATTCATCTCGATAGCTTTTACCTTGCAATTGGTTCTTCACGAATTCATCCATCGATGGCTCATTCCAAACCTCATACAGAGAGAATTTATTTGGATTCTCTGTATGACGATGAAATTGCGTAGAGACAAATGTACTTTCTCGAGACATCGCTTCTAGAACTTGTGTTGCCCCATGGATAAATCTCTCAACGCATTCAGGTTTAACATCAAACTCAACGTAAAAAATAAGGTTGTTAGACATAGTATTTCCTCACTATTTATTCTTTATTCGATGGTGTTCTGTTAACCGTCAACCATCTTTGGTTCTCTGAACAGTTGGCTATTGATGCCACCGTTCTGTCGATGAGTGAATATTACCTGTGTGCTGTTTGGAATGTAACTATGTTATTGGCTATAGCATGTATTCCATTTTGGAATGGTGGGTATAGATTTTACTTTACGATTGAAACTAACAAGATTAGACTCAGATGTGAGACACTAATGGAGGTTAGGCTTTTCTATTTTCAATGGAAAAACCCCCTTTGAGTCAAAGACTTTGATTTTTATAGGTTTCAGTGTAGATAGTTTTCAAATCCCTATCTCTCCGCCACATTCAGAAAGCTCGCATTTAATGCGAGCTTTCGTCGTTTTAGAAGAATATTATCGATAGGGATTTCTAAATCCCTAGTTGAGTGCAACCCCGATTCTCAGCCACATTCAGTAAAAAGGCCGCTAATAAATTAGCGGCCTTTTTCGTTTTCGACTGCTTGAAAAGGATTTACCAAATCCCTAGTTGAGTGTAACCCCGGCTCTCACTCACACTTTATTAAGTAAGTCCTCTCAATTACGCCTTGTCTAAATTGAGAGAACAAAATTAAGTTACTATTTTTAATCTAATGCTTTGATTTGATGGACTGTGGAACAATTAGATGAATAAATTTTTTGCAACATTGGTTGGGTGTTTATTGGTGGTTGGGTGTGTTCCTGAGGACAATGAGAGAAATAAGGAAAACAAAATCGTGCTTTCCGAGCAAGACCGCCAAGTTCTAAAAAGTGCCTCGACGACCAAGGAGCAATTAACGTATCTGTATCAAAATTTTGAGCCTATCCTCAATCGGGATGATACCTTGAAAGGTGTGGATGCCGATGAAAATGGCATCAGAGATGATATCGATGAATTCATTAATGCATTGGTAATTCCAGAAAATGAGCGTGGCTTCTATCAACAAAGCTCAAGGCATTTACAAACGGTATTTGATTATGATTACTCAGGAGGGACAGAGATAGATACTGAGATTGCATACGCACATGCTGTGAAATATGACGTGGTAATTAACTGTTTAATACAACTGAATCTTGATTGGGATGATGCTATTGGTTCAAAGAACCTGTTTTTTACAATGACGATAAATACGAAGCTTAGAAGTCAGCACTACGCTTCTTATAATAAAGCATTAGATGGGACTGCTTATGAAATCTTAGAGCCTACAGGAGATGATTGTAAGTAAATATATTCTTTTTCTTTTAATCCATAACTCTCTATCACATTATAAATTCCAGTTGGAAGACTGGAGTTTTCTCGTTTTATCCTCGCATTAAGTCATTACCTGATTTTTTAGACAAGACCTGCATATGGCCCAAACTACTCTTCTATTCGTTGGTATTTTCTTGATAGCGAATGATCTGTTTATTTGCGTAAGCTAACGAAAGGTAATGTAAGTTATGTAAGAGTAATAAAACTCTGTTCAATTACTAATGTCCTATTGTGCGAATTGAAATAAGGAGCACTTTATAATGACATTTAAATACGTAACTGCACTGTCTATCGTAACGATTCTATCGGGTTGTAATAACGATAGTTCTAGTAGCGGGGCGACATCTGTGGCCGTGACACCGAGTATCCCAACAAAGCCAGTGCCAGGTAACACGGAGTTAGCCGACAGAATCGATGAAATGATGCTATCTCAGATCTCTCGATCTGCTACCGCTCTTATGGTTGGCGATATTTGGCAGGGTTACGGAAGTTATTATTCTTCATCACCCAAGTATATTTTAAAGATGGATGGGAGAAATGCAAACAAAGCATTTTTAGTTAATCCTAAAGTTATTAACGATGGATATGAACAACTTGGGGCAAATGAAAACCAAGGCCTTAAAGTTTACCGTTATGATCGCAATATGGATTTAGCAAAAGATAAACTATACGGCAGTGAAGGTAACGGATCGTTTGAATTCTATTATCAATTTGAGGGTAGTAATTACTATCTTCAAAACTACGAGCCTGCTCAAATCTATTACTCTGAATTTAATATGGAAGTGGCGAGCTTTATCGCTCTGCATGTTCATGAGAGTTTTCATGTTTTTCAAGATCGCTTTACCATCCCTCACGGTGCGGCTCAAGATTTTGATAATTACCCAGTCAACCAAGATCAGCTCACCTCTCGTTTAATGCTTTTGAACGCTATTGATGGGCTACCAAAGCAGATGAGTAAAGAAGAGGCCAAAGCGCTTCTGAAAGTATATGTTGCCCTTACTCAAGAGCAAATAGAGAAAGACCAAACGGGATTGGTTAAAAAGATGGGAACATATCAAGAATGGTTAGAAGGGGCTCCTATGTATGTTGATACAATGGTCGTACGCCGTATCCTTGAGAAAGCAAAAGATCGCAAGTTCAACTACATGCCTTTGCTCGAGAATATAATCGCTATGGCGAATAGCCCAGAATCCAATAAAGAAAAGACGAAGCAAGCGATTGATAGCTATTTTAAGCAGGGTATTTTTTATGAAACGGGCAGTGCTGCGATTTGGTTGCTAAAAACTGCGGGGTATCCTGTCACAGACAAGATTGAACAAGGTATAACACCGTTTGAGGCGGCAAAATCCTTCGTAGGGAATTTTGATAATGACGCGTTTTTGCAAGAGTACTATCGAAATACGAAAGAGACTGACAATATAAAAAAATTGGCCGAAAAATTAGCAAGTTACTAATTGATATTCATTGGGGCCATTCGGCCCCTTTTTTGTCAAAGCTAGGGAACGCTCATTACTTTGAACCATACAATTCACTTGTGCTTACTGCCACGATCGATTTATACTGCTTAATATTAATTGTGCACAATATAGTGGTGCGCTATTTTATTTAAATCTGAATAAGGATTGGTTAAGTGAACACTCTACTTTTAACCGCTGGTCGTGTACTGCTGGCATTGTACTTTTTGCTCCCTGGTATTATGAAATTTGTCTCTTGGGATATGCATGTTCAACTCATGGAAAAGCATGACATGCCGTTTGTTCCAGTACTGTTGGGGCTTGCTGGTGCGTTTCAAATCGGCGCGGCAATTTTGTTAATTGCTAACCGTTTTACTTGGTTGGTTGCGCTTTTGTTGGCGGGTTTAGTGCTAGTGATTAACGTGTCACTACATGATTTTTGGAACTACTCCGGTGTTGAAGGGGCGCACGAGATGCAGAACTTCATCAAAAACCTAGGTATTTTTGCCGGATTACTTGTCTTATCTGGCCACTCAATCCCAGAAGGTTTGAAGGCTAAGTCATAACCTTTACCTTGAAAAAATGAATGTAAAAAGCCGCAAATCTTTGCGGCTTTTTGTTTTTATTACGTTACGGTTACTCTGTGCATCTTTCTAGGCGTATCTCCGTAGTCGATCACCGCATAATGTTGGGTGACTCGGTTATCCCATATCGCTAATGAGTTCTCCTTCCATTTAAACCGTACTTGAAATTCAGGTCGACGCGCGATTTTAAACAGTTGATCCAGTAACTCATCACTCTCTTTACGTTCGAGTTCGTTAACGTAGCGCGTAAACTGCTCATTAATGAAAAGGGTCTCTTTTCCTGTTTCAGGGTGGACCTGCACAACAGGGTGAACAACGGGTGGATTCGCTTCTGCCGTTTTGAGCAGCTGCTTGTGCCAATCTAACTCTACTTGCTCAGTCGGAATATCCTCAAAGGCAACGAGTGAGTGAGTGGCGGATAGCCTTCTTAATTTGGCTTTCATCTCTTCATCTAAAGAGTCAAATACCGCTGTCATTGAACACCAAATCGTATCACCACCAACGTTCGGGATATGCTGAGCGTGCAATAAAGAACTTTTAGAGGGTTTGCTACGCCAAGTTAAGTCTGTATGCCAGTAACTTTCCATTGGTGCGTTGCCCGGAGTTGTCTCGATAACACTGACTTGCGGAGCACTAGCCACATTTGGAAAGAAAGGGTGAACGGGTTCTAACTGGCCAAAGCGCTGCGCTAGTTTTAGATGTTGCTCAGGTGAAAGGCTTTGATTGTCTAAAAATATGACTTGATGGGTAACAAAGGCATTGTATACCTCACCTAAATTTTGCTCGCAGCAGTTGGCGAGATCGATTCCATGGATATATGCCCCAATGTGAGGGGTAATAGGTACTATTTTCAACATATGTCGCTTATTGATTATTCTCTGATTGTTTATCTACTAAACCGGGCTGGCACGGTATTTCTTTCGCTGTTTAGCGTTTAGCGTTTAGCGTTTAGCTTTTGGTTTGAGACGGTGGCTCTCCAAATCTTGATTTATACGCTCGGCTAAATGCCGCTTCTGATTTATATCCGACATCGAGCGCTACGTTGATTATGGGCTCATTGCCGCTTTGTAAACGTTCACGCGCGAGATTCAAACGCCACTCAATCACATACTGTTTAGGCGTTTGACCTAATACCTGCTTGAAGTACTCGATAAAACGGGTCCTCGACATGGCCGATAAACGAGCAAGCATATCAATATCTATACCGTCAGAAGGGGAGGTATGGATTTTGTCTAATGCGCTAGCCAAGCGTTTATCACTGTATGCAAGCAACCAGTTGGTGGTGGATGTTTGCATCCGAGCTATCCACGCTCTGATGCATTGTAAGATCAGAATATCCGCCAACTTAGGGACGATAAACTCTGTTCCGAATTGTTCGTTTAAGGTCTCTTGTTGTATGGCTTCAATCATATTGACGAGCAAAGGATAGTTGGAAGACTGCGTGGAGATAACAATGTACTCCGGCATGGATTTTATGATGGAAGCTGTCACCTCACTTTCGAATAGAACAGTTCCGCATATTGTGGTGGTTAATGCTCCTTGGCCATTTGAGGTCAACTTTTCGTAATGATCAGTTATTTGTTCAAGGTTGTGCTCAAACAAATCCGTGGCAGTAGAGTGCTGAGTATCGACGATTTCATGCCCCGTACCATGAGGGATTAAAACAAAGTCACCGGGCATAAGCTGAACTTGTTGACCAGAGACAGACACAAAGGCCTCCCCATCTAGAACTAGATGAAACATGGTGCTCGATGGAATCGCGGGCATTTTAAGCCCCCAAGGTTCTCGAAGTAACGCATGAGTATAAAAGACGCGCTGCATTTTGAGTTGCCCAAGCGGCGCACTGCTCGATTGACGCTGTTGGCTGAACTTGCCACTGTTTATCGCTTGTTCTAGGTCGGCCATTTGGTACGTTCTGCAAATAAAAAGAGACTTAATGACAACTATATATCAGCCTCTTTTGATTAAATAGTCGCCAGCGAGTGATTATCTAAGGAGAGCCGAATGTTAGAACCACTAGTCATGACCTTAAGCCTAGTTTCAGCAGTAACAACAGCAATGCTGGCGGGGCTGTATTTCATTTTTCACAATACGGTTATGCCAGTATTTAAAGAGAAAGAGGGGGCTCTGGTGATGCAGCGAATTAACGATGTGATCATCAATAAGCAGTTTCTGCTGATCTTTGTCTTATCACCGTTAACCAGTCTTGGCGCAATGCTGCTGGGTTTGATTGATGGTCAACTATCTACAACAGATGTGGCTTTGTATGGCTACATATTGGCGATATTGGCTTTTATGATTACCGCAACGCGCAACGTCCCTCTTAACAATGAACTGAAATATGCATCAGGAGATGTGAGCCCAATATGGAAAAAGTATGTGCAGCAATGGGGAAGTTGGAATGCTAAGCGTTACTACCTGTCGTTGATGTCTAGTCTCTTAGTGGTCGGGCAGTTTGTTTATCATTAAAGAATCAGACAAGTGAGATGAGCTCACTTGTCTGATTTTAGGTTAGTTGACTGTACGGCTGAACTTCAGGCTAGCTGTCCAAGCAAGTACACCGATAAATGCATAGAGAGCAACATTTATCCAGCCTGCCGCAGGTATCGCGCTAAATGGATTTGGCGCTAGAATTGCGTGCAGTGGCAGATAGAAAATCTCTGAAAAGAACTGATCGATATGGTAATCACCGAACAAAGCGATTGGCATCCAGCGCAGTGCGTAAATGGCAACCAACAGAACTAGTAGCGGAGAGTTAACTTTCTGAGAAATCGCCATTGCGGTTAACGCCAAAGGCAGAAGCAACAGGCCCGCGACGATCATTCGCAATAAGAACTCGCCCCAATGCAAAACCACATAAGCTAACGAGGCTTGGCGAAACAGAAGCGCTAATTGTTGCTCGGTCGATACGTTCAGTAGCCAAAGCATGAAGTCGGCAAAAAATACCAAACTCGAACAGACTAACGGAATCACGAGCAAACCAAAGGCGAGTTTGACTAAGTGAGTCTTTACATCACTGACTGGCATGCTACGCCAAAACATAATGCTGCCTTCGGAGCGTTCTTTTCGTAGTGTTCTCGGGAAGTATTGAGTTCCAAGTAGGATCGAAAGTAAGCCAATACCGCCAGTGATGAGCATGTTGATATCGTCACCCATTTCGAGGTGGATATCACTGACGCTGCCATTTACGCTCATTTGGAAAAACATGTTGTGTTGCAAGTTGGAACTGCTGAGTAAGCTAATGAATAGCAATACACCACACGCGAAGATAAATAAGGGAATGCGAGTGACAAGTGGGTTTTCAATCCACTCTTTACGCAACATAGCAATGATAGAACCCATTACGCTGCCTCCTTCTGTAAAGCTAAAAATAGATCCGCGAGTTTGACACCGTAAATGTCGCCAAAACCTTCGACTTGCGCAGCGTATTGAGATGAAAGTAACCACTTAGTGGTCCCTAGACCTTTTTGAGAGGAGAGTGGATTCATCGTTTCAATTTGAGCTCGATATTCGTCATTGGCATCAAGAATGAAGTAATCATCGCTGATACTTTCCATCGATGTCTGGAGAACGGTTTGGCCCTGTTTGAGGATCAATACGTCCGTCAATAAGTGCTCTATCTCTGACACTTCATGGCTAGTAATGATTAATGCTCGTTCACCGTCATGGAACCACTCCAACAAGTGACGATAAAACGTGTCGCGATAGACCAAATCCAAGCCAAGTGTCGGTTCATCCAAGATTAGGATTTGAGTATTGGTCGCAATGACGATGGCAAGGTGCAATTGTACCTTCATGCCTTTAGATAACGTCTTGATACGCGCTTTGGGTTTAATGTCGGTTTGCTGCAAAAGCGCTTCGGCTTTACCGCGATCAAAGTTTGGATGGACACCTTGGGTATAGCTGAGTAATTGGCTCACTTTCATCCAATCGGGCAGTACGTTTACATCGGATATGTAGGAAAGGCTTTGCATGATCTTGTCACGTTGCATCATTGGTTCAAAACCGTTGACGCGAATCGTGCCTTGATACTCGTGCGCGCCAAGTAGAGCATTAATTAAGGTCGATTTGCCTGCACCGTTGTGGCCGAGTAAGCCGAGAACTTGACCAGCCTGAAGTTCAAAGCTGATATCTTGTAGAGCTTCTCCCTTTTGACGATACTGCTTGGAGACGTGTTTTACACTGACTAATGCGCTCATTGGTCACCTTCAAAGTGGGGTTTTAGTTGCAGGATGAACTCGTCAAGAGACATATCGAGACGTTGTAACGTTATGGCGATTTGAGGAATTTGTTGTTCTAGGAAGCGGGCTTTTTCATCAGAGAGCAATTGCTGCTTGGCCCCCTCAGAAACAAACATACCTTGGCCTCGTCGTTTCTCTACGAGCCCTTCATCGACCAATAACTGATAACCTTTCATCACAGTTAAATGATTGATTTTCATATCCGCTGAAACACTGCGTACTGAGGGCAGCGCTTCGCCTTCTTGCCAGACTCCTTGCAGAATTTGCTGCGTGATCTGGTCAGCTAACTGACGGAAAATCGGTTGGCGATCGTGCCAATGCGTCATAGCGGGTTTCCTTAGCTGAATTGGTGTTATATCTATGTATAACACTATAGTTCTCAAATAGGAAGAGGGTTAATGGCAAAAAGAGGAATGTAAGAGCTTATAGAGTGATATAAGCTCTTGAAAAAAGTGATAATTCGACGGGGGAGAGATTAAGCGATGCTTTTAACCGTTAAGCGGTTTTTGTTGTCGCGGTTTGCTGTAATTTGCTGGTGGTCGTCGATAGTACCTAATGATTTTGCAAGGCGATCGTACAGTACTACGTTCACGGTCGCAGCAAGATTCATACAGCCATTGGTTGGGATGTAAACCACGTGATGGGCTTTATCGACCACCTCTTGTGGCAGTGAGCCATCTTCTGGCCCAAATACATAAACTGCTTTTTCTGGGTGCTCGAAGTGAGGCAATGCGGTAGCTCCGACGGCCAGTTCCACACAAACGATTTCAACATCGTTTGCTACCTCTGCGGTGAGGTCATCCATCTCAACTAAATTGATACGCTCACGGCTATTCTTAGTATCAGTCTGGAACTTAACCGCACGATTGTAGCGGGTACCATTGTAGCGAACTTGTGTCGCATCATAGCAGCCGGCAGCGCGCATCACGGCACCGACATTGGTTGGATTCTTCGGATTATACAGGCCAATAATGACCGTTGACTCTGTTGTCATTTCTATTGTTCTACTTAATGGTATTGCTAGCTAAGAGTAAAGACTCGTTGAATGGCGAGCATGATACTGAGTTTTAGAAAACTTTGCCTAACTTATTGTTGACCTCGACCTACCTTGAGGTTTTAGCCTACATCAACTCTCTCAACATAACTTAATGAAAGGACGTTATTGTGGCTAAAATTGCGATTATCTATTTTACAAAAACAGATATTACAGGGCAGATTGCTAAGGCGATTGCATCAGGTATCGAACAGCATAAAGGGATTGATATTCTCTCTCATCGAATTGAAGGAAAGGAAATTGTCGAGGGCCGTTTTGTGAATGAGCCGTTGATGGATTCGCTGGCAGATTGCGATGCCATCATTTTTGGTTCACCAACTTATATGGGTGGGGTCGCGGCCCAGTTTAAGGCATTTGCAGATGCAAGCAGCGAATCTTGGGTTCATCAGAAGTGGGCGAATAAAGTCGCAGCAGGGTTTACCAGTGGTGGAGCGTTGAATGGCGATCAATCAAGCACTTTACAATACATCCAAACTTTGGCTGGGCAGCATGGCATGGTTTGGGTGGGTTTAGATAAAATTACTGATTCAGGCGATCAGGGAATCAATCGCTTAGGCACCCAAGCGGGCGTGGTATCACAAGGGATTGATGGCGAAGTACACGCTTCAGATTTAGCGACTGCGCAATATCTAGGTCAAAGAGTCGCCGGTTTGGTCAGCAAGCTAAGCCGTACGATTTGATTTAGGCGTTTAACCTAATCTTTCTATAGAGCTGCCCAGTGTGTAAATACGTTGGGCGCTTTACTTTGTAGGAGGTAGCTTAAAACGCTTTGCAACAAAATAACCGATTTTAACTGGTAAGAATCTGTATAATTAGCGGCCTGAAGATGAGGGTTCGTAAGATAGAGCCTGTCGCTAACTGATGGATTTATAATGCAATTACAAAATATTGATAAGCAGCTATATCGTTCCCGTCTTAATGTCGTCATTGTCGCTTGTATTGCCGTGTTAGCGATACTGAGTTTGGCAATATCGCAAACTTTGATCTTAATCTTTCCTGCTGAGTCCGGCTCCCACTTTCATTGGAATTTATTCGGTGTCATTGTGAGTGCGATATTGGTTGTCATGACTCTTCTAAAGCTGAAGTCTCACCCAAAAATGAAAGAAGTCGCTTACGTTTGGGACCTTAAGCAAGCGTTAAACTTGATCTACAGAAAGAACAGAAAGCTTCTTGCCGCTGCAGAAAAGGGGAACGCCGACGCTATGCTCGCGCTGCAATTTAGTTATCAAGGCTCTCGTCAATTGTGGCAACTGGATGACAACACCATCACGATCAACAGCCTGAACACTGCGCAAGCTCAACTGGATAAGTGGGTAGAAGAGTTTGGTGTTACCTTAGACATAAGCCATTATGATTCTGAGCTGCTTAAAGCGTTTTAAGGCACTGCAATTCACAGTATTTAGTTTTACCGTCCCAATACTGACGATATATCACAAAAGTTAACTGTGTTTATATACAGTATTTTGGTGCTGGGTTACTATTTGTTGGTCAGTAAGTAGGTTAGCGACTGCCCGTTGGCCTGCTAATAACCAAACAAACAACAAGTGGTTGGCTAACCATTAAGGTGACTCTCATGGCCCATTCAGAAACAAGCTGTCTTTGCGGTGCGGTAAAAATTACAGCCGAAGAAATCAATCCAAAATTTACTGTCTGTCACTGTCAATCTTGCCGAACTTGGGGCGGTGCGCCTTATTTTGCTGTGCAATGCGGCACTAAAGTGACAATTGATGGTGAAGAAAAAGTGAAGTTATTCCAATCCTCCTCTTGGGCATCACGCGGTTTTTGTACTGAATGTGGTACTCATCTCTTTTATAAGCTTAAAGCGACAGGGGAGTACAACATGCCTGTGGGTCTGTTTCCTCAGTTGGAAGGTTTGGAAATGGATATGCAGTACTTTAGTGATGCTCGTCCAAGCTATTACTGTTTCGCCAATGAAACCAAAGAAATGACAACCGCTGAGATCATGGCGTACTTCGCTGACAAGATTTAACCGGCTTTACCACTGCTAGCTCTTAATCTTGGGGCTAGTTGCTTTTCAATCTCTCCCTGTAACCTCTACTGAAATTCATCTCTTTGTCGTTCGTCGCAATATTTTTTAAATAAATTGAATTTTGCTCTTTACCTCAACTTAGCTTGAGGTATTAGCATGTTCTACGTTGTCTAGGAAAAGTCTTTTAAGGAGAAAGCAATGATTCAACTGGAGCATGTAAACCTTGTAGTTAAAAATATCCCTGAAATGTTGAAGTTCTACCAAGCCGCGTTCCCCCATTGGTATGTTCGTGATGAAGGAAAAGGCGAGTGGAGTGGTAAGCCTCGTAACTGGCTTCATTTTGGCGATGAGTATCAATACATTGCGTTGAGCGATCATGGTGAAGGAGAGAATCGAGACCTCGATGGACACCAAGTCGGATTTGCGCATTTTGCTTATGTCACCGATAACATCGATGCAGTGATTGGTCGTTTGGTTGAAGCCGGATTCCCAATCGCCAAACCAGGTGCCGATGAGCCGTATCGTAAGAACATTTACTTTTTAGATCCGGCAGGCTTTGAAGTGGAATTTGTCGAATACATGAGTGATGACCCTAAGCTGCGTAACCTTACAAGCTAAGTTAGTCGAGCTCACTTAAGACGAAGTGGACTGTCATTGAAACAAAGGCATGGTCACTTGCGTACCTGTCGTTTTCAAAGCTTGGGTTAATTAAGTGAGCATCAAGTGTTTGATAATCGACAATATCAGCCAGAGAGTAAGGTGAATCTGGCTGAAACTCTTGTGAAACCAGCAAATAGTCCAGCGCATTCCCTTTCGCAAAGTGATAGTGGGTGGGCTGGCGGCATGCGACTTTGTTGTTGCGATTAAAAATGGACCAGCTGTCTTGTAGCGCGAGCTGTTCGGAACTCTGATTGATCTCTCGAGTAAGTAGCCCAGTAATGCTGCTGTCTAATGGCTCGTTCATGTCTCCCATCAATACGCATGGAATAGGGTGGCGCTGGTATTGGAGTTCCATAAATAATCGTAGCATGATGGCTTCCCATCCACGCTGCTGCGCCGATACCCACTGTCCAACGAGGGCATGTTCCTGTTCAGGGTTGCTACTGTCGCTGGCTCGTTGTGATTTTAGGTGGCAAACATAGCAAGCGATCTCGCCGGTTTCTGGCACATTAACCACCGCATAAATCGGTTTGCGACTGAATTGCGGGGTGGTGATTTGGTAGCTGTCAGATACCCATTCTAATGGTGTTACTGCTTCGACGTGTTTAATCGGGTATTTTGATGCCAATGCGACGACAGGGTGCGAGTAGATATACTCATCTGCTACCTGCGGTTGGTCTACCACAGCAAAGTACTCGTAGCCCATTTGCTTAAACAAGATCTCAGCGGCTTCAATGCTAAATACTTCTTGTAGCCCAATAATGTCAGCGCCTAAGGCTTCAACGTGCTTTTTCGTCCACGCACATTTCCCTTGCCATGCTTCTTGCTCATAGATGTTTTCAAAATCATAAAAAGCGTTGGGCGGTTCGACAAAATTAAATAGATTGGCGGTCGCAAAGGTAAGGGTGTTGTTGTTTTGCAATGAATAACCTCGATCAAAGCACAAAGCTTATTGTTCAGTGTAAACAAAACGGCGCGAAGTTTCTGCAATAGAATGTAGGTGAGGTGTAAACGGGGAAATAGAAGTAAGGCGGTGATATTGGTCACCGCCTTTTTAAAATCAATAATAATTAGATGCAGATAGCAACGGTGCCAGCAACCATTAGTGCAATGGCGACATACCAGAAGTATTGAGTAGCTGAGTCTGCCACATTGCCTCTGATGTAGTTCACTTCTTCAGTTGCTGTTGTTACGAACTCATTGTAATCAATAGAGAGTTCGCTACGTGCTTCTTTTAACTCCGCTTGTAACTTGTTGAATGCGTTATCGATAAAGTCTTTTACTTCATCCATTGCGTCGTTAGCAAATGATAGGTTGTTCCATACTGCCATACGTGAAGCATACTCGCTTTCACCGACTAAGTTTAATACGCGTAAATCGTATTCACGTTTAGTGCGTTCTTTACCCATTTTTTGTGGGTTAATGCTTTTTAATTTGTTCACAACAAATTCTCCAAAAAATTCGATTAGATAGATTAGAGCGTCTAATGGCTCAAAAAGGTGAAGAACCGAAGTTCAAAGGGGGCATCTAAAAGAGAGTTGGATTGCGATAACCTTCTGATATTGAGTTGGTAACCGCGACACATTTAAAGAGCGAGTTGAGTCATTTCTGAATCAGCGCGGGCATAGTAGAGAGTTAGCAAATCTCTCGCAACTAACTGATTTTACCCAAACGATAAATATTATTTATAGGCAAAATCGGTGCACAATATAGTAAATGGAAAGAGCAAATATGAAGATAAAAGCGATATCAAAGACCTTGATATCGCTTTTAATTGCGTGGGTCAGTTAGTCGGCAATGCCACCTTTAGTGAGCTGTGTTGGTTCTAGCAATCGAGTGAGCGTTGCGCGGTCGAGATCGGTCTCTTCTTCAGCAACATCTATGATCGCTCGGCCTTGACTGTATGCTTTCTTTGCTATGTCTGCGGCTTTTAAATAACCAATGACCGGGTTTAATGCCGTGACCAAAATAGGGTTGCGTGCCAATGCGATTTGCAGGTTATCTTCGCGAACTGTAAATGATGCAATTGCCTTATCGGCCAGAGCTAATGCAGACTGGGTTAATAACTCAATGCTTTCAATAATATTGTGCGCGATTACTGGTAGCATCACATTGAGTTGGAAGTTACCAGACTGACCTGCGATGGTGATCGTTGCGTCATTGCCGATCACTTGCGCTGATGCCATTGCGGCGGCTTCAGGGATCACGGGGTTAACCTTACCTGGCATGATTGAAGAACCAGGTTGCAATCCTTTGAGTTCAATCTCTCCTAGGCCAGCGAGTGGACCTGAGTTCATCCAACGCAGATCATTGGCGATCTTCATTGTTGCTACCGCAGCTGTTTTTAGTTGTCCTGAAAGTGCCACAATTGCATCTTGAGAGCTCAAGTTGTAGAAGAAGTTATCGCTCGCAGTGAACTGAACATGGCTTGCTTGAGATAAATTATCTGCAAACGCTTTGGCAAATCTTGGATCAGCGTTAATTCCTGTACCGACTGCGGTTCCTCCTTGAGCAAGCGCTTTAAGGGCGTTGAGGCTATTTACGATACCTTGTCGAGCTTGTTCAATTTGAAACTGCCATCCGCCCAATTCTTGGTCAAAGGTAACAGGCATCGCATCCATTAAGTGAGTACGGCCTGTTTTTACGATATGACCAATTTCTTTGCGTTTAGCTTCTAGAGTGTGGATCAGGTGGTCGAGCGCGGGCAGTAGTTGTTTTTCGATGGTGATAGCGGAGCTTAGTTGAATGGCTGTTGGTACAACATCATTACTACTTTGCCCCATATTAACGTGATCATTTGGGCTGACGTTGGCCCCAGATATCTCACTGGCGATTGTCGCGATCACCTCGTTGGCGTTCATATTTGAACTGGTTCCAGAGCCAGTCTGAAATACATCGATAGGAAATTGGTTAGTGTGCTCACCATCAATAATCGATTGGGCGGCATCAGAGATGGCATTGGCGATGTCACCTTCTAGCAAACCTAACTGTGCGTTGGTAAGTGCTGCGGTCTGCTTAATATAAGCGAGCGCTTGAACAAATGCTTTGGGCATCTGATGATTGCTGAATTTGAAATTGTCGACAGCGCGCTGCGTTTGAGCTTGGTAAAGTGCATCGCTAGGGACTTGGACTTCCCCCATGCTGTCTCGTTCAGTACGAAAATGTTGAGGGCTGCTAGGTTGAGTCATTTTTGATCCTTTTGTTTTAGTCGAGTGGCGCTTGGATACGCTGTAATTGTTGTTGTAGTAAAAAGAACTTGATATCGCCATCTTCCCAATGGAAGTAAAACCGTTTTAAGCAAAGTAGTGGCGTGTGAATCGAGTCTAGACAGTAGCGGCGAAATGTAGGGCTTCGACTAGCGTCTTGAATCGCATCCAAAAGATTGAAATAAAGCTGTCTAAGATAAAGCTCACACAGCAGGTTGTTTTCATGAGGCGAACCATGCTCGTAGTATGAACTTAGATTTATCGTCCACTGGATATAATCTTGTATGACATCAGGTTCGAACCCGCTGGCAATAGAGGAATCTAAGAAGCGGTCTTGTGCTTTAAAATAGCCATTATAGAGAGGACGAAGACATAGCATGATAGAGTCTCAAATTGATATGTAATGATAATTATTATTAATTAAGGGGTGGTAAATCAACCCTGATTTAGTTGTGGAAAGAAAAAGAAGCGGCTAGCAATAGGGGATGAAAGCTAGCCGTTGGAAGCGATAGGTGGGATTTGGCTGAAAGACTCTTGCATTAGAATGATGTCTTCAGGTAGCTCTGGTCGGGAAAAGTAATAGCCTTGAATTTGCTCGCATCCCATGGCGTAG
>Ga0209272_10000447_pt1 | contig 34865 bp, 17 predicted proteins | sample tdDd002_FD_187125 | JGI IMG/M metagenome (GOLD analysis project Ga0209272, IMG submission 187125) | Marine sediment microbial communities from the Atlantic coast under amendment with organic carbon and nitrate - tdDd00.2 (SPAdes)... | ecosystem: Environmental > Aquatic > Marine > Coastal >... | reverse complement strand
AATTAACATCCCATCCTGTAAAGGTATATCCGGTTCTTGTAGGAGATGCAGGTGCATTCGCTGATAAGTTGTAATCAACCATTTCTGTTTTAAGTTCTTCTTGATCCCAATCTTCAAATCGAACACTGTAGTTATTGATGGCGTACTGAGCTGTGACAGTTAGGGCAGTTGTAATATGATCAAAATTAACATCCCATCCTGTAAAGGTATATCCAGTTCGAGTTGGAGATGCAGGTGCAATGGCAGCTGAACTATAATCAACACTTTCTGATTTTAATAACGTACCATTGTAATCTTCAAACCTTACTATATACACCTTGTCTCCTTCTACATAATAACTTTTTGAAAAATCTGAAACTTTGATTACTATTGCCTCATCACTATCTTTCCATACTTCATTGGCATACCCTATTACATCACTAGGTAAATCAATATTTATGAGAGTGCCATAGAAAGCATATTTACCAATTGTATTTACAGAATTCCCAATTGTAACACTAGTTAGACTATTACCTTGAAAAGCATAATCACCAATTGAAGTAACAGAATTGGGAATACGTACGCTGGTTAATTTATTACTCCTGAAAGTATAGCTTTTGATCTCCGTAACCGAATTACCAATAATAACACTGGATAAGTCATTACTTGCAAAAGATTCTTGCCCTAATGTTGTTACCGAATTAGGAATAATTACACTGGTTAAACGGTTGTTATAAAAGGCATAATTACCAATGGATTCGACTGTATTAGGAATGCTAATACTCTCCAATAAATTGTTTTCAAAAGCGGAGCCCCAAATGTCTATTACAGAGCTGCCTATGGTGACACTGCTTAGTGAATTATCCTTAAAAGCTCCACCACCAATAATTGTTACTCTATCAGGAATGATAACTTCTGTGATGGAATTCTCATAAAAAGCATAACTCTCAATTTCTATCACACTGCAGGGTATTGTAATACTTTTTAATAAATTTTTATTAAAAGCCCATGCTTTAATTAAGGTAACCGTATTGGGAATAGTAACTCTTTCTAAAGACTTATTCATAAATGCAGATTGCCCTATCGATTTCACATGGACACCATTAAAATCATCAGGAATAATGATATCTTTTTCAGTGGTATTGTTGTAATTGGTAATACGCCCTATTGAGGTGTTAAACTCCACATCATCAATTGTTAAAACGTATTGCCCTTTTGCTATCACCGTGCAAATTAACATCAATACTAGGAAGAAAAGTTTATTCATAAAATAAATTATTTGAGTATTAGAAAAAGTTTCATATTCACGAATCCTTTAATATTTAGGTTTAATCTTAAAATGGGTTTTATTCTTTGTTTTATGGTTGCTAGGTATATTATGACATCAATGTAGATGTTATATTTTTATATCGTAATAAAAAGGTGTTGTACTATCATACTGAAGGGCTATGAACACCTTATTATGATTTGGAGCAAAGCTATAAAAACTGAATTAATATTATTACTGTCAAATTGACTAAGACTCTTATTCAGGTGCATTCTAGATTGTAGGCTTTGAAATACAAAAAAAACCTCGTAAGTGTAAACTTACGAGGTCTTCCGTTTTGGCTCTGGTAAGCGGTAAAATAGGGGAAGGCGATCGAATTGTGCAGTAGTTTAGGCTATCGCAATAAAAAATAAGAGCTACTTGTACAAAGGAAGTAGCTCTTAATTAATTGCAATAGAGGTATTATAGTCTGTTTTGATTATTGGGATTAAGTTGCAGTTGTTTCCCTACTGCATTAGACTGTGATTCTCTTTAATTTCTTGATAAATTTTTTGTGTGAAAGGACATTTGATATTTAGTTCGGCCCCATATTTTATAATTGCGCCTGCAAATAGTTCCAGTTCGTTGTTTCCTTTGTTGGAATTTATGTCTAATTGCAAGGATGTAGGCGATTGGGGTGGAAATGAAGCTGCTTTATTTAGTGTTATATCAATAATGTTGTTGGGAAAAATAATATCCTTTTGCTTTGCAATCAAGCTGATTTCTTTCATTATTTCGATGGCTTCTTTTCTTTGGATTTCATCGCTACAAACTGCTCCAACTGATGAATTGTATTTAGCGGTAACCAAACCAAAGGGTGCAATAAAAATGAATTTAGTCCAAATATCGATTAAGGAACTGTCTTTAAATTCGTATTCGATACCACTATTGGCGATTAGAGCCTCTATCCAATTTAGGTTTTCGTTTAAGTGCTGCGGGTCTTTCCCAAAATAGAGCTTTCCTGCTATGCCTTTGTGCTCTACAATTCCCTTCTCTTTAATGTGTGAAACAATGTAAACACAGGCAGGTAGAATTGTGTTGTTGGGTATTATTTTTCTTATTCGGTCATAGATGTCAACGCCGTTCATCATGGGTAATATGACACTGTTTTTTGTTATCACATTGGCAAGCTGAATACAAATAGCCTCTAAATCATATTCTTTTACGCAAATTAAAATGAGGTCGGGATTCCTAATCTCTTCTATGTTTTGATAAATTTCATCGGGGATGCTTATACTGCGTGGATGTTCAGGAGAAATGAGTTGAAGCCCATTCTTTTTAACATTTTCGTATGTTTCAGCTCTTGCTACAAAGGCTATTTGGTGTTGTTTATCACTTTCGTTGGTTTGGTTTATTTTAAATCCAAAATAAGCGCCAACTCCACCAAGTCCAATAATTACAATATTCTTTTTATTCATACTTATCTTTTTTTTTGTAAACATCGTCATTCAAATTGGAAGGACTTCTTGACAAATGACAAGAAATTAAGTTTTATTTATTTCTTTTCTAATCCGACTTAATGTAGAGTCTGTAATCCCCAAATAGGACGCAATTATTTTGAGTGGGATATTTTGAAATATATGAGGCTGTTGTTTTAAAAGATTGAGATATCGTGTCTCAGCTTTTTGACTGAGCATTTCTATAAGCCTATCGTTAAGTGTATGGTGGTTAATAACAAAGAGCAATCGGCTAAATTCTCTGAAATCTGGAATACTATGAAAGTTTGATTGTACATTTTCAATTCCTGTTTCCCAAAATGAACATTCTGATAAGGTTTCATAAACCTGTTGGCTTGGCTGCTGTTTAAAAAAGGACAAAAAATCGTTTACAAAGCAAGGGGCGTAATAGATATGTGTCGTTACTTCCTCATTATCTTCGTTTAATATATAGGAACGCATGTAGCCTTTTTCTAAAAAAAATGTTTTGGTACTTATTGCATTTTTATCAAGCAATATGCGATTCTTATCTAAGTGAAAAGGATTAAAACTTTCTGTTATCTTTTTTACAACGTCATCTTTAATAGGAAATAAAGAATGAAAATAGTTATTAAGTATTGTCTTATCCATAAAAATTGAAAGTTCTGATCAGTTGACTTAAATTAGATATAGTGGTGTTTTAAGAGTAGTGGCGGATGGTCTTGTATTTACCTATCCAAACGCTTCGAATTAGAATGGGCATAAGCTTTAATATAGATGATGACTGTTTTTTTCTTCGAGAACTTCATCTTACATTCTTCAGTATTTCTTCTATTTTTCCTAGCCAGTAGCTAAAATCTCGATCTATTTTATTTCCTATCGATTTTATTTTTTCAAGTACATCTAAATAAAATTGTTTAGGTCTTGTAGATACCTTATCATTTAAAACTTGCATATTTTCAATGAGGTACTCGCAGTCTTCAATACTATCAATTCTCAGGAAAATTTGACCATACATGTAGTGAGAATCAATATGTGGGTTTGAAACTTCGAGAAATATATCTGCTAAATTGAAAATGTTTTGTTCATTCCAATTCCATATTTCCGCACATAATTTGTCACATTCAGCTTTATTAAATGTATTCATGAAATTTTTTAAGGTCGGAATATGTCCCAAAATCCACGAATCTCCTTCATCGTCATATTTATTTGCCTCTAAATATGCCTGGAGAGCATTAATTTTATTTTTATCGTTGGGAATTTGATTCATTTTGATTCTAGATGATATAAGGGTTTTGTAGAATTGTATAAGAGAAATTCAATGAGGAAGCCAAGAATAAAAATACAAGTCAAAATCATCCATGGGGAGTTTTATGGTTTTGTAAAGCTTAAATCCATTTTTTTCGTAAAACTTTAAGTTATCCGGGTTTGAAGTTTCCAGATAAATTGGAAGTTTTTTTTCTTGACATTTTTGTTTTAAATAGCTGATCATTTTTGTTCCTATACCATTTCCTTGTGCCTCATTTTTAACACCAATAAACCATAAGTGGCAATAGTTTGTTTTTGGATGCAATTGTTTCAATAGTTTCTCACGTTTTAAAAGTTGCAAGCCCAACTTTAATCCTGAAACTTTGAATATGAAATACAAATCATCTAAAATATTAGCCTTTCGTCCATTTGACAAGTTGCATAGCATGACGCCTGTTTTTGTCGTGTTTACAAAGGCTAAGTTATTTCTGATGCTAATTTTACTGATATATCTTATTTGATTTTTAATGCGCTGTAATCTTTTGTTATCTTGCTTGACGCATCGATTGACACTTAAATTGGTAGAAAAAGGAGGCGTTAATATATTGATTAAGATGGGAATGTCATCCCTTTTCGCATTTTTCATAGAAATGGTAATTTGTTTTCGTTTTTTTATTGATATATAATCAATCTTGTTCTAAATAATTTTAACAATTGGGCTTTCCGCCCAAACCCGACTTCATTTGTTCATTAAGTATCTAATTTCAATTGTATTCACGATTTACGCTTCGCTCCAATTCTTGTCTTGAAACAAGAAACGAAGCAAAGAAATTCAAGGCTGCTTTTTAAATCTTTTTCTTATTAGTTCATAAGCGTTTATTTTATAAGGCATTCATGATTTCCGCTGCGCTCCAATTTGCCTCACGCTTAAGTGCGGCTGGGTGATTTCCTCGGCAAGCTCGGCGTTGACTTCGTCGATTTCGCAAGCTCAATTCCCGGTCTTTCTAAAGCTTTCGTAAAACGAAAAATATTTAAAAGAGATGCCATATTGCAAGCTGCACAAAAAAAGCCCCTGTTGTAATATCAAACTTAAATACATTCCTCACAGGAAAATATAAGGCATAAACAAAAACATTTAGGACGCGATTGATATATAATAAGCGCTAATTGTTTTAGGTCGAGTTCAATGAGCGAACTCATCAAGCCTTTATAAATTATGCATAGCTTTGTTATTTGGCTATCTCTTTTAAAAGCTTCTGTTCTGTGAGAGTTTAAAGGTATTAAGGCCTAATGATAATTTTATAACAAAACTATAAAAATGTGATTAATATTCTTATTGTCAAGTCTGTCAATATTGAATTGGGAGACATTCCATTCTGCTGGCCTCAAATAAAAAACCTCGTAAGTGTGAACTCACGAGGTTTATTTTTACTGATATGATTAAGTTGGGTTTAGCACCCGTTTTATCATTAAATACTTTCTACGAAATCAAGAAAGACTTTTTTATGAAGCTCAAAATCCATATTAGGAGAGAGGGCCACACGAACAATATAGTCTTTGTCGCCTTCTTTGGTTGTGCCTTGAGTTGAGGTTGCAGGAATGGTCCAGTACGAACCTTTCAACTGGCCATAGCTCACACAAAATTTACTCTCGTTAGGGATGTTCTCGATCATTAAATTGATTAATTTAAGATTTAAAGCCCTTTTATAGGTTTCCCTCTCTTCATCAGTATTCCCTTTAGTCGGCAGGTCTAATGAAAAAACGGATGGGGTGAAGCCTTGCTCAGCCAATTCTTCTGATACAAAATTGATTTTAGCTCCAGGTAAGTTGTCGCTTATAAAGTTTACAAATTCACGTGTGTTTTTATAGGCATCGTGAATTCTTTGGTTCATAGACGGTAACTGATCAGCTAATATTTCATATTGCAGATCGGTAGCCTCGTTATCGCAAAGCGTGAGGTGCATTTCTATTTTTTCCATTAAAGCTTCCGTTATCTTATTGCCGACACAGTAGCCAGAAGTACATAAACCACCACTTGGAAATTTCGATCCGCTAGCAAAAGAAATGGTTCTAACCATTGAGAGCATATCACCTTCTCCTGAGAAGTGGACGTTCGGACAAAATGTTTGATCTAAAATAAAAACGGGATCGATGGCAATCTCACCCTTTTTAGTTTTACGCTCTTTACTTAAAACATTTTTCAATTGGATTAAATCTGGTACTTCAACCCTAGGATTTGTTGGAATTTCGGCGATGATGTATGGAACAGCATCTTCCTGAGCAACTTGGTTTAAAACCATATCGATGCTTTGAACCATATCGTTATCCCCATCAACGGGTAAATCAACAACCTCTACATTATCGATACAAGCAGCAACGCGTCGTGCCTGGTCATTGGTTCCTCCATAACAGTTTGGAGGTACAACGAATTTAATCGCTTTCCCTTTGTGATTTTCCAGAGCATTGTCAACCAGTCCCATTAAAATGGCGTATTGAATAGACAATCCGCTTGATGCAACCAGTGGCTTTGTTGTGGTAGCCGTCACCTTTTTAATTGAATCTAAAACCTGTGTTTTGTTTGCTTCAAGATTAGGATTCTGTTTTTCGAAAGGTGTTTTATTTGTTAGAAACTTTAAGGCTGCGAAACAATTGGCTGGCGTCATGGCAATGGTTTCTCTTCGTCGCACGTGCTGAATTTCAGGAATGTAGCTTTCGTTTTGCTGGCCATTTACCAATAAAATACTACCTAGCTGAGCATGAACATTAATGAAAAAGTCAACATTCGGCTTGATCTCAAAATCACAGATATCGTCTTGTTGCGATACAAAAATGGTACTGCCATTAAATTTAGAAACGTCTTCTGTTTTATCAACTTGTTTTAAGTCAAATTTATAAGCATAAACGTTTTTTAGAACTTCAAGGTCTAAAAAATCTGGCAATTCACCTGTGTAAACAATTTGAGTGCTTTTGTTATCTAATAAGTTTTTTCTTAGAACGGCTAAAATAGGAATCGTTCTTGAAGAAAAACTGATAACAGCATCAGACTTCAGCTTATTTATGTTGGCAATGCCCCATTCCAGTACACAGGATAGTGGATGACCTAATCGAATATAATCGTATGCAGTAGGCAATTCATTTAGTGCCAATGCTTCAGCATTATTGTCCTTGTATAAGTTTTCAAATTGTTCTAAGAATTGAGTTTTTGCCAATTCTTCATTGTAAATGTCTAGTCGATGAGTTGTTGTTCTCAACCAACCATTGGGGATGTTTGTTAAAACATCTTTAATATAATTTAGTGTTTTATTGTCTTCCATAATTTTCAACTTTAGATAGGCTGCAAAGATACATCAATTAGATTTATTTTATAAGAGTTAAAGGTCGTTTTATTCCGTATTCGCAAATGTGATCGATCATATTTTATGAGATGCGAAATAGGAGCGTTGGTATCTTCTTGTATTGCAGGTTTGAGTCAACTATTTCTTAAAGTTGAAGTTTGTGGGAACTTTTTATTAATAATACTAAGAGTAAGCACTAGCTAAGATGTGTTTTTTTATGTTAACGGCTTTAAAAAAATAAGATCCTGCCAAACTTAAGTTCGACAGGATCTTATATTGATTTTAGTCTAATAAACTGTAACTCTATTTAAGACTAATAAGTGTATATGGATTAATATCCAGGGTTTTGATCCTCGTTAGTGAGACTTGTATTTGCATCAATAGCCCCTTGAGGAATTGGTAGTTGCCATCTGAAATCATTAGCAAGTAAAGCTGTTTTATTTGCAGGAGTACCTGTACCATCTGCATATTCGCCATGTATTGCAGAACGTGTAATATCTTTGCCTAAACGTTTAAGAGTATAAAAACGATCACCTTCAAAAGCTAACTCAAGTCTTCTTTCTAGTTGAATAGCTTCTTTAAGTGCTGTTCCCGTTTCTCCTCCTGTGTATGATGTATAGCGCTCGTTTCTAATTAAATCAAGAGCAGCTCGTGCTTCTGTACCCATACCCTTGTTTGCGTAAGCCTCAGCTTTATTCAAAAGAACCTCTTCCATTCGGATATATTTAGCATGAACAACATTCTTGTTGCCTGTTGCTCTACCTAGGTATTTCGAAACTTGGTTATATATGTCTTCATCGAATACACCCGTTTCAATGCTTGTTGATTTTCGTATATCATTATCCGTGTAAAGCTGAAATAACTCATAAGAAACGACATATTCCGATCTGATTTCACCATTACTACCCGTTTGACTGTATGTGGTACCGATAGCGACTTCATCCTGTTCTGTAATTAGAATTTTGAACAAAATATTTGCATCATACTCATCTAACCAAACTTTACCGAAATTAGCCTTGCTTGCTACTGGAGCAACAAGCTCATTGGCTACTTCAATAACTTTATCGTCATTCCCCATATATAAGTAAACTCTCGATAAAATGGCATTAACGGCGGTTTTGTTTAATCTTCCAATACCATTGTCTGTCGCTATTTTAGCTTTAGCTTCCAAAAGGTCAGTAATAATTTTTTGATAGACTCCGCTAACTGTTGTTCCAACTCTTCTAGGCATTTCGGTAGGCTGGTAAGCCATAGCGTAGTAGATTCCTAATGAATTGTTTGCATCAGCAGACTGAGTAGGAATTTTACAGTAAGTTCTTGCAATGTCAAAGTGAGCTAAAGCACGTACAGCTTTTGCTTCTGCTTCGTAGTTGTCTTTAGCATCTCCATTATCAAGATTTTCAATATTATCCAGAATTCGATTGGCTCTGCTTATAATTCGATAGCCTCTTTCGTACAAACCAAAAGCTTCGTCTACCGCTGTATTTCTCCATTCAAAAAGCTCTTGTTGAGTTGTTCGTCCTTGAGGATTCAAAAGAAGGTTATCGGCTAGAATATCTGGGCCACCTAACAGCCCAATACCTCCGCCGTAATACCCAGATTCGCGAAACTCTGAATATACGCCTTTTGTTGCGGCTTCGAATCCGTTAATATTTTGAAATAATTGCTCATCTGTTAGTCCGTCATAGGGTATTACATTGATCTCATCTTCGCAAGAGGCAAATGAGAGGGTAATAAGAACTAAAACGATTGAATATATATTTTTCATATCTAATTTTCTCCTTTATTAAAATTTAACATCGATACCAAACATTATAGATTGAGTAGCGGGATAGCTATATTTAGCATAAGCACCAGGTATAAAATCCTGTTCGTCACCTAGCTGGCTTTCACCGGAACCAACAGAAACCTCAGGATCTCCTTCAAAATTAGTCCATGTGTGAAGATTCTGTGCTTGAACATAGAACCTAAGTTTAGTGAGGTTCAGTTTCTCAATAATATTGATAGGTAAAGTATAAGCTAAAGTCAAATTACGAAAACGGATATAAGAACCATCTTGTAAAAATCTGTCTGTTACTTGATTTGTATTTTGATTAGGCTTAGGTAAAACATTCGTATCACCAGCTTTCTTCCAGTAATTCATCGCATCAACACGTTGGTTTCTTCTCCAACCATCACCATCACTCAACTGGTAAAAAGCAAGGTAGTTGAACACATAGTTCCCTTCTTTAAACGAGAAATCAGCAGATAGGTCAAACCCTTTATACGAGAAGCTTGTTCGTAGTCCACCGTACATATCAGCCAGAGGAGATTTTCCATTTAGTACGACTGAGTTGCCAGAACTAAACACATTGGTGATGTTACCTTCCTTGTCATAGTATAAAGCGTCACCATTGTCTGAATCTACCCCTGCATAACGAGGCATATAGAAAGTAAAAGGGGTTTCACCTTCTTTGAGAACATTATTGCCATCAATTATGATCTGTTCTTGTCCATTTAATTCCTTCACTTTATATCCTAAGAAAGTCATATTTACTCCCATATTCCAAGTGAAGCCCTCAGTTTTGATCACATCTCCTGATATTTCAAACTCAAAACCTTTAGTCTGCATTTTACCAGCATTCGTATACTGTGTGTAAGATCCTCCTTCATATGCTAATGGGTTCTCAAATAAAAACTCAGTTCTAGTGTTTACGAAATAATCCATTGCACCATTCAATCTACCATTGAATAATGAATACTCAACACCTAAATCGAAGGTAGACTGTTCTTCCCAAGTTAAAGCTCGGTTTCCAATATTCGTGTTAGGTACAGCTGCTGATTGTCCATTGTATGAAGAAAAACCATAGTATCCTTGACTTGCGTAATTTGGAATATCCCATGATCCTAGTGTACCATATGAAATGCGAGTTTTCAAGTGGTCAACATATTCTAAATCGAAGAAATCCTCTTTGGCAATATTCCAGGCCAAACTTCCACTCCAAAAAACACCGTATTTTTCATCTTTACCAAAACGAGAAGCACCATCACGACGAACCGAAACTGAAGCTAAATATTTTCCCTGATACGCGTAGTTCGCAGCACCAGCAATTGAAAATAAGGCAAAATCTTCTCTAGATGTTGCAGCGTCAGTAGCTTCTGAAGAATTATCCTGAGTTGTTAGTAAAGATGATGAAAACCCTTTACTTGCTAGGTAATACGAATGCCATTTATTTTTGGTGAATTCAGTAAATAATAGTGCATCTACTTTGTGGTCACCAAATGTTTGGTTGTATGTTAATTGATTTAACCAGGTATACTCAAAAGTATCACTACCATTGTCTCTTTTAGAACCTGGAGCGTCAGGATCACCAACATACCCATCAAGTACTGAACCTGGCTGAATATAGGATTCTCTTTGGTAACGATCGTAAGTTCCCGAAATTTTAGTTCTAAAGGCAAAGTTTTCTGAGACTTCATAATCCAAATTCAGCCCTCCAATAGCACGAATATTTCTCTTTTCTTCCGTATTATTATTAAGTGCTTCAAGAATGGAAAAACCTTGATGTGTCAAGTTGTAAACCGGATCTCCATTGGCATCTAACTTTATTACATTGTCTTCATCTCTGCTGTATATCGTTTCGTAAGGACTATAAGCATACATTGCACTAAATGGATTCTGAACATTATTACGATCACGAGGTTCTGCTGATGTTGAATATGAAATAGCCATATTTGACCCAACTTTCAATTTCTCGTTCATTTGAGTTGTGTAATTCAATCGACCTGAAATTCTCTCGTAACCATCTAAGTCTGTAATGATTCCTGTATTTTTGTCATATCCTAATGACATATAATAAGTTGAGTTTTCTGAGCCTCCTGCTGCTGATAGATTATATGACTGAATTTTAGATGTTTTCAGAATGTCATCTTGCCAATTATGGTCATTTTTTAATGCTATAGCTTTTGCTTCATCTGACCATGTGCGACCTTTACCATATTGCACTAGACTCTCTTCGTACTGAATTTTTTGTTCAGTATTCATCATCTCATACGTATCATCAATTTTATTGGCATAACCTACTCGTGCAGAGAAACTGATTCTAGGAGCTTGATTGATATTACCTGTTTTCGTTGTAATTACGACAACTCCATTAGCACCTCGAGAACCATAAATAGCTGCAGCAGACGCATCTTTTAAAACAGACATTGTGGCAATATCATTTGGATTAATAGATCCCAAATCGTCCGCATCCAAAAAGATACCATCAACGACATATAATGGTTGAGATTTATCACCACCTTTAGTGTTTAGTGATACAGCTCCACGGACTTTTACGGTTGCTGTAGTTCCAGGCTTTCCATTCAATGCAGTAGCTTCAACACCTGCCGCTTTTCCTTGTAGCATGTTATCTACAGAGGTGGTAGGAGTTAAACCACTTAATTGTTCGGCGGTTACTGTTGATACAGCAGAAGCAATTTCGTCTTTGGCTTTTGTACTATATCCGACAATTATAATTTCGTCCATGCCAATCGATTCAGTTTCGAGTACAAGGTCAATAACAGTCCTCTCTCCAACAGTAATTTCCTGCGAGACCATTCCTACAGAACTAAAAGTTAGTATATCTACAGCTTGCGCCTCTATTATATACTTTCCATCAATATCGGTACTGGCACCCACTGTTGTTCCTTTAATAACGACGGAAACCCCTGGCATACCCAGTCCATCATCTGCACTGGTTACCGTACCAGTAATTTGCTTAGTTTGCGCATTAACTATTTGATGCCCTACGAGTATTAGGAAGATCAATAGTTGAAAAATTTTAGTCATAGTTTTTCTTTTTAATTAGTTGTAATTTTCTGATTATTTGCAATTGCAAGAATCATAAATGTTGTGTTTTGGCGTTATTCTATAACTAAGTGGTTTTTCATAGCCTTTCATGGTTGTTGTTCTTATCCATATTATTCGTTGCCTTCGAGCACTGGTTCTCTTTTTGCTCTAAGCTTTCTCACAGTTCATTACTTGAGTCCTTCATAAATGTCTAAAAGCGCTCCCATAAACCGGCTGTTGGTTTAAAAGTTATAGAGGCTAAAAATCAGGCGCGAAAATACATTTGGTGGAATGTGTAGCCTAGAACAAATCGACCATATACTAGGACAAATAGATCATTTTATTGAATTATATGATCATTTATAGTATAAACTGACCAATATCCTTCAATCAGGCAATCTGAGTGTTTTGTTGTGTGTTTTTTGATGAGTTAGGCTTGCAAGATTAAACGGATGTTTTACTGGCTGAAACGTGTTTTTTAGCAAGATGTATTGAGGGAGTTTAGATTGAATTGAGAGAAGTGGACGTCTGGATTAATTGATTCGGAAAATTTTTATCTTCCTACTTTAATTTACCGGGACAGGGGAATATCTTATTTTGCATTATCAATGTATTTAATCGACTTATATGGTGTGCTCCATTTGTTGTGCTGGTTCAAAATTAAGTCAGGTTTATCAGCTACTCTTACCGCAAAAAGGAGTCTGTTTATTTAATCAGTTTAGAACAAAAAATCCTCGTAAGAATGAACTTACGAGGATTATTGACTTAGCCGCTGAATCGGCTAGTTTTTATGATTGAAGCTCTTTTAGAAAAATTTCTTAAATAAGTCTTTCGCCTTTTTCTCTAATTCTTTTTTACCCTTTCGCTTAAGCTCTTTCATTGCAGCATCTTTAGCTTGTTTTATAGCTTTGCTTAGGTCTAAGTTAACCTTAGGGTTATCTGTTGTTCCGGTAATCTTAACCGAAACGTCTAGTTTTTGAATGGTTTTGTTTCCAGGAATGTTGGCTAAAAATTTGTTGACATCACTTCCTAGTTCTTCCTTAGGTAATTTCATATTCATGGTGAAATCCAATTTACCATCAACCGATTGGGTACCAAAAATGGTGGCATCGTGTCCCGCAATTTTAGTGGTAAATGGTTTCACTTCGATATTCCCGTTTGTGATTACAAAATCCATATCGAATTTCGAAACAGAGATACGTTTATAACTATCGTTCTTAAGTGCTTTAGCTAGTGCGACAAATGCCTTACTGTCTTTAATGATAATGCCTCGTGAATTGAAAGATCCTTTCCCATTCAAAGTATTCATTACGGGAGCCATCTCTTCGTCTAGTTGTGCTTTTATTTTCAAGTCAGAAGATACTTTTCCTTCGCAGTTTAATGCCATTGGAATCATCTCTTTCACCATACTTAAAGATTCGTAAGTCGATTTGATATCAAACTCGTTTACATCTAATCCGAAGTCGAAGTTTGGTTTTTTAACATCCTTAGTGCTATATGAACCGTTCATGGTCATTTGCCCCTTAAGCATATTCATTGAAAGGTTGGTTAGCTTGGCAACCGAATTTTTAACCACAATCAACCCTTTCACATCTTCAATTAGCATTTTATCAAACTTGATTTTTTGCATGTTTGCAACAAATTTGATATCCAGGTCAGCAGGAACAGGCACAACAGACATTGGAATGGTATCTGTGCTTTCAATTGTTTCAGCTTCTGCATCGGTCATGAATTCGTTTAAGTCGAAAGTTTTAGAACTCATGTTAAAATTACCTTTAAGCGTTTGCCCTTTTAAGGCATACGGAATGTAATTTTCTAATTTCCCTTTTAACTGAACATCTGATTTTCCGATAAGCGAATTAAAAGAATTCAAACTGATGTAACGAGGCGTGAAGCTTAGAACCGAACTTACAATTTTAATACCCTGAGGGAAGTCTGGGGTGGTAAATTCAAAATTCTTAAGTTTAAGATCGCCCTTAGCCATAAATTTTTGGTATTCTTCCTTTTCAATGGCAGATAAACGCCCCTTAAAGCTGATATCAGAAGTGACAATACCTGCAATCTTAATACTATCCATAGGAATAGCATGGCGAATTTTCGCAAAATCGATAACACCTTTACACAAACCACTAATTTCAGGATCGCTCATAGGTGTTTTAATATGAATCTCCGCGTCAATAGGGTTGTTGGCAACCTCAAAGTGGAAAGCATTCACGTCTGTAACAAGCGCATCTAAATCTCCACCTGGGTGATTCACCTCTGCATCAATTTTAATATTATTGATGGTCTCTGGTAGATCTGGATACTTTATGTTGGCATCAGCTACTTTTAATTTAGCTCCGAATGCTGGCATGTGGTCTTCTCTGTACTCACCTTTAACGAATGCGTTCAGAGCAAGGTTCCCCGTTGTTTCAAGGCCTTTTATATCTTTCATAAAGGCTTCGGGAACCATTGATAAAAGAGATTTAAAATCTGTTTTTTTAGCATCCAGTTTCAAATCCATTTTATAGGCATCCTCCAACATGGCGAAATTTCCCATCATGCCAAATTCCAGATCGTTTAGAGTCAGTTTGTTTTCCTTAAAATTGAAAACCATATTCTCTAAATCGGCACCTAATGCAGCTTCTAGGCCTAAGGTCGCTTTGTTAAGGTATTTTACGCCTTCAAAATCGAAAGTGATTCCTGTAGCCGAAGACGTCAGGTTTAGATTGGTTTCCTTAGCAGAGAAATCACCGTTAAGACTTAAATCTAAGTCAGCAAGAAACAGGTTTGCTTTTAAAGTGGCATCGTGGTACTCCAATGCAAAATCTTCTACGCGTACTTCTTCGAATATAATTTTAAAGTCAGAAGCTTCTGTGCTTTCTTCCTCTACAATTTCTTCGCTGTCAGATTTGGAGATATCCCAATTGGCCTTACCTGATTCTAATACTAAGGCATTTACTTTCGTTTTTGCTAATACAATAGCTCCGACATTAAGCTGTTCGCCCGAAATGGCAGAACCTAAATCAACGGCCGTATATAAACTCCCAACATAGGCTAGTGTGTCTTTTGCAAATTCACCTTTACCAACAACCGAAATGCCTTCTATTTCTACGAATAGTTTAGGGAAACTTTTAAACATAGATAAGCTCACATCTGCAATCTCAATTTTAGCATCTACAGCTTTATCCATTTCTACTTTTACGCGATCCATAATTTGATCTTTGAAAAGGTAGGGAAGTAGAGCTAAGAGTAGAATTAAGACTAGAATGACTCCACCAAAAATTTTAAAAAATTTCTTCATTTCGATTAGTTTATTTTTACAAAGTTGATTTAACAAATAAGTATTAATGTTTCAGATAATAAAATTAGCCTTTTTTAGCTTCAGAACAATTTAGGAGGTGATGTTTTTAATGAAAATTAAGCTTACAATGCCATTAATGAAAAAGCTTGCATTTTTTTTTAGTTTGTATCCTGTTTAGATTCAGATTCGTATAATGAATAAAGGGCTTTCTGTGTTTTTTTACTGTGAAAATGCTTGCAGCATTAGAAAAAAAAGCCTTATATTTGCATCGCAATTAAGGAAAGGACGTGTAGCATAACTGGATAGTGCACCTCGTTACGGCCGAGGAGGTTGGGGGTTCGAATCCCTCCATGTTCACATAAAGATTGAATTTCCCACCAGGTAGGAGGGATGAGAATCCAAAGGTGGGTTCGTAATATATTCATGACGAACGTAGTGAGGAGTAATCCCTCCATGTTCACAATAAAAGCTTATACAGATAACGATTTGTATAAAAGAATCAGATGATAATCCGTAATTCTGATCGAAAAAAAACATAATGGACGTGTAGCATAACTGGATAGTGCACCTCGTTACGGCCGAGGAGGTTGGGGGTTCGAATCCCTCCATGTTCACATAAAGATTGAATTTCCCACCAAGTAGGAGGGATGAGAATCCAAAGGTGGGTTCGTAATATATTCATGACGAACGTAGTGAGGAGTAATCCCTCCATGTTCACAATAAAGGCTTATACAGATAACGATTTGTATAAAAGAATCAGATGATAATCCGTAATTCTGATCGAAAAAACATACTGGACGTGTAGCATAACTGGATAGTGCACCTCGTTACGGCCGAGGAGGTTGGGGGTTCGAATCCCTCCATGTTCACATATAAAAAAGAGAATCTTCCATTTTATTTGGGAGATTCTCTTTTTTTTATACAAGATTTTTGGGATGAGAACCCGTTGGGGTTCGTTACGAAGTACTCGACGAGGAGCGAGGAGTCATCCCTCCATGTTCACTTAAGAAAAGAGATCTTTCATTAATTTGATTGATCTCTTTTTTTTTGCACTCAACTTTGGGATGACCCCGAAGCATTTAGGGGTCTTAATATATTAACTATCTTTTTAAAGCCTGTAATTTCAAAAATCGTCTAAGGTTAGATCAGGTAGGATCATCTCCAAAAGTACGACATTCATATTCTTTTCCATTCCTCTATTTTAGAAAGCAAAAATCGAATTTTTCAAATTAGAGCCCAACTTTTGGGTGTGATCCATTATTTCATCACCGTGATTTATTTTCTCATAAAAAGAAGAGGGTTTTATAGTTCGTGTAAATCCGCAAAATACATATGAAGGTGGCAAAATAGGACTAGACAGTTTAGTTGTTTAAAAGTCAATTTTGTTTCACTTAAATCACGGGAAACCGTGATAAGATTAATCAGATAAAAAGATACTTTTGTGTGATGTTATTTTATAAAGCCACTTTGAACAGATTCGAAACTTTCCGATTACTTAGCAGCAGACCAGTTGTCATGGTACTTCTATTATTAAGCATTGGTGTTAAGACAGTTCGTGCAGATGAACCCAACGATACTCTATCTACAGTAGATTCATTGGTTAGTACTTTCCCATATTTAATTACGGATAGTGCGGAGCAAGCAAAGCTAAATGTACAACAAGCCCTTTTACTAAATAAAGGAAAAAGTATTAAGGTGTCTGCTTTTGGAAATTACTGTTTGGGATTTTATAGCAGAATTAAAGGAAAAAATAGAACTGCCATTAAATATCACAACAGGGCTTTGTCTCTATATACAGAAATGGGAAACGAGGACAGGCAAGTGCTGGTATTAAATGAATTAGGGATCGTTTATAAGAACCTCAGCCAGTACGAGAAATCCATAGAAACATACAAACAAGGTATTGAAATAGCAGAAAGAATTGAATCGACACGCCTAGCTGATGTATATTCAAACTTAGCAGTTGTCATTACATATATGAAGAAGTATGATAAGGCATTACAATATTTGTTTAAAAGCTATAAGCTAGAGAGTGATACTATTGGAAAGCAAGTTATACTACTTAATATTGGGGCTACATATAAAGACAATGGTCAGGATAGTTTAGCAATGCTCTATTATCAGAAGGCTTTAAAGGTATGTGATGATAATAATTTAGCTGTTTGTTATAGAAATGAAGTACTGCATAACATTGCGAACGAATTGATAAATAATTTGGAATATCAAAAAGGTCTAAAATATTTATTTGAGATAGCCGAATTTGAAGAGGGCGAAAATAATAAACGTGATTTAGCACATACCTATTTAAGTATTGCTTCTGCCTACAAAGCAATGCAAAATCATGATAAGGCAATATATTTTTACAATAAATCCATTGTGTTTTCAATTGAAACAGAAACAAACGATCAGCTTTTATTAGCATACACTTTCCTAAGCGATATTTATTCAAAGAAAAATAATTTTAAGGAGGCATTAGTTTACCATCAAAAGTACACTTCTCTAAAAGATAGTTTGTTCAGTATTGATAAGGTAAAATACAATGAAAATCTACTAGCTGAATTTGAAGCAAGTAGCAAAGAGAACGAAATATTATTGTTGAAAAAAGAAAGAGAATTACAAGAAAAAGAACTTCTGCTAAGTAAAAACAATCTCCAAAACAATAGAATCATACAAATTGTAACCATTAGTTTGGCAGTATTAAGTCTTATTGCAGTATTTGTTTTAGCCCTGTTTTATAGACAAAAACTTCATAATAAACAGCTATTAGCGGAAAAAATTGAAGAAATAAATAAACAAAAAATTCATTCATTATTGCAAGATCAGGAAGTGAATGCAATTAAATCTGAGATTGAAGGCCGTGTTAATGAGCGCAAACGAATAGCTCAAGAGTTACACGATGGTGTTGGAGGGAACCTTGCCAGTATAAAGCTTAATCTGGCCAATATTATTGGTGATCATTCTGATGAAAAACTAAAAGCTATTATGGGCAACATAGATGATACATGTAATGAGATCAGGGATATTTCTCACAATCTGATCTCACTTAAAATACAAAGTCATTCTTTTTCATACTTGGTAAAAAAGTTTTTAAACGAAATGTTAGTGGGTAAAATGCTAAAACTGAATCTGAATATTTACCCCGAAGCAGAGCTCGATAAATTACCTAATGAACTTAAAATTGAATTATATAGAATAATTCAAGAATTAATGAACAATGTGATTAAATATTCAGAAGCCCAGGTTGTTGATGTACAGATACTTCGAGGCGATAAATACTTGAATCTAATGTTCGAGGACAATGGCAAGGGCTTTGACACGAAGGAATCGACAGGTGGAATTGGCTTAAAAAATATACGTTCGAGAATTGCAGCCTTTAATGGTATTTGCACAATAGAGTCATCGCTAGGGAATTGGACACTGGTGAATATTGAAGTCCCTTTAGACTAGGTTTTTATGATAGGAAAAATGAATAAAATAAAAGTATTACTTGTTGACGATCATTTGATGTTTCTCGAGGGGTTACAATCGCTGTTTGCTAATGAAAAAGATATAGAGCTTGTTGGTGCAGCTTCTAATGCTAAAATGGCCTTAGATATTATTAACAACAAACAAATAGATATTGTAATAACAGATCTAAGCATGCCTGATATTGATGGAAGTAGCTTAGTCTCAACTATACAAGATAAACACCCAGGCACATATACGCTTGTCTTAAGTATGCATAGCGAAGCACAAATAATTTCGAACTTAATAAAGCAAGATATTAATGGTTATCTCTTAAAAAATGCAGAAAAAGATGAGCTATTAATAGCAGTAAAAACGATCGTTGGGGGAGAAAACTATTTCTCTAAAGAAGTTCGTGATATATACAATGATGCTTTATTTAAGTCAGATCATTCCTCCATTCCCGAACTAAGCAAGCGAGAACAGGAAGTTCTTAAGTTAATTGGAGATCAACTTACAACGAAGGAAATTGCGGATAGACTTTTTATAAGTCAGAATACGGTTGAATCACATCGTAAGAATATGTTCTCAAAATTGAAAGTAAAAAATGTAGTAGGCCTAATAAAAATGGCCATTAAGAATAATCTCTTAGAATATTAATCAGGGCTAAGAGGTTATCCATTAATGCATATTGTGTTGTTGTAGTCAGCAATTTAAAAAAATAATTGTGGCCTATATTGTTTTTTGAGGTAAGAAATAAACAATTAAAATATACAAAATAGTACACCACTCGCTTTGATATGTTCCACAGGAGATACCAAACACACAAATTAAACATATGAAGAAAACTTTACTCTTATCACAATTAATTATTGCTTTACTACTTGCACTAAGTGGTAAAGCATATTCGCAAAGAACTCTCACCATTGATGATGTGGATTTTGATGCTGTAAATGGTATAATAACAGCTTATAAGGGCAGTGCTACCGATATTATTATACCCGAAAGCTTTATGGTAAATGGTAAAGAAGTAACTGTTTTGGGCATACAATATTATGCATTTCAGAAAAAAGGCCTTACAGCAGTAAGCTTTCCAAATACTCTTAGCTCCATTGACTTTTTAGCTTTTTTCAATAATTCGCTTACTTCGGTTGACTTACCTGCAGGTTTGGTTAAATTAGGTAGAGGAGCTTTCACCAGCAATAAAATTACCCGGATAAATGGACAAGCTTCAAATGGGATTTTCTTGGGTTTAAATCCCGATGGGACAGAAGACAATACGAAACTTGTATCTTATGGTGGACCTGCTAATGAGGTTGACTTTATCCCCAGTTCAATTACCGAAATTCAACCGAATGCTTTTCAGAAGTGTTCGCTCACTTTGATAGAAATTCCAGATGGAATTGAATCAATAGGCGCCTCTGCATTTGAAGGAAACGAATTAAGTACACTTATTTTACCAAATAGCATTACCTCAATTCACACTAATGCATTTAGTAACAATAAATTAATGTCAGTAAAACTTTCTGAGAGCATAACTGATATTAGTCATAGTGTTTTTAACAAGAACCTGCTGACCACCATTGATATACCAGAAGGGATTACGCTAATACGTTCTCGTGCTTTTAGTGAGAATAAGCTTCAATCAATATCTTTACCCAATAGTTTGATAAAAATTGAGCATAATGCCTTTCTAAAAAACGAAATATCAAGTATTAGTTTACCTGCTCAGTTAGAAGTAATTGATTTTAGTGCCTTTCAAAATAATTTACTTACTGAACTTAGTATACCAGCAAGCCTAACAACTATAAATAGTTCTGCATTTTATGGAAACAAACTGAATAGAGTTACTTTTGAGGCAAGTAGTAATATAACTACGATAAGTACCAATGCTTTTGCCAATAATACTTCATTAAGTCATGTTAAATTACCATCTCATGCCGATGCTCAATTTAATGCTTATATAGATGCAGACGGACAAAAGTACTCAGTAGGAGAAAGCATTACTAAATTCAATACATCTTATCGCGCTAGTATAATAAAGACACTAAGTGCTGATGATGTTAGTTTCAATACATCAACTGGTACCATATCCAGATATACAGGTTCAGCTACCGATATTATTATCCCCGAAAGCTTTACTATTGATGGTATTGTTTATCCTATTAAGAACATTTGGAATAATGCCTTTGAGAATAAACAAATAAGTTCGGTTGTATTTTCTGATAATTTGGAAAGCATTGGATACGGGGCATTTTCTCGCAATAATATTTCAGAGCTTATTATTCCTGAAAATTGTGAAGTGGGAAAAAGTTGTTTTTCGTACAATAATATTAAGACTCTTAGTATTCCTGCTAGTATGGTAAATATACCCAACGGTTGCTTTGCTAAAAATAGTTTTACTGAGATAACTATTCCTGCAACAGTTAAAACCATAGGTTTAGAGGCTTTTGCGTCCTGTGGTATTACTACACTTAACTTACAAAATGGACTGGAAGAAATTGGCCGATCGGCTTTTCAAAAAAACAAACTAAGCTCCGTAACAATACCTAACTCAGTTAACTTTGTAGGCGAAACAGCTTTCTTTTTTAATCAGTTAACAGAGGTGCTAGTTGATAATAGTGTACCATTGGGTGGAGGTGCATTTACTAAAAACAGTATCACAAGTGTTAATGGTGCTCCCTCTGATGGTTTATTCTATAAGAGAAATGGTGATGGTACTTTTGATAATACAAAACTTATTTCCTATGGAGGTACAAAAAGTGTAATCGACTTTTTATCCAACGAAATTACGGAAATCGATAATTATGCTTTTCAATCGTGTGCGCTGACTTCGGTAAAGCTACCTGCTGCCTTAACACACATTGGTTATAGCTCATTTCATAGTGCACAGGTTCAGAATATAAGTATTCCAAATGCACTTAAACATATTGGTAAATTTGCTTTTAGCCGCTGCTATTTCGCTTCCATAGTCTTCCCTAAGAGCATCGAGTACATAGGATTAAATGCTTTTGAGTATTCTCGATTAAGTACTGTTACATTTGAAAACGAATCGAATCTTAAATATATTTCAAATAATGCTTTCCTTGGTACCTCTAATCTAAATGACGCAATTGTTCTACCAACAAGTGGTATAGCTAATTTTGTGAAGTATTACGATAAAGATGGTAATGAATATGAGGCTAATAATGGATTACTTAATGATAAACTAGGTTGCTTTGCGCGCTACAAAAAAGTTTTAACGCTTGATGATGTCGAATTTGATAAAAATACAGGAACCATAACAGAATATTATGGATTATCTACAGATATTATTATTCCCGAAAGTTTTGTTGTAGACGGTGTTCCCGTAGCAGTTGTAAATATAGGCGAAAAAGCTTTCTATTCTAAGGGATTATTTTCGGTGAAAATGGCTAACAGTATTAGCACCATAGAAGATAATGCATTTTCAAATAATCGCTTTATGGAGGAGGTTATTCTTAGTACCAAACTTATTACTTTAGGTAAAAATGCATTTATATACAGTGTTCCTGATACTGGCATTGAATTGCCAAATTCGGGTGTCTGGCATATTTCCAATACTGTAGGACTGGGAACAGAGGTAAGCAAAATAGAACCGAGTAAATTTAATTATTATTACCATAGAGTTTGGATGGTAAATTTTATTGACCACGATGCTAGGCTTATAAAAGAGCAAGCAGTTATGCTTGGAGCTTCAGCAACAGCTCCACTAACTCCATCACGTACAGGGTACACATTTAAAGCATGGAATGGCAACTATACTAATGTAACAGAAAATCTCACCATTACTGCAGAATATACAATTAATACATACACGGTATACTTTAGAGATTACAATAGTATTATACTTAAAAGAGAAGAAGTAAACTATAATTCAGCAGCCACAGCCCCGTTAATACCAACACGTATAGGCTACACCTTTTCGGCTTGGGATAAAACCTTCAATAAAATAACTCAGTATACGCTAGTGACTGCATTATATACAAGGAATATATATACAGTCAACTTTAAAGATCACGATGGTAGCTTGCTTAAATCTGAAGAAGTAAACCATGGTTCTACTGCCACGGCTCCTTCGAACCTTATACGAACTGGATATACCTTTACAGGATGGGATGTAGCCTTTGATAATGTAACGGAGGATATTACTGTCATAGCTCAGTACGCTATTAATAAGTATAGCGTTCGATTTGAAGATTGGGATAAAGAAGAGCTTAAAACTGAGATCGTTGATTATAACTTATCAGCGACTGCTCCTGCATCTCCTACACAAACTGGATATACTTTTACAGGATGGGATGTAGCCTTCGATAATGTAACGGAGGATATTACTGTCACAGCTCAGTACACCATTAATAAGTATAGTGTTCGATTCGAGGATTGGAACCAAGAAGAAATTAAAACTGAGATGGTTGATTATAACTTATCAGCGACTGCTCCTTCGAATATAATACGAACTGGATATACCTTCACAGGATGGGATGTAGCCTTTGATAATGTAACGGAGGATATTACTGTCATAGCTAAGTACGCTATTAATAAGTATAGGGTTCGATTTGAAGATTGGAATAAAGAAGAAATTAAAACTGAGGTCGTTGATTATAACTTATCAGCGACTGCACCTGCATCTCCTACACAAATTGGATATACCTTTACAGGATGGGATGTAGCCTTTGATAATGTAACGGAGGATATTACTGTCACAGCTCAGTACATCATTAATAAGTATAGCGTTCGATTCGAAGATTGGAACCAAGAAGAAATTAAAACTGAGATGGTTGATTACAACTTATCAGCGACTGCTCCTTCGAATATAATACGAACTGGATATACCTTTACAGGATGGGATGTAGCCTTCGATAATGTAACGGAGGATATTACTGTCACAGCTCAGTACATCATTAATAAGTATAGCGTTCGATTCGAAGATTGGAACCAAGAAGAAATTAAAACTGAGATGGTTGATTATAATTTATCAGCGACTGCACCTGCATCTCCTACACAAATTGGATATACCTTTACAGGATGGGATGCAACCTTTGATAATGTAAGGGAGGATATTATTGTCACAGCTCAGTACGCCATTAATAAGTATAGTGTTAGGTTCGAGGATTGGAACCATGAAGAGCTTAAAACTGAGATGGTTGATTATAACTTATCAGCAACTGCTCCTTCAAAACCAATACGTGATGGTTATACTTTTATAGGATGGAATATAGCCTTTGATAATATAACTGCCAATATTATCATTACTGCTCAGTACTTAATTAATTATACAGTAAGCTTTAAAGATTACGATGGTACTTTTCTTAAAGTAGAAGAAGTCGCTTCTGGTTCAGCTGCTACTGCTCCATTAAGCCCAACACGTGCAGGTTACACCTTTACAGGCTGGGATGCAGCCTTTGATAACGTAACAAATAATATTACTGTAACTGCAGAGTATATAAATTATTTTACAATAAGGTTTGAAGATTACGATGGAACATTTCTCAAATCTGAAAATGTTAATTATGGCTTAGCTGCTACGGCTCCACCAAACCCAATACGTACTGGTTATACCTTTTCAGGGTGGAATGTAGCCTTTGATAATATAATCAATAGTATTACCGTTACTGCCATGTATATGCTTAATACTTATACAGTAAGATTTGAAGATTATGATGGAACATTGCTTAAATCAGAAGAGGTTGACTATGGTTCAGCGGCTATTGCTCCATCAAATCCTACTCGTATTGGTTATACCTTTACAGCTTGGAATGTAGCCTTTGATAATATAACCGATAATATTATAGTTACCGCAGAATATTTAATTAACACATATACAGTAAGCTTTGAAGATTATGATGGAACATTGCTTAAGTCAGAAGAGGTTGACTATGGTTCAGCGGCTACTGCTCCATTAAATCCTACTCGCATTGGTTATGCTTTTATTGCTTGGGATATAGCCTTTGATAATATTACAAATAATATTACTGTTACTGCCGTATATGATATAGCTACAGGTATAGAAATACATGTGGGTTCTGAATATAATGTGTATCCCAATCCTGTTAAAGATATTCTTAATATCGATTTAGATATTTCAGATGATGGTAAAGAGAATAAAATCTCTATTTATAATATTTCAGGTCAACTTATTTATTCAGATAGTGACTATGGTAATAAGAAGAAAGTTGCTGTAGGCGATTGGAAAGCAGGATTTTATATTGTTGTTATGAATAATAAAAGAACTAAAATTATTAAATTGTAAGAACTGATAATTCTTAAAATCAAGAAAGGAGGGTGCTAAATAGGCATTCTCCTTTTTCTTATAATTATCTAGTCTAGTCATGCTAATACGATTACTCTTCGCATTTCTTAACGAAAATCTTTAACTCTGGTAGAGACATAATTCGTACTTTATCCTACATACTAAATACCCATTTACGAAATTGATATATCCCCATAAGGCTTTATGTATTGCGGTATTAAAAGCACGAAATTTTTAAAACCGTACAGAGCCAATTTGCTTATTCAATATTTCATGCTTTCCGTCAAATTGACAAAGACGAATTGGCGCTGTTGGAACAAGGAGTCACAGCTCTAAGATCTACTTCTAACAATAAAATTCTGTTTAGTTATTGTAAAAATTCGATTTTCTGATAGATAAAATAGCTTCTGCGTTTTACTGATGATTTTCACCTATCTACTGATAACAAATGACTGTATACTGATTTTTTTCTTTAAATCATTATTTCATTTTTAAGTTTATGTTATAATAAAGTTAACTCAAACTTATTAATCAAATCCCCCTAATTATGAAAAAAGTTTTTACTCTTATTTTTATTTTCGCATTTATGTGTAATTTGACATATGCGCAAGAAATTGAAAAACAAAAGCTTGATAGAAACGGTCACCCCACCTTTATTAAATTTAATACAAAAGGCAAAACTAAAGCTATTTCTAAGACAGAAACAAAAGCCGTATTGTCTAGTTTGTTTAACATGAAAACAAATGAGGAGTATAAATCTTTAAGATCCGAAAATGATCACATCGGTTATACACATGAGAGATTCCAACAATTTCATAAGGGAATCAAAGTTGAAAAAGGCGTTTACATAGTTCATAGTCGTAATAAACTCATCGAATCGTTAAGTGGTGAATATAAATTAATAAAGGAGATTAACTCTGTTCCTAGTCTCACAGAAAATGAAGCCATTGAAAAAGCAAAAGCTTTTATTAATGCTGAAGAATATATGAACACGGACAATAAAGATTTATATACAGATCCAGAATTAGTTATTGTTGCTCATGATCATGGCAAACATCCCAAAGATATTCATGAAATGGTATTGGCATATAAAATTGATGTTTACGCTAAAAAACCTTTAAGTCGCGATTTCGTTTATGTAAATGCACACACCGGAGAGATTGTTCATACAAATGCACGTATTCACAGAGCTAACGAAACAGGATCAGCAGCAACACGTTATAGTGGAACAAAAGCGATCAACACCGAGAGCTATGGTAGCTATTATAGATTAAGAGATTACACAAGAGGTAATGGTATCTTTACTTATAATTGTAATCAAGGAACTAGCTATACAAATGCAGTAGATTTTACTGATAATGATAATAATTGGACTCAAGCAGAATATAATAATTCTGCTAAAGATAATGGTGCTTTAGATGCACATTGGGCAGCAATGATGACTTATGATTATTTTATAAGCACATTTAATCGTAATAGTTTTGATGGTAATGGTGCTTTAATGAAAACCTATGTTCATTACAATAGTAATTATGACAATGCCTTTTGGAATGGTTCTGTCTTCACTTTTGGGGATGGAAACTCCTTTGATATTTTAACATCTCTTGATGTTTTTGGTCATGAGTTTGGTCATGCTGTTTGTTCATATACAGCTAATCTGACATACCGAAATGAAGAAGGTGCTTTAAATGAAGCCTTCAGTGATATTTGGGGTTGTGCTATTGAATATAAATATGCTCCCAATAAAGAGACATGGTTAATGGGGGAAGATTTAGGTTCGGCACTGCGTTCAATAAGTGATCCAAAATCTAAAGGTTTACCTGATACTTATCAAGGTACAAATTGGGCACCTCTTTCAAGTAATCCCAATAGATATAATGATTATGGTGGCGTTCATACCAATAATGGCCCTTTTTGCTATTGGTTCTATTTAATAACTAAAGGGGGAACTGGAACAAATGATAATGGAGATTCTTATGAAGTATCGCCTATAGGAATTCAAAAAGCAGAACAAATTGCATTTAGAGTTGAAAGTCAATATATGACGCCAAGCTCTAATTATGCAGATGCAAGAACATTTGTTATACAAGCGGCGCAAGATCTTTACGGAGTGGGTTCTCAGGAAGAAATTTCGGTAACTAATGCAATGTATGCTGTTGGTGTGGGTTCAGCTTATGGCGATAATAATGAGTCTTACTGCATATCAAAAGGTAGTGATTTTAGTTATGAGTGGATTTCTGAAGTTGTTATTGGAACCTTTACAAATTCATCAGGTGCAAAGGGATATTCTAACTTTACTGATAAAACCATAACGCTTGAGGCTGGCGCAACAGTTGATTTAACTTTAACGCCAGGTTATGCCAGTTCATCAGATAATGAATATTGGAAAATTTGGATAGATTATAATAAGGACTTTGTATTTAGCAATGACGAATTGGTATATGATGCCGGTGCTGTAAATAGTGGTGCTGTAAACGGAACAATAACGGTTGATGCTTCTGCAAGCGGTACAACACGCATGAGAGTATCTATGAAATATAATGGAGCACAAACGGTTTGTGAGACATTTAGTTATGGTGAAGTTGAAGATTACACTGTAACATTTGGAACATCAGAAGACATGGAAGCTCCGAGTGCTCCGACCAATTTGGTATCTTCGGATATTACAGCAACAACATGCACATTGAACTGGACTGCTTCAACAGATAATGTTGCTGTGAAAAATTATCGTGTTTATCAAGATGGAAATTTAATTGCAACAACAACAGGTACAACAATTAGTGCAACGGGACTTACAGAGGCAACTACATATAGTTTTTATGTTACTGCTATAGATGCTAAAGGTAATATTTCTAGTGCAAGCAGTTCTTTAGATGTAACAACTCTAACAGCAAACACCAATAACTTAACACTAACGATAACATTCGATAGATATCCAGAAGAAACAAGTTGGACATTAAAAGATAGTAATGGATCAGCTGTTGCTTCAGGAGGAACATATAACTCGCAAGCTGATGGATCAACTCTTGTTATTCCAATTAGTGATTTAGTAGATGCGTGTTATGAGTTCACAATTTTGGATGCTTATGGTGATGGTATGTGCTGCACATATGGAAACGGTTCATATAAACTAGAAGATAGTAAAGGGACTGTATTAGCATCAGGTGGTTCGTTTGCATCATCAGAGCAGACAAGTATTTGCCTACCTAATACAACATTCGGTATTGCCGCCACTAATTCTAATTTAAATAATATAGTAACAAAACCAGCCATTAATCTTTACCCTAACCCTGCTAGTGCATTTCTCAATGTACAGGTTACAAATGCTAAAGCAAATGGAAGCATTAAAATTTATAGTGCGATTGGAACATTAGTCAAGCTTGTTGAAATGGAGGATAATGAAATGAAAATTGACATTTCTGAACTTTCAGCTGGTTTATATCTTATTTCGATCGAGACAAAAAAAGAGGTAATAACAAAAAAGTTTATCAAAAAATAGGTGAGATTTGAAGAAAGCTTTAAGGCTTTCTTCTTTTAAACTCTATGTACACTCTGCAAGGCAAATATTTTATCTGCCTGTTCAAAAGTGAAAAAGTCCGGTTCAACACCGGACTTTTTCATATGTCATAAATCGACTTGTTTAGAGAAATAACTGGCCACTATTTAATAACATTACATTCATAAAAAGTAAAGGTGATTTAATGAAGTTTAATCATAATAATTAATTGATGGGAATGCAATATTTGCTGATAAAAATCATATATTTGTTGATTAACATCATAGTTAGTTGATGTTGTTCGTATAAGCTTGATTCCAAATTTACGTGTATATATAAATATATCAAATTGTTATGATTAGATGCATTGCCATTGACAATGAACCTTTAGCTTTAAAACAAATAGAGTCTTATATCGACAAAGCTTCCTTTCTCGAGAAGCTTGCAATTTATGCTAGTTCCGAAAAGGCTATGGATGTTTTACAAGAGAACCAAGTTGATCTGATGTTTATTGATATAGCCGATTTAAATGGAATAGACTTTGTAAAATTACTTGACAATCCACCCATGGTTATTTTTACAAGTGCGCACAGCCAGTATGCAATTGAAGGATTTCGTCTAAATGCCATTGACTATCTGCTTAAACCATTTAATTACTCTGAATTCTTTGAATCAGCACATAAAGCAAAAACGAGGCTCAAAAATCATCAACTTATTACAACTCTGGTTAAAACAGAGAATAATTTTCTTTTTATTAAATCGAAATACAAAACCATTAAAATTGATTTAAACAATATAAAATATATTGAGTCAATAAATGAGTATATGAAGATTCATTTAGACAATTCTACACAAGTGATGTCTTTGTGCAGCTTAAAATCAATTGAAGATAAACTCCCTGATTACAAGTTCATGCGTATCCACAGGTCGTATATTGTGAACCTAACTAAAATTTCTGTAATCGAGCGTAATAGAATTATTTTCGATGACAAAATCTACATTTCGGTAAGTGAGAAATACAAATGTAAATTTCAAAGCTGGGTTAATGAAAATACTCTTGTATAGATGTTAATTACTAATTCGATTTAACGCAACCAAAATATTTCGCAGTGGATTCAATTTTCTTCTTAATGATATCCGAAATTAAAGTTGTAGTGGGAGGGTTCCAATAGCTCGTTTGGAAAAACAAGGATACGAATCAATGCTCGATATTTACAAACAAATCACGCCTTTAAGACGTGATTCACTATTCTCCATAACTTAACGAACCGCCGTATACGAGATCCGTACGTACGGTGGTGTGAGAGGTTCTCCGCTAGGCAAATGGCCTAGCGGCAGCCTACTCGATTAGCTGTTGTTTTTTTTGAATCTCGACCAAATCTTTTCTCTCTTATTTCTTAGTTCTTCTATTTTAGGATTTTCAATTTTATAAAAGTTGTCATCCTCTTCAAGTTGAAGTAGCTCTCTCATCATATGCTCAAAATTTATCCCCCTATATTCGAATAAATTCTCACTAACAACATTGTCCAATTGATAATATTTGTTGTTTTCGTCTACAAACAAGTCTATATGTTCATTATTGATCGTAGCAAAACTAACGAGATTTTTATCGAGCCCGTATTCTTTCATATTTTGTATCTTACCTGGAGAATCTAAGAATTCCACTAGAGTAAGCATCCAATCATCGCTTTTCTCGGGAGAAATAAACTTCAATCCGCCAAACTCTTCAATTATTGTAACCGCATTTTTAATTTCAGGTGTCACTTGTAGTCTTGACAAATTGATCTCTATTTGTCTATTTTTATACCATCCAGAATCTTTTAAAACGCTTTCATATTTGAACTTTTCAAAATCAATGTGTGATACATAATTGCCAACAATAATTCTGTTAAGTTCATCTAACATAAACTTGTCTTTATAGTCAATACCAATCAGCTCAATATATAATTCACTTCCAATTCTTGACTCTAAATCCGAGTCATTATACACCCAAGATTCAAAATCGCTGATAGCTTCTTTTCCAATCAGAAAATTTAATATTCTATCCTTATCTGTTTCTTGCATCGTGTGTTTTAAATAACAGCTAACGGGCTTGCTATGTGTTTTGCGGGCTTTCGAAGCTCTTCACTTTCAAATCTGCATTTAGCCAAAACTTTGATTTACATTAATTCAAATTATAAATTGACAAATCAAAGATTTGGCGGTGTTACAACGAAGAATTACGGCTAAATTACCTGCTGAAACCCGCATTACATATAGCTTTTGTGTGTGCCCTGCATGAGCATGATCACACCCACCGGAAGGTCATTGAAAATGTTAAATATACAAATTTAGCATAAGCAATAATTATTGGAGCGTGTATTTTTTTTCCAGAGGGTGCAAGTCCCTTACGCACTGGGGTGACTCCCAGTAATGCGAAGCATTCACGAATACCCGAAATATATAAAGTGAGTAACAGTTAGTAAGTCGCAAGGTGGTTTATCGCGAGGTATGCACTGAAGGAAGCGAGACTACAAAATCCGGTACTGACGAACAGGAACCTGATATGAGGCTATAAGTTTGGATAAGGCAACACACCATGTCGACGTCCTAGCTCTTTATTTTAAAGAGAATAAACGAAGTAGTAGATCAGGCAGGAATTGGAGGAAGGTACCGACCGCAGGGAGCTCATGAACACTATATTAAAATTATTTCGTGAATAAAAAGCTCTTACCAGGGGAGATCTTGTCAACCACGAGTTGGTTATGGCAAGAAGTCAGCCGAGGCCATAGTAGCTATTGGAACTGAGCCACGAATAGATATCGTGGAGGACTCACAAGTAGTGAAGGGCTGAACGTTAAGTTGTTCCAAATGCTGTAAAGAAGCTTCCGCTTTAGGTGGATCTAGCTCTACATTAAGCGGAACAGGGAAAAGAAAAAGTAAACTAAAATGATTGAACAAATACTAACACGAAAGAACATGTTACGTGCGATGAAACAAGTCCAAAAGAACCATGGTTCGGCAGGAGTTGATCATATGCCTGTGACTAAGCTCTCAGATTTAATGTCAATAGACAAAAATGAACTGACCGAGCATGTTCGTGCAGGTAAATATTTGCCTCAAGCCATTTTAGGAGTAGAGATTCCAAAAGGAAACGCCAAGATGCGCTTATTAGGCATCCCAACTGTAAGAGATCGTTTGTTACAACAAGCCGTTTTACAGATTATTACGGCTAAGTTCGAGTTTGAATTCTCGGACTATAGTTTTGGATTTCGACCGAATCGTAACTTGCATCAGGCAGTGATGAAAGCTCAGCAGTATATCAACGACGGTTATCAGCATATCGTGGATATTGACCTGAAAACTTTCTTCGATGAAGTAGATCATTGTCACTTGTTGCAACTACTTCATCGTAAGATCAAGTGCCGCGAAACGATGCGCCTGATTCGCAAATGGCTACGCGCACCGATTTTAATCGAAGGCAAGTTAGTCAAACGCAGAAAAGGTGTGCCACAAGGTAGCCCTCTGAGTCCACTGCTGTCTAATATCATGTTGCATGAGTTGGACAGGGAGCTGGAAAAACAGGGCTTGCTATTTATCCGTTATGCCGACGATTTTAGTATTTATACCAAATCGAAAGCTAGCGCCCGAAGAGTAAGCAACAAAGTTTACAAGTTTTTAGGAAATAAACTCAAGTTGACTATTAATCGGGAGAAGAGTGGTATTCGCCGCCCCGTTCATTTCACTGTTCTAGGTTTTGGTTTTGTGCCAACCTACAAGAAAGGTGAACGAGGTAAGTATCAATTGGTCGTGTCAGAAAAGAGTTGGAAGAAGCTTAAACAAAAGCTGAAATTCATCACTAAGAAGACAAGACCTATGAGCTTTGAGGAACGTATCCAAAAACTCAATGAAGTGCAACGAGGTTGGGTAAATGCTTTCCGTATGGCAAGTATTCAAAACAAACTCGCAGATCTGGATGGTTGGTTACGCAATAGGCTTAGATATTGCATTTGGCATCACTGGAAAAAGCCCGAAAAGAAAAGGCGTAGTCTTATCCGTTTGGGCATTGAATCTGGTCAAGCCTATGCATGGTCTCGTTCACGAATGGGAGGGTGGGCAATAGCTCAGAGTCCTATTCTAAGAACGACCCTTACTTTGGCTCGTTTGGAGAAGAAAGGTTACGAATCGATGCTTGATATTTACAAACAAATCACGCCTTTAAGACGTGATTCACTATTGGACTTCGTCGATTTTCAATTCCCACAATTTAACGAACCGCCGTATACGAGACCCGTACGTACGGTGGTGTGAGAGGTTCTCCGCTAGGCAAATGGCCTAGCGGCAGCCTACTCGATTGTGTGGCGTTATTTGTTAATCTCTTCAATTGCTTTTTCTAATACCACATCTTTATCATTTAAATAATCATCAATGGTTTGTTTTATCTCGATGTCAGGTTTAACCCCACTGTTTACAAATCTTTTTTCGCTTACTGGATAGCAAATACGTCTTGTACAAATTCTTGCATATCCGCCACCAGGAAGTCCAGATACAACTAAAGGAGAACCTGTTGAACCTCCTGTCTCTTCTCCAATTATTTTTGGTCTATTTGGCACTTCATAGATATTCACTAAAAAATCTTCTGCTGCTGAAAATGTAAAACGACCTATTAATATTACCGTAGGACAATTTATCCTTTTGATGGAATCAGGAACAGATACAACCTTTGGCTTTTCAAATCTTAATGCTTTATTTAGAAAATAGTCTTTGTATTCTTCTTTCCAATTTCCATTTGCTTTCCGAACTCCATCGCCTATCCTTGTTTCCCATGCATAATTTAAAAAACTATTTTCTTTGGATAGATGTTTTTGTAAATGCCATGCAACTCCCGTTGAACCTCCTCCATTTTTGCGCAAATCAATTATTACTCCCTTTGCTTTTTCAATCTGTTTTACAACCTCGTCAAATTCTTTAATTGCTTTATATTCTGGAGAAAATCTATTAAAACTAATTTTTGCAATATTATCTTCTGTCCATTCCAAATCAACTATATTCCTTGAATAATTTCGAGCTACACCCCAATATTCATCATTCGGTGTTCTAGTTGCCTCGCCATTTCTTTTTAATTCTATATTTTCAATAGTTCCATTAACTTTTCTAATAGTTCCTCTAAACAATTTATCCTTAAATCCACTTTGGATTTTGTAAACTGCTTGCATCCATAAATGCTGTTTAGTTGATGCCGAAATATAAGGAAATACATTTTTTTCAAGATAATCTACAGTAGGTGTATCTTCTATCTCAATTAATTCAGCACCAACCCAAGTTGAGTCAAGGTTTGCACTTTTCCGAACATGAGTGATATAGATTTTTCCGTTAAAATCCTGTAATGATAAAGGAATGTAGTCTGTGAATGGATAAAACTGACCTCTATCAGAAACTTGTGTATGTCCGTCTTTTAATGATGCAGCAAACTTGCTTAATATTTGATAATATTCATAATCATTTGCAGATGATAATACTTCAGGAATTAAAGTTTTATATAAGCTATCCAAATCAAAAGTTAATTGGTCAATGTTTACGAAATTGTATTTTACTTCAGACCAAATTTGACTTAACCAATAGAGCTTTTCCTCATTCGTGATTTTTGCTGGCAAGTCTTTTATACCAACAATTTCGGTATTGGCTGTATCTTTTGAATTTAGGATTATTTTAAATCTAATCGTATCATTTTTACTAACCTCAAATGAAACTGTATCGATGTCTGTTTGAAAAACAACCTTATTTATATCATTTATGCAATAAACTTTTAATCGGTCAGGATTAACTTTCGGAGAGATTCTCCAATCAGTTTGCTTCCCATTTATTAAAACATTAATTCCTTTTTTAGTTGAATTAATTGTTTGAATTTGTCTCTCAGCACAGCTAAAAAGCAAAATCAATGGAATAATAAATAATAGTTTTCTCATTAGGTTATTTTGTTTTTGTTAATGCCACACAACGGTCTTGCTAAATTTTGTGGGCGATTAAAACAGTTGTCTTTTCAAACCGCTAAATAAGCAAGCCGCATAAATTTGTTTATCTTTTTTGCAAACCAAATCTAGGTGGCTTGCTGGCGTTTCTTAATTGAACTGAACTTTCAAACTACGCACTACCTCCCATGAAATTTAGCTTTTGTGGCTGTTGCACAACTCTTCAATATTGATTGGTGAATCTAACAATATATCTGATCTAAATCAACTATTATCTCTTATCTTGTAAATAAAAATGCAAGGGAATAAGGTTTATCAAGAGAAATTATT
>Ga0209272_10000446_pt1 | contig 34920 bp, 30 predicted proteins | sample tdDd002_FD_187125 | JGI IMG/M metagenome (GOLD analysis project Ga0209272, IMG submission 187125) | Marine sediment microbial communities from the Atlantic coast under amendment with organic carbon and nitrate - tdDd00.2 (SPAdes)... | ecosystem: Environmental > Aquatic > Marine > Coastal >... | reverse complement strand
AGCTAAATCCTGATCCTAAGATAGAAACGCTTGAAACAGGTACTCGCCATAGAACGGCTGAAAGAGTTGCAAAGCAAACTGGGCACTTAGTTGTGTCTGTTTCTCAAAGACGTAATGTCATAACCATTTACAAGGGAGATATGAAATACGTTTTTAAGGAAATACATGTTCTGCTGACCAAAGCCAATCAGGCAATTCAGACGTTAGAAAAGTATAGAAAGTCATTCGATGATGCTGTAAGTATTCTTACAACTCTAGAAATTGATGACTTGGTGACCTTAAATGACGTGTGTGTTTGTATGATGCGGGCTGAAATACTACTTCGGGTAACTGCAGAAATTGAAAGATACATAGCAGAACTGGGCACAGAAGGTCGCCTAGTTGCCATGCAAATGGAAGAGTTATCGGGTCCAGTTGATGGTGAACTTAAGAACATAATTGAAGATTATAAAAAAGAGAACCTAAATACAGATTCTATTTACAGGAGTTTATGGGAGTTCTCAGCAGATGGTTTGTTAGATCCTATGAATATGGCCAAGGCCCTAGGGTATGTGAGTAATTCGGATTTATTAGATGCACCAGTCTTTACCCGTGGATTTAGGGTTTTATCAAAAATTCCAAGACTTCCCGGTGCAGTTATTCATAATATCATATTACATTTCGATGATTTCCAGGATATTCTGGTTGCAACCAATGATGAACTGGATGAAGTAGAAGGCGTAGGTATGGTACGTGCACGTAATATTCGAGAAGGACTTAGGAGGGTAAGCGAACGCAGTTTAATCGATGCGAATCGCTGATAATTGGCAGTATGAACTATGAAATAAAAATAGAATATTTAGTGTAGATAACACATATCGCATTATATAAAGAAACAAAATAAGAGACTACGCATTAATCGTAGTCTCTTTTGTGTATCAAGTGAGTTGTTGATTTATAAATTTGACCTTAATACAAGTTGTACTTACCTAACGTCTGAATACGGTCGTATTCCTTTAAGAACACATCGTAAAGGTTGACGTCAGTTCGATTGCACATCGCCGCAAGATAAAACATAAGGTTTCCAATTTCAGATTCAATTTTTTCGCGGCACACCTGACACATTTCGCCTTTTAACTCAGTGTGACCATGTTCTTTCAATTGATCATATACAGCATCCTCAGGTAGATCGGATGAGCAATTCGTAAGCTCTAAACAACCGCATGTTGTGATCGTCTTTGCGACCGCTCTATTAACCTTAGATGACGCTTCAGAAACTTTCGTGATGATATCGAGCAGGCTGACATGACGGATTAGATTTTCTTCAACACTATTTTGAAACTGATCAATAATTAAATCCTTCATGAAAATACCTCCCTTAATTTGGGTTGTCGCCTAATTCATTTTATCATAATACTCTGAAAATTTGAAGGCGTCTTCTATTTGAATATCGAACGATCAATCATGGCAAAAACTGCATAATGTGGCAATGTAAAGTTTCTGTGAATTTCATAGGTAATTACCACTAGAACAGTATTGACAACGAATATGAGCCTGTGATAAAATAATCGATTAATTTGACCTTTTCTGTATTTTTCTGCTATAATAGAGATACACTAGTTAATACAGGGAGGGAATATCATGTTTCAAATAGGCGATAAAGTGGTCTATCCGATGCATGGAGCAGGCATCATCGAAGGTGTTGAGGAAAAAGAGATACTCGGCGAAACACGAAAGTACTACGTGCTCCGGCTACCGCTTAAGAACATGAAGGTTCTTCTTCCGGTAGACAATATAGATCAGCTTGGTCTTCGTACCATTATCTCTGCTGATCAAGTAAAAGGTGTATTTGGTGTCCTAGAAGAGGATATCTCTGCTATGCCTCAAAATTGGAACAGAAGATATCGTTCCAATATGGAGAAGGTTAAAAGCGGAGATATTTACGAAGTGGCAGACGTTGTTCGTAACCTAATGCTGATGGATCGAGAAAAAGGTCTCTCAACTGGCGAACGTAAGATGCTTACAAACTCAAAGCAAATATTAGTCAGCGAACTATGTTTAGCAAAGGACAGCACAGAGAAAGAAATTCTTAAGTTGATAGATGACGCACTAGATAGTTAGTGTAGTAAGTTTATGAAATAAGAATAATGTTTAATGAGGCCTACTGAGCGTATAATGTTGACGTTTAGTAGGTTTTTTAGTGGGAAATTTTCCTTTATACTGCGTTGCTGCTTTTTTTCAAAGATAGTCACGTACGGTTGTACGCTCCAACCTTTGAAAAAACTTGCGCCTTGTCTAAAGAAAAATTTCCTCACTAAAAAGAAAAGAAATTTTCCTTTACTCAGCGTTGCTACGTTTATTTCAACGATAGTCATGTACGTTTGTACGCTCCTACCCTTGAAAAAACTTGCGCCTTGATTAAAGAAAAATTTTCGCACTAAAAATAGGTGGGATATTTTCATTTATACCAATTGGTATGTAATGTTTGATGAAATATGGCTATTAAATTAAAAAAGGGTTAAATTCGGCAAATAATTGTTTCAATTCTTACCAATATTCGGTATAGTATTTCCGTATGGTGATTCATTTCAGAGTCGCGTTAAATAGCGATTTTGGGGTATGTCATAGGATGAACTTAAGAACATATAGAAAGGAGGGAATCTCATGATCAAAAAAGTTATTCGTGGCGTTTTAGCGTTCGCTGGCGGTTCAGCAGGTTTTGCCTTTGGATTAGTGCTCGTACAAAGCCCACAAATATTACAGTGGCTTGGGGAAGGCAATAATACTGGACTTATACCTTTTATTCTTCCGCTCATTGTGGGCATTATTTTTGGAGTTATCGTTTTTCTGCTAGGGCCGATGATTATCAGCTCTGGTATCCGTCTTGCTAAGTACACTGAACTTGAAATTTCTAAGATTCCAACAAACCAAGTAGTTGTAGGGACTGTAGGTCTGATCCCAGGTCTTATGATTGCTTATTTAGTAAGTGATTTGTATAAAATTATTCCTATCACTTTTGTGAGCCAGGCATTATCTGTTGTGACTTATATATTCCTAGGTTATCTTGGGGTAAGTATTGCAACTCGAAACATGTCTGATATGTCAAGACTTCCAGATATATTTAGGGCAAAAACCGAAGCTTTGCAGAAGGCAAACGCGCCAAAGGCTTCAGGTGCAAAACCTAAAATTCTGGATACCAGCGTTATTATTGATGGCCGTATCTCAGACATCAGTAAAACGGGTTTTGTTGAAGGACCTATTGTTATTCCTGAGTTTGTACTAGAGGAGTTAAGACATATTGCAGATTCTTCTGATGCGCTCAAGCGTAATAGAGGGCGAAGAGGTCTTGATATTCTGAAGGTTATTCAACAAGAACTTGAAGTAGAAGTCCAAATTACAGATGCTGATTTTGAAGATGTCTCAGAAGTTGATGTAAAACTGCTTAAGCTGGCCCAGAAAGTAGATGGGGTAGTGGTAACCAATGACTACAACTTAAATAAAGTTGCAGATCTCCAAGGTGTACCGGTATTAAACATCAACGAGTTAGCCAATGCTGTAAAACCAGTTGTACTGCCAGGGGAAGAAATGGTAGTAACAATTATTAAAGAAGGTAAAGAGTCCAACCAAGGGGTTGCTTACTTAGATGATGGAACAATGATTGTTGTTGAAGGTGGTAAGAAGTTTATTAACCAAACGAAACACGTTATTGTAACAAGTGTCCTGCAAACCGCTGCAGGCAGAATGATCTTTGCTAAACCCGCATAATAAAAGTGTATAATCCAAAATTTAAAAGGTGCCTATGGCACCTTTTTTTATAGTAAGATGCCCATGATTTATGATGAAAAAACTAGAATATGTTAAAATATGTGTGAGGTGATCTCATGGAAAATGTAGTAGCAATTATCCCCGCAGCCGGTAGCGGAAAGCGCATGCAAAAGGGAGTAAATAAACAGTTTTTAGAAATTGGTGGTCAGACCGTTATAGAAAGAACACTAGGTGCTTTTCAAAATGCAGATCGTGTAAACCGTGTCATTGTCGTGACTAAAAAAGAAGAAATTGAGTCAGTGAAAGCCATAGCTCAAACATGTGGATTCACCAAAGTAAAAAGTATTGTTCAAGGTGGCACTGAAAGGCAGGATTCCATATATCAAGGTCTAAAAGAAACCACAGACCAGGACCGGTGGATTTTAGTACACGACGGTGCAAGGCCTTTTATTACAAGTGCTGGTATTAACGAGATGGTGGAAAATCTTGTGAGTCGAAATAGGGATAAGTCAGTTTATGACACGGAATCATTAATCCTTGCAGTTCCTTCTAAAGACACTATTAAAAGAGTCAAAGACCAGTGTGTGACTGACACCTTAAACCGCGCTGAACTTTGGAATGTTCAAACCCCTCAAGGATTTAGCCGAGAGGTGTTGATTCAGGCATACGAACAAGCCAAAGACAAAGGGTTTAAAGGAACAGATGATGCATCATTGGTTGAGTGGGCAGGACACAAGGTGTTTGTCCATGTGGGCTCATATGAAAACATAAAAATAACAACACCAGATGATTTATATTTGGGTGAGGCAATATTAAAAAAGAGAGGAGCACTCTAATGCGAATTGGAATTGGCTATGATGTACATAAACTTGTAGAAGAACGAGATTTAATAGTTGGTGGTGTAAAAATTCCTTATGAAAAAGGTCTTTTAGGACATTCAGATGCAGACGTCCTTGCGCATGCTGTAATGGACGCACTTCTTGGTGCAGCAGCGCTTGGAGATATTGGTAAACACTTTCCTGATACAGACAGTGCCTTTAAAGGAGCTTCAAGCATTGAACTAATGCAAGAAGTAGCTGTGATTTTAAAAGACAGTGGTTATAAGGTGGGGAATATTGACGCAACTGTGATTGCCCAAGCACCAAAGTTAGCTCCTTTTATAACAGATATGCGAAAAAACATGGCGCGTGCTTTAGATATTGATGTAGATCGATTAAGTGTAAAAGCAACAACCACTGAAAAACTTGGTTTTGCAGGTAGGGGTGAAGGGATTGCAGCAGAAGCAGCTGCTCTAATTCATAAGAAATAATCTCTATAGAATGCATTGACAACACATCGTCAATTCTATATATTTATACTCAGCAGAATAATAATGCAATGATGAAGACCAGTAAACAAAGTCCGATCTATAGAGAGTGAGATTCACCGGCTGAAAAATCTCGCGATATAGGCTTGTTGAACCTACTTCTGAGCACATGGCAAAAACCATGCGGATGGACCCGATAAAGTCTTTCAAGTGAGCCTTATGGCTAATTAGAGTGGTACCGCGACCCTTCGTCTCTATCGAGTAGAGATTAAGGGTCTTTTTGTATGAATACAACTTTGAAAAATGTTGCAATGAGCATCAAATTTCATTGGTTTATTGTTAAAAACAGAGGGTTTAAAAGGATTATTTGTTAACCAAACTGTGAATGAAATTAAGAATTCTTTGAGTGGTCAAAGTCATGTTAAGCGAATATAAACAGGGGAACCTGAATGAGAGTGAAGGAGTGCGTGTTATGAGAATGAATCGTATGTATATGCCAACGCTTCGTGAGGTACAGTCAGATGCTGAGCTTCCAAGCCACCAACTGCTACTAAGAGCAGGTATGATTAGAAAACTGGTTGCTGGAGTTTACTCTTACTTACCTCTAGGCTATAGAGTTTTCAAGAAAGTAGAACAGATCGTTAGGGAAGAAATGGATAACATTGACGGTCAAGAAGTTTTAATGTCAGCTATTCAACCTAAAGAGTTGTGGGAAGAATCTGGTCGTTGGGCAAAGTTTGGACCTGAAATGTTCCGTTTACAGGATCGCCATGGTCGTGATTTTTGCTTAGGCCCTACACATGAAGAAATTTTTACAGATCTAGTAAAAAATGAAGTGAAGTCATACAAACAACTTCCACTGAACCTTTACCAGATCCAAACAAAATATAGAGATGAAAAACGTCCTCGCTTTGGCCTTATAAGAGCACGTGAATTCACAATGAAAGATGCTTATACTTTTGATAAAGATGAAGCGGGTATGGTAGAGTCATACGAACTAATGTGGGAAGCTTACGAAAAAGCATTCAAACGTTGTGGCCTAAAGTTTAAAGTGGTTCAAGGTGATGCTGGTGCAATGGGTGATGGTGTTTCTCATGAGTTTATCGCACTATCAGAATACGGTGAAAGTTTCATCGCTTACTGTGATGGATGTGATTTTGCTGCAACAGATGAAACAGCTGAGGTTGTTTACGAAGTAACTGAAAAAGAAGAAAAGCCGATGGAAAAGGTATCTACACCAGATATCAAGACAATCGAAAGTCTAGAAGAGTTCTTTAACTGTGGTGGAGATGCTTTTGTTAAGACACTTCTATTTAGAGCAGATAAAGAAATCGTAGCGGTTATGGTTCCTGGTGACCGTGAGCTGAATGAAATTAAGCTTATTAATGCTATTGGTTGTGCAGAACACGAACTTGAAATCGCAACAGAAGAAGAAGTAAAAGCTGCAACAAAAGCAGATGTTGGATTTGCGGGTCCAATCGGATTAGCAGAAGGTGTTCGTCTGATTGTAGATGCACGTGTTGCTAAGATGAAAAACATGATTGTTGGTGCAAATGAAACAGATTACCACCTAACAAATGTTGCATATGGTCGAGATTTCGAAGGTGAAATTGCAGATGACCTACTAATGGTAGTTGAAGGGGATACATGCCCAACGTGTGGCAAAGCCCTAATGATGGATAAAGGTATTGAAGTAGGAAATATCTTCCAACTTCAACTGAAATACTCAAAAGCCCTAAATCTTCAGTACTTAGATGAAAATGGTAAGAGCCAGTTTGTATGGATGGGTTCTCATGGTATTGGTATTTCTAGAACAATGGCTGCAATAATTGAGCAGTACTATGATGAAAGCGGTATCAAGTGGCCTTTGGCAGTAGCACCATACCATGTTGTAATTACAGTGGTAGATGCTAAAAAAGCTGACCAAATGGAACTTGGAGAGAAACTATACAAAGATCTTAAGAAGCGTGGCGTTGAAGTTGTGCTGGACGATCGTAAAGAACGTGCAGGTGTTAAGTTTAACGATGCGGAACTAATTGGATTCCCACTACGTGTTACGGTTGGACGTGATGCTAAAGAGGGCCAGGTTGAGTTCATTGTACGTGACACAGGTTCTAAAGAAAAAATCGAAGCAGACAAAGCTGTTGAAAGTGTTCTTAATTACTTTGAAGAAGTTGGTTTTGAACTATAGGAGGTCGCTATGAGCGAGAATTATAAGAAGTTCCAACATAAAGATTGTGAGTATTTTCCGTGCCATAAGAATGTGAAGGAAGAAGACTATAATTGCCTATTTTGTTACTGCCCTCTCTACATGCTAAAAGATAAATGTGGTGGTAATTACAAGTTTGCATATGGTGTGAAGGATTGTTCTGAATGTACAATTCCCCATGGTGCTAACAGCTATGTTTATGTCATGAGTAAAATGGGAGAGGTTATGGAAATTGGTAGCGATTTCGATGCTGAGTAATCCTGTTTAACTAAATCAAAAAGCCCAAGTTATTTCAATCCATGTTAAAAGGATGATGAATAACTTGGGCTTTATTTTTATTCTCTACTGCATTACTGGACTCTTAGTTGATCAGTTTACCAACTGGAGTCGCACGTTCTAATATGGCCTTTCCGTGAGGAGACTGTAGAATTTCTTTTGATAAATCCTGACCAGCTTCATGTTGTCCCATATGTTCTCCACCAGCCCATTTTGCTAGGGGTGTGAAATCGTAAATGATACCGTCAACAGCTACATAAGCGGGTTGGCCATCTTTACCATTGTATTTAGCGAGTTCTTCAAGTGTCAACTCAAGCATTTCATCCATTGGTTCCATGGACTCTTCCATAGGTTTAACAAGTTTTGCAACCGGTGTTGCTCGTTCTAAAATAGCCTTACCATGAGGGGAACTAAGAATTTCTTCTGAAAGATCCTGGCCTGCTTCATGTTGGCCCATGTGTTCTCCACCAGCCCACTTTTCCAGTGGTGTGAAGTCGTATATTATCCCATCTACAGCAACATAGATTGGTTGACCATCTTTACCGTTATACATAGCGAGTTCTTCCAGTGTCATTTCTGGCATTTCATCCATAGATTCCATTGAAGCAGAGGATTCCTCCATCATATCTGACTCACTATCATCCTCCATCATTTCAGAGTCATCAGCTTCATCCATTTCCTCAGATTCCATCTCTGTTGATTCTTCAGCCATTTCACTGGTTTGCATTGGTTCATCTTGCATCTCTTCAGTTGGTGCACAACCAACGGCAACAAGTGAAAGGATAACCATAAACATCACAAAAATATACTTGGATCTCATAAAGACCTCCTTGTTTAACATATTGATTAAAGACTGTACTTTTCAATTTTCATTATCTTAATACAAAGATACCCCTAATTGATATAAATACACATATGTTAAGTATACTTTAGAAATGTAGAATATCCCATAATATAAGTGGTAGAGTCATACCAGATGTATTATGGGATATAATGATTCTGTTTTGTGTTTATTTAACTGTGTTTAATGATAAAAATACAAACTTATTATTCATTAAAAGATTTATTCAGCCAGGTTTGTTAGTAGGTCTTGAAGGAGTACCAATTTTTCCTCATCCATTTCATTGTGCTCAGAGCCGAGTTCCAGAAGTTGTAGAATTAAGTCATAGGCTTCATCGGTATTTTCTTCATCTATAGCTACTTTTAAGTCACTGCGTACAGCAGCTCTTTCTGTTTTATTGGCTTCTAAGTCAGCTTTGATACTATCCATTATTTCTTGATCTGGTTTATAAATTTCGCGATCAGCTTTCATATCCTCAGCAAAGGTATCAAAGAGTTCTGCTGCATCCTCACGTGTGATGTCACCAGCTTCAATTTGAGTTTTCAAGTCGTCTACATATGTTTTAAAGGCTTCTTTGATGACTTCTTTTTGAGCCGTGTGTAGACCTTTTAACTCTTCTTTGACTAAGTCAATAGAAGCATGGATGGATTGGTGCTTTTCTACAAGGGCGTTGTAATTATCAACTTGATCAGGGGCGTAGGTCTCTACAAGCTCTAGTCTAAACTCTGCCCGCTGTTCAGGTGTACGTTCTTTTTTCTCACCTGCAAAAGGATTTCTAATTTCACTTTTAACGTCACTATTAACTTCATCTGCAAAGGCTGTTGTTGAAGCGAATGCACTAAATATAAATAGACCTGCTAAAATTCCTGATAATAATTTCTTAGTCATGTTCATTTCCTCCTTAAATGTGGTAAAAGATTTCATAGCACTTAGCTCTCCCTTATTACAAGTTCATTATAGAAGGTAAGTATGTGAGCAAAAGATGATAAGTGTGGAAAAAGTGTGTAAACTTCTTCATTGCATAAGACTCGCGCATAGTATAAAGTTATGATAGAATGAGAAGGCTGTGACCTGAATAGATCAGGTGAAAAGTGTGCCCTAAGTGGGCCTAAGATTTAAGGAGGATTCGCAATGTCTGTACGAGTGAGATTTGCGCCAAGTCCAACGGGTTATGTTCACATCGGCTCGCTGAGAACGGCGCTGTATGATTACCTATACGCAAAAAAACATGATGGAAAATACGTGCTTCGAATTGAAGATACTGATAGAACAAGACTGGTTGAAGATGCGCTAGATAACCTAATGGAAGCTGTAGACTGGGCTGGTGTAATGCACGATGAAGGTCCAGTAAAGAATGAATCAGGTGAAATGGTTCAGTTAGGTGAAAAAGGCCCTTACATTCAATCAGAAAGACTACATATTTATAGACCTTATGTTGACCAACTTGTTGAAGCGGGTCACGCTTACTACTGTTTCTGTTCAAAAGACAGACTGGATGCCCTTCGTGAAGAGAATAAAGCTAAAGGCATATTCTCAGGATACGATGGTCACTGCCGCGATTTACCTTTAGAAGATGCTAAGAAGCGTGTTGAAGCAGGTGAATCATATGTAGTGCGTCTAAAGTTACCTACTGACAAAGAAATCGTAATTGACGATATGGTTAGAGGTCGTGTTGTTATGAACACCAATGATTCTGATGACCAAGTATTATTAAAGGCTGATGGATTCCCAACATACCATATGGCAGTTATAGTTGATGACCACCTAATGGGTATTACACACATCATTCGTGGTGAAGAATGGTTACCATCTACACCTAAACACATCGTTCTTTACGAAATGTTAGGGTGGGAGATTCCTAAATATGCACACCTACCAAACATCTTAAATAGCGAAAAGAAGAAGCTGTCTAAGAGACATGGTGATGTTTCAGTAGCTGATTTCCGTAAAAAAGGTTACCTTCCAGAAGCGCTGGTTAACTTCCTAGCTTTAGTTGGATGGAGTCCTGAAGGTGATCAAGAAATCATGTCTATGGATGAAATGATAGAAAAGTTCTCCTTTGATAGAGTTTCTAAATCAGGTGGTGTATTTGATGTTCAAAAGTTAAACTGGATGAACAACCACTATATTAAAGAAGCTGACTTAGACAGATTAACTGAAATGGCAGTTCCATACGCAGTTGAGTCAGGTTACTTAACAGAAGATGCAGTTGAAGGCCATAAAGAGTGGTTAGGTAGAATTGTTGACCTGTCTAGAGAGTACCTAGAGTACATGGCTCAAATTCCTAAACATATCGAACTCTTTATTGGAGAAGAAGTTAAGCTAGAAGACGACCAAGCTAAAGAGATGGTTGAGATGGAACACGTTCCAGCTATGTTAGAAGTACTAAAGGCTCAACTTGACGCTGCAGAAGACTTTGATGCTGCTTCTGTAAAGAAGGCATTTAAGGCAACTCAAAAGGAGTCTGGTGTTAAGGGTAAGAACCTATTCATGTGTACGCGTGTTGCTTTAACGGGTCAAGTTCATGGCCCAGACCTGATGGAAATCATTTCAATATTAGGTCGTGAAACAGCTAAGAAGCGTGTTGATTTCACATTGCAGAACCTTTGTAAGTAAAAGCGTTCGATAAATAATGTATTGAAGTTGAAGTAATATTATTTACTTCATACTAAAAAAGCTACAAGCGTTCCATAAAAATAACTGAATTTATCAAGGATTCTAAAGAGAGCTTATGCACTGCAAAAGCTCTCTTTTTCTTGCCTATAAGGACTATAGTCCCTAAATATACTTTGAAAATCGGTTAGTTTGTTTCATAATTTTAATATCTTTAGGGCGGCGAAACACTCTATCGGATATGAATATATGTTAATATTATGGTATTCAACATAAGGATATATAAAGGAACGGTAACAAAAATGCGATTATATATTATTATTCTTTAATGATTATACACATATCCTTATGACATATGACATGGAGAAAGGGGAACTCTGCTTGAAAAGTTTAAGAAACAAGATCATCCTTCCTGTTGTGCTGGTTGCTTTAATAGGCGTGGCTATTATGGCATCGTTGGTATTCACACAGGCAAGCGATCGTCTAACGGCGAATGTCGAAACTCTAGCAATCGACAAAGTCGAAAAATTAGTAGGATCAACAGATGCTCAAATTATGCAGTGGCGCGATCAGGTTGAAATGCTGTCGCTCATGGATTTTGTAAGAGCTAACAACTTCAATCAGTTACAAGTATTCGTAAGAAAAACAGATGTTTTTGAAGACTTTGATGCCCTGATCATGGCGGATTTAAAGGGAAACTTCAGAGGTACGAACAGAACAAAAGGCAACATAGGTGAGGAAGAGTATTATAAAGCTGTAATCGCAGGTGAAATTGTCATTACAGATCCTATGCCATCTGCAGATGGTAAAACCACAGAAATTTTTATTGCTGCACCAATCCATGATGCTTATGGACAAACAACAGGTTTAATTGGTGGTTTGGTAGATTTAAATAAACTGACAGCGATTGTAAATGCTGAAAGACTTGGGGATACTGGCTATGCATTTATGACAACAACCAGTGGCCTTGTCATGGCACATAAAGATGAAAGCTTAATATTAAATGACAATATATTAGAAGACAAACCAGCAAGCTTTGCAGCAGTAGCTGAAAAAATGGTTGCTGGGGAAGCGGCTGTTGAACGATATGAACTAGGTGGTCAAGACAAGATCATTGCATACACATCTGTACCACTTACGGGATGGCCTGTTGCAATGACCGCAAATTATAGTGAAGTTATTAAAGATATAGTTGCCTTAGGACAAATTATGGCGATTATTGGTCTGGTCATAGTTATAGTTCTTGCAGTTGTAGTCTTTTTAGTGGTAAGCCGTTCAGTTAAACCCCTTATAACGATGACTAAGTTAACTGAAGAAATTGCAGCTGGTGATCTTACCGTACGTGTAGATGTAAAAACAAAAGATGAAATTGGTACACTTGCGGGTAACTTCAACAAAATGATCGAAAGTATGCAGAACTTAATTGTTGATATGTCTGGAATGAGTCGTAAGGTTCTAAATACTTCGGAGCTCATGATGGATTCAACGGGTGAAGCAAGCCGTGTTTCTGAGCAGGTTGCTGAAACTATATCAGAGGTTGCGCGTGGTGCAACAGAGCAATCAGAGTCTACACAAGAATCCAGTGAAATGGTTCAAAACCTGATTGAAGGTATTGGTCGTATTTCAGTCAATGCAGGTGAATCTGAGTCCATGACCCTCCAAGCTAAAGAACGAGTGGATGTAGGACTTGGTACAATTACTGCCCAAAAGGACAAAATGGAATTAAATAAATCAGCAACTGATGAAGTTGGTGTTAAGGTAAATGCATTAAGTGATAAGTCTGACAAGATTGGACAAATTGCGGATGTAATAAGTAACATAGCAGGACAAACCAACCTACTAGCTTTGAATGCTTCTATTGAAGCGGCAAGAGCTGGGGAACATGGTCGTGGTTTTGCCGTTGTAGCAGACGAAGTGAGAAAACTTGCAGAGGAATCCGGCAATGCGGCACAAGGCATTGGGGAACTCCTTTTAGATATTAGAAAAGGTATAGAAGAAGCCGTTAAGGAAATGTCCAAGGTGCGCAGTATTGTAGAAGACCAGGAACGCGCTGTTGATACTACAGCAGAAGCATTTGATGATATTTTGAAAGCGGTTGATGCAGTTAAAGTGAACATTGATGAAATGACTAAAGAATCTGGCGAGTTAACAGCCTTTTCACAAGTAGTGGGTCAAAACATCGAGAATATTGCCAGCATTACTCAACAAAATGCTGCTGGCACTGAAGAAGTTTCAGCATCAACAGAAGAGCAGACTGCATCCATTCAACAGATTGCCTCTTCAGCAGCAGAGTTAGCGGACCTAGCCACAGACCTCCAAAGTTCTGTTCAACGATTCCGTGTAGATGAAAACTCTACTTTTGTAAAGTCAGAAGTAATGCTGGAAGACCAATCGCAAGTGGCTACTGAAACGGATCAGGTTTCAGAAAACAATAACGTGTCAGCTATGAACACTGAATCAGAGTACATGGACACGTATACATCTACAGAGAATGAAGAAACAAGAGAATCTATAGTTTTAGAAAAAGAGAGCCCGGACCTACCTGAAGGTGTTTCTTATGTAAACACATCAGATGAAGATGAGATCTTGGACGAACAAGAAACTTGGGACTGGGATGAACCAACACCTCAAGATTTAGACTTGGTAGATTCTGAAGATGTAGAGACAAAAGAAAAAAATGAAGAATCATAAGTCATAAAGGCTTAGAAAATAGTAAAGGACTCAGACCTAGTTTGAGTCTTTTATTTGTATAATAAAGGACTACGACTGACTGGGACACGACAAAATGGACCCATTGTTTTCATACTTGAACGCACAATCAGGATGTGGTATTGTAAGAGCAACAAAAGATCGAATTAAACACCAAGATCAGGAGAGTATATTTGATTGGATGACAAAGTTTGCCTTACTTTTATTGTAGAGTAAACTGAGAGAACGAGGGCCATGGGCTGAAAGCCTTCTTGTCGGAAAACAAATAGAAATGCACCTGTGAGTGGATCACCGAACTTGGGTACGGATGTACTGAGATAACAAAAGTAGGCTGATACGGGTTACGCCGTTACACGTTTCTAGAGATGATATCTGCACTATAGATGTCAAACAAAGTGGAATCGCGGCCCCCTGCCTTTGTTGGTTGGGGGCTTTATTGTGTAAATAAATAAGATACATTATGGGTTTTAGGGGAAAATTAAGTATTGCAACATGCGTCGAAAGGAGTATAAGCTATGAAACTTTATAACAGTATGACTAGACAAAAAGAAGAGTTCGTACCCATTACACCTGGTGAGGTTAAAATGTACGTTTGCGGTCCAACCGTATATAACTTCTTTCATATAGGTAATGCAAGACCATTTATTGTATTTGATATTTTAAGACGTTACTTCGAGTATAGAGGCTACACGGTTAATTACATTCAGAACTTTACGGATGTAGATGACAAAATCATCAAACGTGCCAATGAAGAGGGAATTTCTTCTTTAGAAGTAAGTGAAAAGTATATTAAAGAGTACTTTAAAGATGCAGATGCACTGGGTGTTAATCGTGCAACACATCATCCAAAAGTTACAGAAACAATGGATGAAATTATTGACTTCATTAAAGTATTAATCGAAAAAGGATATGCTTATGAGTCTGAAGGAGATGTTTACTTCGATTCTGCTGCCTTTAATGGATACGGAAAATTATCAGGCCAAAATATTGAAGAACTAGAACTGGGTTCAAGAGTAGAAGTCGATGTACGTAAGAAACATCCGTCTGACTTTGTTCTTTGGAAACCCAAAAAGCCAGGTGAACCAGCGTGGTCAAGCCCATGGGGTGATGGTCGTCCAGGATGGCATATTGAATGTTCAGTAATGTCTACTAAATTCTTAGGTGAAACCATAGATATTCACGCAGGTGGTCAAGATTTAATATTCCCTCATCATGAAAATGAGATCGCTCAGTCAGAAGCCTATTCTGGAAAACCATATGTTAACTACTGGATTCATAACGGATATATTAATATCAATAATGAAAAAATGTCTAAATCAAAAGGAAACTTCTTTACAGTAAGAGATATACTGGATGAGTACGACGCAGAAGTTGTTCGCTTCTTCATGTTATCGGCACACTACAGAAATCCGATTAACTTTAGCCGTGAGCTTATTCAATCTGCTGAGAATGGTCTTGAGAGACTATATAATGCTAAAGAGAACCTAGAGTACTTATTAGAACACTCAAAAGCTGAAAACTTCATCGATGGTGAAAAAGAAACTGAAGACCAACTTGCTAAGTACAGACAACAGTTTATTGAGTCCATGGATGATGACATGAATACCGCGGATGCAATTGCAGCGATCTTTGAACTTGTTAGAGACATTAATACTAAAGTAACAGCTGAGTCTTCAGCAGCATTAATCCAGTCATCACTTGATCTACTATGTGAAATGACCGATGTTCTTGGATTCTTAAACAAAGAAAAAGGCGATATAGATGCTGAAATCGAAGCATTAATTGAAAGACGTCAAAATGCCAGAAAGAATAAAGACTGGGCTGAAGCAGACCGTATGCGTGATGAGTTAAAAGACAGAGGCATCGTATTAGAAGATACACCACAAGGTGTGAAGTGGTCTTACGCAAAGAATTAATGGAGTGTTCATATAATGGAAGCATTTTTAGATAAAATAGGCATGGACACAATGAATGAACAAGGGGTTCGACAAATGAACCCCCTTGTTCTTGCTTATATTGGGGATTCAGTATATGACCTTTATATAAGAACATATATCGTCCATAAGCAAAAAGGCATGGTAAATGAACTGAATAAAAAGGCGGTTGGTTTTGTTAAAGCGGGATCACAAGCTTTTGCAGTTCGTGCTTTGGATGATTTTTTAACAGAAGAAGAAAAAGGTATGATCCGTAGGGGTCGTAACCAAAAATCTATTTCCGTTCCCAGGAATGCCAACATGTCGGAGTACCGTTATGCGACAGGCTTCGAAGCCATGTTAGGCGCCCTATTCCTAAGGGGAGACAAAGACCGGATTCAAGATATTATGGTTAAAGCGATTCATGCCATTGAAAACCGAGAAACCATTGAGAAAGAGCTCATGGAGATGAAAAAAGGTGGAGATGAAAATGAATCGTAGAGAACGTGGGTACTTAATTGCTGTTATTGCACTGGTTGTAATACTTGTAGTGAAGTCATTTGTACTTGATCCCGTTAAACTTGAAGACCCTAGTGAAATAAAATTTGCAACTTGGGTAGAGAACAAAGTGGAAAATGAGTTTGACGGATTTATCTATGAAAACAATATTTTTGTGCATAGACTGGTTTCTGTAAAAACGAAAACAGAAGATGAAGACGTTCTTTATGTTGGTCGCGTTCGCAGATATTTATTCGGGATTCTTCCAATGAGTGAGCAGTATATAAAAGAGAAGACCACTGCTTTTGAGTAGTGATAAGGAGTATCTTAAATGAAGGGTATTATTGAAGGCAGAAATCCTGTAATTGAAATTTTAAAATCTGGTCGTGACGTAGATAAAATTCTAGTTGCAAAAGGTAGTAAAGAAGGTTCAATTAACAAGATTATCGCCATGGCAAAGGACAAGAAAATTCCAGTACAAGAAGTAGATAGACGTAAGTTAGACCAAATGGCTGAATCAGATAACCATCAAGGTGTAATGGCTTATGTTGCTGCCTATGAGTATGCTGATTTAAATTCAATTTTAAATGAACTGGAATCTAAAGAAGAAAATCCGTTTCTTATTATATGTGATGAAATAAACGATCCACATAATTTAGGAAGTATTCTTAGAACGGCCAATGCTACAGGGGCACATGCTGTAATTATCCCAAAGCGTAGATCGGTTGGTTTAACAGCTGTAGTGGCTAAAACTAGTGCAGGTGCTATTGAATATACACCAGTATGTAAAGTAACAAACTTAACTCAAACCATGAAAATGTTAAAAGAAAAAGGAATTTGGATTGTTGGTGCAGATATGGCCGGTGAGAATTTCCATTATGAACAAGATATGTTGGGAAAACTTGCTATTGTTGTAGGGAGTGAAGGTAAAGGAATGAGTAGGCTTGTAAAAGAAAACTGCGATTTCTTAGTGCGTATTCCTATGATGGGTGAAGTTACGTCGCTTAATGCTTCTGTAGCGGCTTCGGTACTGATGTATGAAGCTGTTCGTCAAAATCAAATAAAGAAGTAAAAGAATGTGAATTGACTACAATTTCAAAAATTGTTTGAAAAGCTTGACAAATGCATAAAACAAGCCGGCAAAATCTTGACGCTAGATTACCGGTTGGGTTATAATGGATTCAGGCTTTTCAGCTAGTTCTATAACAGCTAGTTTCAATGGTCAGGGGGGATTTGCCATGGAACCATGTGTGCGTGTCGAGGACATAACATCATATGAGGATCTATTGGAAGAAGAAGTCGTTGCACTTGCTCGTGACGGCGATGATAAGGCATCGGAGTACCTGATCAAAAAGTACAAGAACTTTGTACGTGCAAAGGCGAGGTCATATTTCCTAATTGGCGCTGATCGGGAAGACATCATTCAAGAAGGCATGATTGGACTTTTTAAAGCCATTCGTGATTTTCAAGTGGATAAAATATCTTCCTTTAGAGCGTTTGCGGAGTTATGTATCACACGTCAGATCATCACGGCCATTAAAACTGCTACTCGACAAAAACATATACCTCTTAACTCTTATGTTTCACTGAATAAACCCATATACGATGAAGAATCCGAGCGTACGCTCATGGATGTTCTCGCGGGTGCAAAAGTTCTTGATCCTGAAGAACTAATTATATCTCGTGAAGAAGTACATAGTATTGAAACAAAAATCGGTGAAGTGTTAAGTGACTTAGAACAAGAGGTACTATCTGACTATCTTCAGGGGAAATCTTACCAGGAAATTGCAGAGCATTTGGATCGACATGTAAAATCGATTGATAATGCCCTCCAAAGGGTAAAACGTAAACTGGAGAGGTTTCTTGAGGTCAGGAACTGACTGAAGTAGCGTCGCATGACCTGCCCATGTAGCTCAGGAGGTTAGAGCGTCGCCTTGGTAAGGCGGAGGCCGGCGGTTCGAGTCCGCTTGTGGGCTCCATTCAATTTGGAACGTATTATACTCGGTTAGACCGAGTCAAAAGGCATTTAAGGAGGAACTTAAAAATGGCTAAGGCTAAATTTGAAAGAAATAAGCCACACGTTAACATCGGTACAATCGGTCACGTTGACCACGGTAAAACTACTCTTACTGCAGCAATCACGAAGGTACTTTACGATCACTACGAACTAGGTGAAAAAGTAGATTTCGAAAACATCGATAAGGCTCCAGAAGAGCGTGAGCGTGGTATCACTATCTCTACTGCACACGTTGAGTACGAAACACCAGCTCGTCACTACGCACACGTAGACTGCCCAGGTCACGCCGATTACGTTAAGAACATGATCACAGGTGCTGCACAAATGGACGGTTCTATCCTAGTAGTATCAGCTGCAGATGGTCCAATGCCACAGACTCGTGAGCACATCCTTCTATCTCGCCAGGTAGGCGTACCTTACATCGTAGTATTCATGAACAAGTGTGACATGGTAGACGATGAAGAACTACTTGAGCTAGTAGAAATGGAAATTCGTGAGCTACTATCAGAGTACGATTTCCCAGGCGACGACACTCCAATCTTCCAGGGTTCTGCACTAAAGGCTCTTGAAGGTGACGCAGAGTGGGCTGCAAAGATCGTTGAAATGTTCGAAACAATTGACGAATACATCCCAACTCCAGAGCGTGACATCGATAAGCCATTCCTAATGCCTATCGAAGACGTTTTCTCAATCACAGGTCGTGGTACAGTAGCAACTGGCCGTATCGAGCGTGGTGTAGTAAACGTATCAGACGAAGTAGAACTAGTTGGTCTAGCTGAAGAAAAGCGTAAGATCGTTGTAACTGGTGTTGAAATGTTCCGTAAGCTTCTTGATTCAGGTCAAGCAGGCGATAACGTAGGTGCACTACTACGTGGTATCCAAAGAACAGAAATCGAACGTGGTCAAGTACTAGCTAAGCCTGGTTCAGTAAACCCACACACAAAGTTCGAAGCACAAGTATACGTACTTAAAAAAGAAGAAGGCGGACGTCACACTCCATTCTTCAACAACTACCGTCCACAGTTCTTCTTCAGAACTACTGACGTAACAGGTGCTATCACACTTCCAGAAGGTACAGAAATGTGCATGCCTGGCGATAACATCGAAATGGTTGTAGAGCTAATCGCTCCAATCGCAGTAGAAGAAGGCCTAAAGTTCTCTATCCGTGAAGGTGGACGTACTGTAGGCGCTGGTTCTGTAATCAAGATCATGGAATAGTAATCAACTTTACTATTTTAATAAGAAGCTCAAAGGGCTAGGTGATCCTGGCCCTTTTCTTGTCCAAAAGGATTCATAAAAAGCGATAAAATCTAAGCCGGAAAATACCATAATATTGATAGAAAAAAAGCCTATAAAAAATGATTGACACGCCTATTTCTTTGTGATAGGTTAAGTTAGTGATGTTATAGTGGTGTATGTTGTGCGTAGACACATACGGCATAGATTATATAAATACTAATAATCTTAGTTAGGAGGTGTCAGGATGAGAGTGAAAATCACGATGGCATGTACAGAATGCAAGCGTAGAAATTACAATACGACAAAGAACAAGAAGACGACTCCAGATCGTGTTGAAATGAAAAAGTATTGCAAATTCTGTAAGAAGCACACAGATCATAAAGAAACAAAGTAATTTAGGTAAGACAACTTAGGAAGCAGACAAACAAAATCAATCCGAAGGATGTGAATGCAATGGCTGCACAAACAGATGTACAAAAAAAGAGTGGCAAAAGCTTCTTTAAAGGTGTACGTGCTGAACTTAAAAAAGTAACTTGGCCAAATAGAGACGAACTACTGTCATATACGACGGTTGTAATCGTTATCTGCGGTATTATGACGGCAGGTCTATGGGTTGTAGATGCGGTATTCAACAACCTTCTTAAATTGGTCATGTAACTAAGTATTGAACATGGGAGGGCGAGTCTTTCGTCATCTTATGATGGAGGCTAGGATCTATGTCTGAAAGAGAAGCGAAATGGTATGTTGTCCATACGTACTCTGGTCACGAGAACAAGGTAAAAGCAAATATCGAGAAGATCGTGGAAAACAGAGGCATGGAAGACATAATCCTCGAAGTTGCTGTTCCCACTGAAGAAGTCGTAGAGATGAAGAACGGCAAGAAAAAAGTCAAGTTAAAGAAAATCTTCCCAGGCTACTGCATTGTGAAGATGTTCATGACAGACGAATCTTGGTATGTTGTTCGTAACACTCGCGGCGTTACTGGATTTGTTGGACCGGCATCGAAACCAATTCCACTTACTGATGAAGAAGTGGTGAACATGGGCATTGAGGAAAGAAAAGTTGTCGACATCGATGTTGCTGTTGGCGATATGATTCGAGTTGTTTCTGGACCATTCGATACATTCGAAGGTGTTGTGGAAGAAGTCCACCCAGAAAAACAATCTCTGAAAGTTCTCATTTCTATGTTTGGTCGTGAAACACCAGTGGAACTAGAATTTTCACAAGTTCAAAAGCTGTAACCAGCTTGAACATATATCAAATGTTATTTAAGAAATCAAGGAGGTGTAACGCATGGCTAAGAAGGTTATGGGTCTGATCAAACTTCAGATTCCTGCAGGTAAGGCTACTCCAGCTCCACCAGTAGGTCCTGCACTAGGTCAGCACGGCGTTAACATTATGCAATTTACAAAGGAATTTAATGCAAGAACAGCAGATCAAGCTGGCATGATTATTCCTGTTGTAATTTCAGTGTACCAAGACAGATCGTTCTCTTTCATTACTAAGACTCCACCAGCTGCAGTTCTTATTAAGAAAGCTTGCGGAATTAAGTCTGGTTCTGGTGAACCAAACAAGACAAAAGTTGCTGAGATCACTGAAGATCAACTTCGTGAAATCGCAGAACTAAAGATGCCTGATCTTAACGCTGCATCAGTTGAATCTGCAATGCGCATGATCGCTGGTACTGCTCGTTCAATGGGTATCACAGTTAAGTAGTAAGTTTCCATCCTCGTGGGAGGATAGTACGTACCGTTATTACCACAAAGGAGGTAAAGTAATATGGCAAAGCAAGGTAAAAGATATGCTGAAATCTCAAAGCTAGTTGATCGTAGCAAGCAGTACGACGCAGCTGAAGCGGTTTCATTACTGAAGCAAACTGCAAAGGCTAAATTTGACGAAACAGTTGAGCTTCACATTAAATTAGGCGTTGACGGCCGTCACGCTGACCAGCAGGTTCGTGGTGCAATTGTACTACCGAATGGTACTGGTAAATCTAAAAAAGTTCTCGTAGTTGCTAAGGGCGAGAAGGCTGAAGAAGCTAAAGCTGCAGGCGCTGATTTTGTAGGTGCTGAAGATATGATTCAAAAGATTCAATCTGAGAACTGGTTTGATTTCGACGTTCTTGTTGCAACTCCTGACATGATGGGTCTTGTAGGTCGTCTAGGTCGTGTCCTAGGTCCTAAGGGTCTTATGCCTAACCCTAAGTCTGGTACAGTAACATTTGATATCGAAAAAGCTGTAAACGAAATCAAAGCTGGTAAGGTTGAATACCGTCTAGACAAGACTAATATCGTTCACGTTTCGATCGGTAAAGTTTCTTTCGAAGACGCTAAAATTGTTGAGAACCTAAACGCACTAATGGAAGCCCTAGTTAAGGCTAAGCCAGCAGCTGCTAAAGGTACTTACCTAAAGAGTGTTACTATGACAAGCACAATGGGTCCTGGCATCAAGCTGAACTCAACTCAATTCTAATTTAAATTTATTTTAAAAAAGTATTGACAAGTATATAGCAAGTCTATATAATAATGCTTGTTTGAAAATGAATACACACCGTAGACAGTAGGTGCTATAAGCTTAATTTCCTACCGAGGTATTGATAAATGCGTTCGTGAAATTATGCATGAGCCAGCCTCTCTACTTTGTCTAAAAATAGAGAGGCTGTTTTAATTTATTGATGCCAGTAATACTGCTTTTTAAGGAGGTGGACTGATGTCAAGCAATCTAGATCGTAAGAAACTAGTTGTTGAAGAAATCAAAGCTAAATTTGAAGGTTCTCAATCTGCAGTTGTTGTTGATTACCGTGGCCTAACAGTTGAAGAAGTTACTGAACTACGTAACAAATTCCGTGAAGCTAACGTTGAGTACAAGGTTTACAAGAACAATCTTGTAAAAATTGCAATCAAAGGCACTGATTTTGAAGGACTATCTGCAGACCTAACGGGTCCTAACGCTATCGCATTCGGTATCGAAGATGCTGTTGCTCCAGCTAAGATCGTTAAGGAATTTGCAAAAACTAACGAAAAACTAGAACTTAAGTCTGGTGTTGTTGAGTCTGTATACTACGACAACGCAAAGATCATGGAAATCGCTAATCTTCCGTCAAAAGAAGAACTTATTGGCCGTTTCATGGGTTCTATCAAAGCTCCTGTTTCAAACTTCGCTTACTTCCTGACAAATCTTGTCGAGAAGAAAGAAGAAGAAGGCGCGGAAGCTTAATAATTTTAAACCGTAATTTACTGTTAATTAAAACATATGAAAGCCGGAGGTGTTCGTAAGATGACTAAAGATCAAATCATTGAAGCGATTAAGGGTATGTCTATCCTAGAAATCAAAGAACTAGTAGAAGCATGTGAAGAAGAGTTTGGCGTATCAGCATCTGCTCCTGTAATGGTAGCTGGCGCTGCTGCTGGCGGAGCTGCTGAAGAAAAGACTGAATTCGACGTAATTCTTCAATCAGCTGGCGCTAAGAAAATTGGCGTAATCAAGGTTGTTCGTGAAATCACTGGTCTAGGCCTAAAAGAAGCTAAGGCTCTTGTTGATGGTGCTCCTGAAACTATCAAAGAAGCTGCAGCTAAAGAAGAAGCAGAAGAAATCAAAGCTAAGCTTGAAGAAGCTGGCGCTGTTATCGAACTTAAGTAATTAAGTAACGGTGTATTCATTGCGACGGTTAGGAGTTGAATGACTTCTACCCGTCGCTTTAATTTCGCATCCCAAATCTATGATTTGGATATGCGATTTACTCCAACGAACGAAGTGAGTTGCGAGTTTCTTAACTGCCCGAAGGGCGTTACATCCTAAATCTTCGATTTAGATATGTGATTTACGCAGGCGAACAAAGTGAGTTGCGAGTTTCCTGACTGTCCGAAGGACGCTACATCCCAAATCTATGATTTGGATATGCGATTTACTCTAACGAACGAAGTGAGTTGTGAGTTGCTTAACTGTCCGACGGACACTGCATCAAAATACCAAAATAGCATTGCATCCTAAATCCTAGATTTGGATATGTGAACCACATCAACATTAGAATGATTGTGAACTTCCTATCTGTAAAGTAGACCAAAGGAGCATGCTGAACAATATCAAGACAAACTGCAAATGAAGGACTTTAGAAAACTCTGAAGTTCTATTTTTATGCAAACGCTTTAAAACAGGAATGCAGGGTAAATATCTACTTGGACGTGCCTTAAATGTCCTTGTAAATTGCCCGTTTAAGTAAATGTTTATTATGCATGACATTACAGCTTGATTTTTCATGGTGCACTAGCATATTACAGGAATAAATCAGGCCTTAGAAAATTGTTGACACTCAGTATCAAGTGTAGTATCATTTTATAATGCCATACGTATGTAAAGTTGATAATTAAAATCGGGCACATATCGCTTTTTTGGCGTTTTTTGTGTTTTGATTGGTAACTTTATGTATAAGTATATATAGTGCCCATCCGTTCGAATGCCGGTCCCGAAGATCTAATGTGGGAGAGTCAGGAAACGCTTGGGACAGTGTGTTTGTAGGTTAAGGGAAGTCTCCCTAAGAAATATCACGATGAATTTTCATCCACGGAGCCTTTGAAAATTAGCATGAGGGGTGAATTTTGAATGCCACAACCTGTACAGCTCGGTAAAGTTGAACGTATGAGTTTCTCTAGAATTCCTAAGATTTTGGATATGCCAAATCTAATCGAAATTCAGATGAAATCGTACCAATGGTTCCTTGAAAATGGCCTGATGGAAGCCTTCCAGGACATCTCGCCAATTCAGGACTACACAGGCAACCTAATCCTAGAATTTATCGATTACGAACTTAATGAAGATCCTAAGTACGATGTCGAAGAATGTAAGGAAAGGGATGTTACGTATGCAGTTCCTTTAAAGGTACAAGTTCGTTTCATTAATAAAGAAACGGGCGAAGTAAAGGAACAAAAAGTTTTCATGGGTGATTTCCCACTGATGACTGACAAGGGAACGTTTATCATCAATGGCGCGGAACGTGTAATCGTTAGCCAGCTTGTTCGTTCTCCAGGTCCTTACTACGATGTAAAACTCGATAAGTCTGGATCTAAGTTATTCTCTACTACGGTTATTCCTAATCGTGGTGCTTGGCTTGAGTACGAGACGGATTCAAACGATATCGTTTCAGTTCGTATTGACCGTACTAGAAAGCTTCCAGTGACAGTTCTAATTAGAGCACTTGGTCTAGTTACAGATCAAGAGATTATCAACTTCTTTGGTGAAGATGAGCGTCTGTTAAAGTCACTAGATAAGGACAACACAACAACTAAAGCTGAAGCTTTGATCGAAATTTACAAGAAGCTTCGTCCAGGCGAACCGCCTACAGTTGAAAGTGCTACTAGCCTTATCAATTCACTATTCTTTGATGACAAGCGTTACGACCTTGCAAAGGTTGGTCGCTATAAGTTCAACAAGAAACTAGGTCTTCTAAATCGAATTGAGAAAGAAGTTCTAGGTGAAGATGTTGTTCATCCTGAAACGGGTGAAATCATCGCAGAAGAAGGCACGAAGGTTGATCGCGATCTTGCGATGGAAATCGAAAACTCAGGTGTGAAGTCTGTTATCGTTATTGGTACAGATGACAAGCCAGTTAAAGTAATCGGTAACCAATTCGTTGACTTCGACAAGTACGTTCAAATTGAAGGTCTGCCTCGTATTGACCGTGCATACTACCCAGTTCTTAAAGAAATTCTGGATATGTACACAGAGGAAGCAGACATCAAAGCTGCTATTGAAGAGCGTATTAAGGAACTTGTTCCTAAGAACATTATTCCAGATGATATTCTAGCTTCAATCAGTTACATTCTTGGCCTACCACACAACATTGGTAACGTAGACGATATTGACCACCTTGGTAACCGTCGTATTCGTTCTGTTGGTGAACTGCTTCAAAACCAGTTCCGTATAGGTCTATCAAGAATGGAACGTGTTGTAAGAGAAAGAATGACTATTCAGGATATGGATGTTATCACGCCTCAGGCACTGATTAATATTCGTCCAGTTGCAGCTGCAATTAAAGAGTTCTTTGGTTCATCACAGCTTTCGCAGTTCATGGATCAGACAAACCCTCTTGCAGAGCTGACACACAAGCGTCGTTTATCGGCACTTGGTCCAGGTGGTCTTTCTAGAGAGCGTGCGGGCTTTGAGGTTCGTGACGTTCACTACTCTCACTACGGCCGTATGTGTCCTATCGAAACACCGGAAGGTCCAAACATCGGTCTAATTGGTTCTCTATCGTCATTTGCTCGTATTAATGAGTATGGTTTCATTGAGTCTCCATACCGCCGAGTAGACAAAGAATCCAATGCTGTAACAAGTAGAATTGAATACCTGACTGCAGACGTGGAAGAAAAGTACATCGTGGCGCCGGCTATTGAGCCTCTAAACGATGATATGACTTTTGTTAATGACAAAGTAGTTGCACGTCGTCACTCTGATATTGCAATGTTCCCAAGTGCTCACGTTGATTATATGGAAGTTTCTGCTCAGCAGATGGTATCTGTAGCAACAGCTATGATTCCTTTCCTTGAAAACGATGATGCCAACCGTGCCCTAATGGGATCGAACATGCAGCGTCAGGCAGTACCACTAGTGAAGGCGCAAGCGCCAATCATCGGTACAGGTATGGAAGGTATTGCAGGCCGTGACTCTGGCGTCGTGAAAATGGCGAAAGAGGATGGTGTTGTTGAATACGTTTCTGGTGATCGTATTACGATTCGTCATAATGATGGGTCTAAAGAACATCACAATCTACTAAAATTCAAGCGGTCTAACCAAGGTACTTGTATTACACAAAGACCACTGGTTGATAAAGGTCAGGTTGTTAAAAAAGGTGAAGTAATCATGGACGGTCCATCTACAGAGATGGGTGAAATCGCTCTTGGTGCAAACCTACTGATCGGCTTCATGACATGGGAAGGCTACAACTATGAGGATGCCATCCTACTAAGTGAAGAGCTTGTACAACAAGATAGACTGTCTTCTATTCATATTGAAGAATATGAATCAGAAGCTAGAGATACAAAACTTGGTCCAGAAGAAATCACACGTGACATTCCAAACGTAAGTGATGATGCACTTCGTAACCTAGACGAACGAGGAATCATTCGTATTGGTGCAGAAGTTCACTCTGGCGATATTATGGTTGGTAAGGTTACACCAAAAGGTGAAACTGAGCTGACTGCAGAAGAAAGACTTCTTCGTGCAATCTTTGGTGAGAAAGCACGTGAAGTACGCGATACATCACTTCGTGTACCTCATGGTGAAGCTGGTATCATCGTAGACGTAAAAGTATTTACGCGTGAAAATGGCGACGAGCTGCCTCCGGGCGTTAACGAGCTTGTTCGTGTTTACATTGCAAAGAAGAGAAAGATCCAAGTAGGCGATAAGATGGCCGGTCGTCACGGTAACAAGGGTGTTATTTCCCGCGTTTCACCGATTGAAGACATGCCTTTCCTAGATGATGGTACGCCGCTACAGATCGTTCTTAACCCACTTGGGGTACCTTCTCGTATGAACATCGGTCAGGTCCTAGAGGTTCACCTTGGCATGGCTGCTAAGAAGTTCGGTTGGAAGGTAGCAACATCAGTATTTGATGGTGCAAAAGAGACACAGATCATGGATCTACTTGAAGAAGCAGGTTACCCTCGTAATGGTAAGATGACTGTTCGAGATGGCCGTACAGGTGATGCATTTGATAACCCTGTTACAGTTGGTTACATGTATATGCTTAAGCTTCACCACCTTGTAGACGATAAGCTTCACGCACGTTCTACAGGTCCATACTCACTTGTTACACAACAGCCACTTGGTGGTAAGGCCCAATTTGGTGGCCAGCGTTTCGGTGAGATGGAAGTTTGGGCTCTTGAAGCCTACGGTGCTGCATACACACTACAGGAAATCCTGACAGTTAAGTCGGATGACGTTGTAGGCCGTGTTAAAGCATACGAATCTATTGTTAAGGGTGAAAACATCCCTGAACCTGGAATCCCAGAATCCTTCAAGGTTCTTATTAAAGAACTTCAGTCTCTATCACTGGACGTTAAAGTTCTTAGAGATGATGAAGGCGAAATCGACATTAAGGAATCTGACGAAGATGAAGAATCTAGTCTAGTTTCTAAAGAAGTACTAGGGGAACAAGTTCCTGGTACAAGCGACGAGTCTGATAGTTTTGAACGTAAAGGATTCACAGTTGATTTCCTTAAAGAAGGCGACGAATAACTCTGATCGGAAGGGAGAGGTAGCCCTTGCTCGAATTTAATAATTTTGATTCAATTAAAATCGGACTTGCTTCGCCAGAAAAAATCCGTGTCTGGTCAAATGGCGAGGTAAAGAAGCCCGAAACAATCAACTACAGAACACTTAAGCCAGAGAAAGAAGGTCTTTTCTGTGAAAAGATCTTCGGCCCTACTAAGGACTGGGAGTGTCACTGTGGTAAATACAAGCGTGTACGTTATAAAGGCGTAATTTGTGACCGTTGTGGCGTTGAAGTTACAAAGGCAAAAGTACGTCGTGAGAGAATGGGTCACATTGAACTAGCTGCACCTGTATCTCACATCTGGTACTTCAAAGGTATCCCATCGAAGATGGGTATCCTACTTGACATGTCTCCTAGAGCTCTTGAAAAGGTTCTTTACTTTGCTTCGTACATTGTAATTGATCCAGGCGAAACTTCGCTAAGCTTCAAGCAGCTTCTAACTGAAAAAGAGTACTCTGACTACCGTGAAAAGTTCGGAAGCGAATTTAAAGCGGCAATGGGTGCTGAGGCAGTTAAAGAAGTACTTGACCTAATTGATCTGCCTAAACTTGCTGAAGAATTAGCTGCAAAGCTAAAAGATGCAACAGGTCAGAAAAAAGTTAGAACACTTCGCCGTCTTGAAGTTGTTCAGGCATTCAAAAAGTCTGAAAACAACCCAAGCTGGATGATCCTAGATGTAATTCCGGTAATTCCTCCGGATCTACGTCCTATGGTTCAGCTAGATGGTGGACGTTTTGCGACATCGGATCTTAATGATCTGTACCGTCGTGTAATTAACAGAAACAATCGTCTAAAGCGTCTTCTTGAACTTGGCGCACCAGACATTATTGTTAGAAACGAAAAGCGTATGCTTCAGGAAGCTGTGGATGCGCTGATCGATAACGGTCGTCGTGGCCGTCCTGTTACTGGACCTGGTAACAGACCTCTTAAGTCTCTGTCTGACATGCTTAAAGGTAAGCAAGGTCGTTTCCGTCAGAACCTTCTGGGTAAGCGTGTTGACTACTCTGGTCGATCGGTTATCGTTGTAGGTCCTGAACTGAAATTCTACCAGTGTGGTCTTCCTAAGAAGATGGCTCTGGAACTATTCAAGCCTTTCGTAATGAAAAAGCTTGTTAAAGATGGATATGTACACAACATCAAGAGCGCCAAGCGTATGGTTGAGCGCGTAAAGCCTGAAGTTTGGGATATCGTTGAAGAAGTTATCAAAGAGCACCCGGTTATGCTTAACCGTGCCCCTACGCTTCACAGACTGGGTATCCAGGCATTTGAGCCAGTACTTATTGAAGGTAAGGCAATTCGTCTTCACCCACTAGTTTGTACAGCTTACAACGCCGATTTTGATGGTGACCAGATGGCGGTACACGTTCCTCTGTCAGTAGAGGCACAAGCAGAAGCACGTTTCCTAATGTTATCTGTAAACAACATCCTAGCGCCTAAAGATGGTAACCCTATTACAACACCATCTCAGGATATGGTTCTTGGTGCATACTACATGACATTTGAAAAAGAAGGCGAACCTGGTGAAGGTATGGTCTTCAAAGATTACAATGAAATGATCATGGCTTATGAAAATAAGGTTGTGACACTTCACTCTAAAGTTAAAGTTCGTATGACAAGTGCGGATAATGGACAAGTATCTATCGTAGAATCTACGGTTGGTCGTTTCATTTTCAACGAGAAGATTCCTCAAGATATCGGATTTGTTGACCGTTCGGAAGATTCATATTCATTAGAAGTTGACTTCCTGTGTACGAAGAAAAAGCTTGAAGAAATTATCGCCAAATGTTTTGCTAAACACGGCAACACAGTTTCGGCAGTAATGCTTGACCATATGAAAAATATGGGCTTCAAGTACTCTACGCGTGGTGCGGTAACAGTTTCTGTATCGGATATGGTTATTCCTCCGAAGAAGAAGCAACTTATTGCAGATGCTCGTAAACTTGTAGACAAGTATCAGAATGCTTACCGAAGAGGTTTAATTTCTGATGAAGAAAGATATAAGAAGGTCATCCAGACGTGGACTCAAACAACAGAAGATGTTACTGATGCTCTAATGGAAAACCTAAGCGATCTGAATAATATCAAGATCATGGCTCACTCCGGTGCCCGTGGTTCTAGAAACCAGATCCGTCAGCTGGCGGGTATGCGTGGTCTGATGGCCAATGCAGTTGGTAAGACGGTAGAGATTCCGATCGTATCGAACTTCCGTGAAGGTCTAGGCGTACTAGAGTACTTTATCTCTACAACAGGTGCACGTAAAGGTCTTGCCGATACTGCCCTACGTACAGCCGATTCAGGTTACCTGACACGTCGTCTTGTTGATGTATCACAGGATGTTATCGTTCGCGATATTGATTGTGGCACTGAGCATGGCATCGTAGTTGAAGCCTTCATGAATGGCAACGAACTAATCGAACCATTTATCGAACGTATTGTTGGTCGTTTCCCAGCTAAGAATGTCCTACATCCTGAAACTGGTGAAATGTTATGTGATACTGATACAATGATTTCTATGGTTATTGCTAAAAACATTGATGCATCAGGCATCAAGAAACTGGAAGTACGTTCTGTACTGACTTGTGACACGGAATACGGCGTATGCGGTAAGTGTTACGGTGTCAACCTAGCTAACGGCAAACCTGTTAATGTAGGTGAAGCAGTTGGTATCATCGCGGCTCAGTCTATCGGTGAACCGGGTACACAACTTACAATGCGTACATTCCATACCGGCGGTGTTGCCGGCGGCGATATCACCCAAGGTCTTCCGCGTGTTGAGGAACTTTTCGAAGCACGTAAACCTAAAGGTCTAGCCGTTATAGCAGAACTTGCAGGTACAGTTTCATTTAGAGAAACAAAGAAGAAGAAAGAAGTTGTTATTACATCAGATAGCGGCGAAGTGGCTTCTAGCCAAATCGTATTCGGTTCTCGTCTGAGAGTTGAAGCTGGTGACCGTGTGGAAGCTGGTCAAATGATCACAGATGGTTCGATCAACCCACATGATATCCTACGCGTTGTTGGTGTGAGAGGCGTTCAGGAGTACATTACTTCTGAAGTTCAAAGAGTTTACCGTCTACAGGGTGTTGATATCAATGATAAACACGTTGAGATCATCATCAAGCAAATGCTTGGTAAGATGAAGGTTGACGAAGTTGGTGATACAAAACTTCTTGAAGGTTCTGTAATCAGCGTTCGTGAATTTAATGCAGAAAACAAGCGTATTTCTGAAGAAGGTGGCGAAAATGCTACGGGTACAAGATCACTTCTTGGTATCACAAAAGCATCTCTTGCAACTGAGTCATTCCTATCGGCTGCATCATTCCAGGAAACAACTCGTGTCCTGACTGACGCTGCAATTAACGGTAAGGAAGACCGCCTTGTTGGTCTGAAGGAGAATGTTCTAATCGGTAAACTGATTCCTGCTGGTACAGGTATGAAGAAGTATAACGATGTAGCAATTCAAAAGCATGAAAGCCTTCAACCTGCAGATGACGAATATAAAGTTTTACTTTAGCAAAAATAACATTGACAGCCCATGTTGCTGGTGTTAGAATATTGAAGTGTGCCATTGGGAGCTCACGCCTTTTTGCGCCCTAGAGGAGGTCTATTATGCCGGTTCAAGAGTTGCAAACACTTGATCAGGATCGTATAAAGATCGGGGTCAAGCAATCGTCAAAAGCGATTACTGAGGGTCGTGCCCTAAAGGTTTTCGTCGCAAGAAATGCTGAACAGCATGTGACGAGACACATTTTAGAACTGGCTGAAGATGCAAACGTAGAAATCGAGTTAGTCGATGATATGCGCATACTAGGTCAGGCATGTAATATAGACGTTGGTGCTGCGACAGCAGTTATAACAAAATAAACTAATTTGAAATGGAAGGAGGTGCATGGAATGCCTACTATTAACCAAATCGTTCGTAAGGGCCGTAAGCAGCAAGTTGAGAAGTCTACTTCGCCAGCTCTTCAAAGAACTTTTAATACACTTAAAAGACAGAACGTGGCACAGAGCGCGCCATTCAAACGTGGTGTTTGTACGTCAGTTAAAACTATCACGCCTAAGAAACCTAACTCCGCGCTTCGTAAGATTGCCAGAGTTCGTCTAACAAACGGTATGGAGGTTACTGCATACATCCCGGGTGTAGGTCACAACCTACAGGAACACAGTGTTGTTCTTATCCGTGGTGGTCGTGTAAAGGATCTTCCGGGTGTTCGTTACCACATCGTTCGTGGTGTTCTTGATACAGCTGGTGTTTCTGATAGAAACCAGTCTCGTTCGAAGTACGGAGCGAAGAAGCCTAAGAAAAAATAGTAACAACTTAAAGCAAGAATTCGCCTCTTCCTTCTAGCCATAGAAGGAAGGGGTTTTATCAAGTTTATATGGCGCCAACGACAATCAACATTTTGTCGAGTACCGATGAAATCATTCATTGCAAGGAGGGAAGAGACGTGCCAAGAAAAGGTAATGTTCCAAAGAGAAAAGTTTATGCTGATCCTGTATACGGATCAAAGGTGGTAACTAAGCTTATCAACAACATCATGCTTGATGGTAAGAAAGGTACTGCACAACAAATCGTTTACGGTGCATTCGAGATCGTAGCTCAAGAAACTGGTAAAGATGCTCTTGAAGTATTCGAAACTGCCCTAAACAACATCATGCCTCAGCTAGAAGTTAAGGCTCGCCGTGTAGGTGGCTCTAACTACCAGGTTCCTGTAGAAGTTCGTCCTGTTCGTCGTCAGACTCTAGGTCTAAGATGGATCACGGATTACACACGTAAGCGTGGCGAGCGTACTATGAAGGAAAGACTTGCTAAGGAAATCATGGATGCTGCTAATAACACTGGTGCATCTGTAAAGAAAAAAGAAGATACACACAAAATGGCAGAAGCAAACCGTGCATTCGCACACTACAGATGGTAATAGCCCCGAGGCTATCACCTCTGTACGTTTGTTAAAACCTATTCCAATAGTAGAAATTCGTATGAGAGAGGAGGATACACAATGGCTAGAGCTTTTTCGCTTGAGAAAACTCGTAACATTGGTATCATGGCTCACATCGATGCAGGTAAGACTACGACTACAGAACGTATTCTATATTACACTGGTCTAACTCACAAAATTGGTGAGGTACATGACGGTGCTGCTACGATGGACTGGATGGAGCAGGAACAAGAACGTGGAATCACGATCACTTCTGCTGCAACCACTTGTGAGTGGAAAAATACACGTATCAACATCATCGATACACCTGGACACGTTGACTTCACAGTTGAAGTTGAGCGTTCTCTACGTGTACTAGATGGTTCTGTTGCAGTATTCAGTGCTAAAGGTGGCGTTGAGCCTCAATCTGAAACTGTATGGAGACAAGCAAACAAGTATCAAGTACCTCGTATGGCATTCGTCAACAAGATGGATATCGTTGGTGCTGACTTCCTGCGTGTTGTTGATCAAATTAGAGATCGTCTAAAAGCTAACCCGGTTGCTATCCAGCTTCCAATTGGCGCTGAAGATGATTTCGAAGGTATCATCTCACTTCTAGACATGAAAGCTATCGTTAATGCTGACGATACTGGCATGAACATCGAAGAACGTGAAATCCCAGCTGAGCTTCTAGAGCAAGCTGAAGAATACAGAGGTATCATGATTGAGTCTATCGTTGAAACTGACGAAGACCTAATGGAAATGTACCTTGAAGGTGAAGAACCTTCGAAGGAGCAACTTGTTGCTGCACTTCGTAAGGCTACACTAAACAACGAAATCGTACCATGTGTTTGTGGTTCAGCATACAAGAACAAAGGCGTTAGAGCACTTCTTGACGCAGTTGTAGATTTTATGCCTGCTCCAACTGACATCCCTGCAATCAAGGGTGTTACTCCAGATGGTGAAGAGGGCGAAAGAGCTTCTGATGATTCTCTATCATTCTCAGCACTTGCATTTAAGATCATGACTGACCCATTTGTGGGTAAGCTTGCATTCTTCCGTGTATACTCTGGTTCGCTAGATTCTGGTTCTTACGTACATAACTCTACGAAAGACAAGAAAGAGCGTGTTGGTCGTATCATGCAAATGCATGCTGCTAAGCGTGAAGAAATCCCTACAGTGTACTCTGGTGATATCGCTGCTGCGGTTGGTCTAAAGTTCACTACTACTGGTGATACTCTATGTGACGCTAAGGATCAAATCATCCTTGAGTCTATGGAATTCCCAGAGCCAGTTATCGAGGTTGCTATCGAGCCTAAGTCTCGTGCAGGCCAAGATAAAATGGGTATCGCACTTGCTAAGCTTGCAGAAGAGGATCCAACGTTCCGTACTTACACGAACGAAGAAACTGGTCAGACAATCATCGCTGGTATGGGTGAGCTTCACCTTGAAATCATCGTTGACCGTCTACTACGTGAATTCAAAGTAGAAGCGAACATTGGTGCTCCTCAAGTTTCTTACAAAGAAACAATCAAGAAAGCTGTTGAAGTTGACTACAAGCACTCTAAGCAGTCTGGTGGTAAGGGTCAGTACGGACACGTTAAGTGTAAGATCAGCCCTAACGAGCCAGGCGAAGGCTACACATTTGAAAATACAACTGTTGGTGGTTCTATTCCAAGAGAATACATCGAGCCTTGTAACCAAGGATTCAAGCAGTCTATGGCAAATGGTATCCTAGCTGGTTTCGAAGTAGTTGATATTCACGTTAACCTATACGATGGTTCATACCATGATGTCGATTCTTCGGAAATGGCATTCAAACTTGCAGCGTCTATGGCGTTCAAGGAAGCTATGCGTAAAGGTGATGCTGTACTACTTGAGCCTGTATTCAAGGTTGAAGTTACAGTTCCTGAAGAATACACTGGTGACGTTGTTGGTGACATCAACTCACGCCGTGGTAGACTAGAGGGTATGGATATCGAGCATGGTGCTCAAGTTATCCGTGCTTACGTTCCACTAGCTAACATGTTTGGTTACGCAACTGACCTTCGTTCTAAGTCACAGGGTCGTGGTAACTACACTATGCAATTCGATCACTTCGAAGAGCTACCTAAAAACCTTGCTGAAAAGGTTATGGAAAACAAATAATAATCACTGTGAAGCGGCGGTCAGCCGATAGGCTGACCCTACTTACATAAAGTGATTACACTATAAACTAAAATCCGAATTTTGAGGAGGAACTTAAAATGGCTAAGGCTAAATTTGAAAGAAATAAGCCACACGTTAACATCGGTACAATCGGTCACGTTGACCACGGTAAAACTACTCTTACTGCAGCAATCACGAAGGTACTTTACGATCACTACGAAC
>Ga0209272_10000445_pt1 | contig 34958 bp, 30 predicted proteins | sample tdDd002_FD_187125 | JGI IMG/M metagenome (GOLD analysis project Ga0209272, IMG submission 187125) | Marine sediment microbial communities from the Atlantic coast under amendment with organic carbon and nitrate - tdDd00.2 (SPAdes)... | ecosystem: Environmental > Aquatic > Marine > Coastal >... | reverse complement strand
TCAAAATTCTCTGCAGCATCAAGTGAGTTGTTAATTAAATTTCTAAAAATCGACATCAGTTGGAAATGATTAAGCGTTTCAAAATCTGAACCACCTTGTATAACAAGTCGCACGTCAGAATTTTGTTTTAAAACTTCAGCTTTCATTTGTTCTTCTAAAATTGATAGAACAGACTGGAATGTCATAGTCTGGTTTTGATATTTATTTTCCATCAAGTCGTTAACGCCACGAATTACAAGTTCATACTCTTTCTTAATCTCATGAACGGCCCCTGCAATTGTTACCGCATCAGCGGCCCATTCCTCTTTGTAGCGATCATCTCGAATATTTTCAAAATGTTTATAAGCATTGGTCATAACATTCTCAATGCGGTCCATGTTGTTTTCCATCCAAAATATTTCTGTTCTAAGAAATGAGTTAAGCCATAATAAACGGCGGTATCTGTCCTCGTGTTCTTCTTTTAATAAAAGGATTTTTTGATACCGAAGGACGATCAGACTGATCAAAATAATAGTAGACCTAATAACTGCAACAAATAATAATGTTGTCAAAATATCGCTATAAAATGTTTGATTAAACCAACCGACGCGTATAAGAACTTCTATTAAATTAACTGAGAAATCACAGACAATCGCCAATATGAAGAATAGATCAAATGCATAGTAATTATGTCGTTGCGCAGTGAGTTGCATAAAAATACCATAAGAGATATAGAAAAATATCTCAGGAATATAACCAATAAGTATAGCGGTGTTAAAATCATCAAAGACTGTTAAGACAGTAAGCCTCCATAGAAAAGTAGAAGCGCCAGCAGCAAAGCCCATAACTGATCCTGAAATATCTTGATTGGTATAAATGAAAATACCCATGGCGATAACACCACAACTGACTCTGAAATCAGGTATTAATAAATCTAAGTAGAGCTGTGAGAATAAAGCGATTAATGCAGCTCCAACGAATATACGTGTGTTTGTTTTCATAATAACCTCCATCTGTACTGGAAATAGTATACCAGAAACCTATATAGAAGGGCCAATGGGAAATTTTAAAATTTTATAAATTTAAAACGAAATAACTAATTAAGTAAAAAAATGTGTCTAATCCACGCGTTTTATAAGCGATGTAGATTGCATGAAAGTAAAAAAGGGTAATAATTAGGTAATTCTCAAAATACGAATACATGGTGATTGCCTATGAAAGTAAAATTAAAATTACAGATTATAATTCTTCCAATGATTCTTATACCCGTAATTGCTACGGCATTTATCTTTATCATAAACACGTCTTCAAGTATTCGAACACTTCACTCGGAGAATATGCATCGAAACTTGGAGATAATAATGAATCATATGGATCAAGAAAATTCTATTATTGAGAGACTGGGTGTGACCAATACCCAGTTTTATGAGAGCAATGCACAAAGTCATGCACGGAATTTCATCCTAGATTTAGAACTGGCAGATGGTGTGATTCAAATCTATGAACGAAAGACAATGAAAATTTTTAATCAAGACGAGACATTAAATCAAGCCTTCTATAACGATTTATATAATCGTATTATCAGTAATCCCCAAACCAATAAAACGGCTGTAGAGGAGTCAGTCAAAGTTGATTCTGATTCGTATGCTGTTTTTTACCAATATTTCGAACCTTGGGACTGGGTTGTGATGATCTATATGGATGAAGAGGTCATTTATCAGTCGATCACGAAGTCCATGGCACAAATGTTACTTGTGGTTGCAAGCCTTATCATATTAACTGCATTATTCCTATATATTGTGACGGGTCAACTAACGACACCGATTGACGCGATTATGGTGGCAGTAAAGTCAATTGGTACTGGCGACTATGGTCAAAAGATCACTGTAAATACGCAAGATGAATTTAAGGATTTGGCTGATGCATTTAACAATATGTCTGACAAAATAAATGAGAATTTTAAGGACTTGAATGATATGACACATGAGCTACGTGTTGTGAATTCAGAGCTGGAATTGCGTGTAGCAGAGCGAACAGAGGAATTACAAGAGACCAATGAAGAACTTGAATATTCAATACATCAGTTAAAAGCTGCACAAGATGACTTAGTCGAATCCAAAAAACTTGCCGCTTTAGGATCGCTGGTTACGGGCATATCACATGAGTTGAATACGCCCATTGGCATTGGTATTACAACAGCATCATTTATAGTTATGCAAATTGATGCACTTATTGACCAGTATCAGAAGGGAAAACTCAAAAGACAGGAATTCGAGTCGGAGCTTACAAACGTTAAGAACTCAGCCAACCTGATTCTAGACAATCTTAACAAAGCGTCGAACATGGTGAGCGATTTCAAACTTATAGCTGTGGATCAGGAACGTGAAGAAAAACGTGAATTCGAATTGATACACCATATGAAGAATTTAAGTCAAAATATGTCGGTTCTACTTAGAAAGGGAAATCATAATATTAATCTCGAATATGATGAGGCTATTGAAATGTATAGTTACCCGGGTGCAATAACGCAGGTCGTCAGTCATTTAATAATGAATACTTTAGAACATGGTTTTACAGATATTACAGAAGGTCAAATTAATATAAGGATGAAAAGAGACGGGAAAAATGCAACAATTATTTATGAAGACAATGGGGCTGGTATGAATTCAAAGCTTGTACAGAGAATCTTTGAACCATTCTTTACAACAAAACTGGGTACAGGTTCAAGTGGACTTGGACTAAATGTGGTGTATAACCTCGTGACAGGTGTTCTTCATGGAAAAGTGACTGCCGAAAGCAATATCAACAATGGCTTGAAATTAACATTTACCTTACCAAGAATTATAAAGGATGCTTGATATTATGAAACGTAAATCAAACATACGACTAAAGTTGCAATTAATACTGCTGATACTGATTGTTGTTATATCAGGCTGCACGCCTGATACAAACGATACGATTGAAAGTGAAACGCAACAAACGGTTGGCTTGATTGAACAGATTAACATACTGGATCAACTGAACTTGACTGATGGTGAACAAGCATATATTGAGAGCATTCGTGAACGTGGATATTTTAAAACCGCTATACGAGAGATTGCATCAGTGTACCGTGAAGTAGATGGAAAAGGGACCGGGTACAATTACACTGCGATTAAAAGATTTGCTGATGATGTGGGTGTCGAGCTCGAACTTGTCAGTGTTGACAACATATCCGTTTATTTTGAGAAGGATGGAATCTTTTCAGATGCAGTTAAAACAGATCCTACTTTAGTGTATAAACCAGATTTGTTTGATGAGGTGGATGTATATACGGATATGCTAACGCAGTTGCCTTGGCGCGAGAAATTCATGAATTTTATTGGATTTACACCAATACGTGAGTTGGTTATTTCTCAAAATGGATTGGAGATAAAATCCATTCAGGACTTAAATGGAAAGACATTCGCTGTTCAATCGGCGTCTTCATATATGAATACCCTTCTTGAGATTGAAGCGTTATATGGGTTTGAGATGGATTATTTGTTAACAGACACAATCAGTGAATCATTAGTCGCCGTGAATGAAGGTCGTGCTGATCTAACCGTTATGGATAGCAATAGAGCATTTATAGAAATGGTGAATTATGATAATTTGGAAGTTGGTATTCCTGTAACAGATGTTAAGTATGTGGGTTGGGCTGTTGCAAAAGATAACCCTGAGCTGACATCAATTCTCACAAAATATATGGATGCATTGATTAATGACGGAAGTTTTAATGAAATGTGGCTGATGGATTATGATATCAGTTTTTATGAATACTATACACTGATTCTTCAAGATGCAGGCATTCTTGAATTAATGAATTTATCAGCAGCTGAACTCGAATATATTGAGGACATGAAAGAAAAGGGCGTGTTGAATGTTGCGATGCAGGATATCGTAACAGGCTATAATGTTGTTGATGGTAATCCAACTGGTTACAATCACCTGTTGGTCAGAGAGCTTGCTGAGGTTTTGGACGTAGAACTCAATATTAAGATTATTGATCGTTTTGCGAAGTATTTTTGGAAAGATGGGAAAACGCCTGAGCAGTTAAAATTAGATGAAAATTATTTTTATGTACCAGATATGTTTTCGGAAGTGGATATTTACTGTGATAATTTGACGCATATACCATGGCGACAACAAATACTGAGTCAAATTGAGGGTGTTCCTGTGCGAACGGTGTTGGTTCAAAAGTCGACATTAGGAATAAAAACATTTCAGGATTTAAATGGCCTGACAATTGCGATCCTCAAAGATTCGTCTTATGAAGATTCCATGAATGAACTTATTGAAAAGCATCAGTTGGATGTTAATGTTATTGATGTACGCTTGGATGTAGAGGGTTTTGAAGCTATCGAGAATAATTTAGCAGATGCCACAATCGTGGATAGTGATTTAGGTTTTCTATTCCTTAAAGAGTATGACGGACTTGAGATTGTCCTTCCAACTTCTGAAATCGGTATTGTTGGATGGGCGGTTAGGAAAGATAATGATGTTTTAGCATCTATTTTAACCAAGTATATAGAGGCAATGAAGCAAAACGGCAAATTTGATGTCTATTGGAAAATGACATATGACATCACGTATGCTGAGTATTTGAGGTTGTTGATAGATTAAGATCAGGAGAGAAATGAAGGTCCGCTGTAGAATAGTCCCATTCTACGGTGGATCTTTTTTATGATTAAGACCTGGAAATTTCATGAAGGGAAATCACAACAAAAGAAGAATAGATAAATAAGCAAAAAACTAGAATGACACAGAGGGGTGTACTATGACAGAGTGGTATTTCAACCTATTTCCAGAATTAGAAAGTGAGCGTCTTATGTTAAGACAGCTGATTCGTAAAGATATCGGTGCGCTCTATAAAATATACTCATCAGAAGCTGTTATGAAGTATTATGGGATGTTTCCTCTTGAAGAATATCATCAGGTGGAACGTCTTGTTTTAACATTTCAAAAGGGATTTGAAGAACGTCGAACGATTCGTTGGGGCATTGTACTTAAAGAAACAGGAGAACTCATTGGAACCTGTGGATATCACAATATGCAGCCGAGAAACTATAGAGCTGAAATTGGTTATGAAATTAGAGAAGACCACTGGAATAAAGGCTATGTCACGGAAGCCATTCGTGAACTTCTTAATTTTGGATTCGAACAATTAGGACTCAATCGAGTTGAAGCTCTTGTCTATCCTGAAAATTTGGCCTCTCATCGAGCCCTTGAAAAACTTGGATTTAATCAAGAAGGTGTTTTGCGGGATTACGCGTATTTTAGAAATGTGTTTCAGGATTTAGTGATGCACTCATTGTTAAAGCGAGAGTTTGAAAGTGAGTAATTTTATGCTTGTAGTACGATTAAATGATGTAATTTGAGATCTCTTATGAACTGATGTATATAATGTTTCGTGTTTTTTGCATAATTGTTTATGTTTTTAGAATATTAAAAAAACACACACTTTTAAACACGGCACTGAGCTAAGATACAACCAAGGGGGTGACATCATGGAAAAAAATCAATCCGTGAAGAAAAAGCCAAGCTTTGGTGCAGCATTAGCAGTTATTCTATTTTTATGTGTTGCTATGAGTGTTCAAATTTTCGTATTAAAGCAGTCTTGGGTAACGCATATCACATTAATTTTAGCAACTGTGGTTGCTGCAGTGGTTGCAATGTTCAATGGTTACAAGTGGGAAGATATTCAGAAAGCTATATTGTATGGTTGTGATATAGCCATGCTGCCAATGTTAATTCTCATGATGGTTGGTGTTCTCATTGCATCATGGATTCCAGCTGGTGTTATACCGACATTGATTTACTATGGGTTAAAGATACTTTCTCCTAAAGTATTTCTGGTAACGGTATGTGCAGTTTGTGCGGTTTCTTCGATTTCGACAGGGAGCTCATGGACGACTGGTGCAACATTCGGTGTGGCATTTATGGGAATTGGAGCTGGACTGGGTATTCCTGCACCTATGACGGCGGGTGCTGTAATTTCAGGAGCTATATTTGGAGATAAAATGTCTCCACTTTCTGATTCGACAAATCTGGCTGCTGGTGTTGCTGAAGCTGATTTATTTGATCACATTAAAAGTATGGCCTATACGACTGGGCCTGCGCTGATTATTTCTCTTATTATTTATGCAGTGTTAGGTTTCAGATTTTCAGGATCAACAATTGACACTGCACAAGTTGATGTAATACTTAACGGATTAAGTGATAACTATTTTATTAGTCCAATCACAATTTTACCTGCAATTCTTGTTGTTTTTCTAGCAATCAAGCGAGTGGGCGGTTTAGCTGTCATGGTTATAGCTTCTTTTGTTGGAGCTGCATTCGCAATGATATTCCAAGGATATGGTCTTGGTGAAATGGCAAGCTTCATGAATTATGGCTTTGTATCTGAAACAGGAATTGAAGCTGTTGACTCACTGCTCAGTCGTGGTGGACTTCAAAGCATGATGTGGACCATATCTCTAGGATTTATTGCTTTGAGTATGGGTGGCGTTCTTGAAAAAACACGAATGTTAGAAGCGTTTATGGATAAGATTTCTGGACTTGTAAGCACGACAAAAGGACTTATTGTGACTCACGTTTTATCTGCAATAGCAGTGAACTTATTCTCAGCAAGTCAATATATGGCTATTATCATACCATCACGTATGCTTGTGCCTGCGTATAAAGAACAGAAAATATTGCCACAAGTCAATTCGAGAACTTCAGAAGACAGTGCAACGGTAACCTCTCCGCTAATTCCATGGGGACTTTGTGGAGTTTACTTCACAGGTGTACTGGGTGTATCTACTATAGAGTATTTACCATATGTCTATTTATCGTTCCTAGCACCGGCAATTGCGATTATTTATGGATTCACTGGCAAGTTCATATTCCGTGAAGGGGATATCGAATCGAAAAAATCATACAATAAGGTCGCATAGGTGAAGATATGAAGAAGAAAATATTTCATAACGGGTGTATTTACTCAATGGCATCACCTGAAGATATTTACAGTGGCATGGCTGTTTGTAATGGGAAAATTGTGGCAATGTTTAATGGAGATCCACCTTTTGATGAGTACTTTGAATATGAAAAATTGGATCTGAATGGAAACGTGGTGTTTCCAGGATTTATTGACTCACATGTTCATTTGACACAAACAGGACTAAATGCAATTGGTGTTCCTTTAAACAATGTTAAAAGTATAGTGGAAATGACTAGTGCAATATCTAAATCACGATTTGCTGAATATTTTGACCGAATAATATTTGGTACAGGATATGATGATACGTTAATGAAAGATCAAAAACTACCTTCTTTGCCTGCACTCGACGAGATTGTTAACGACAAGTATTTATGGTTAAGTCGTGTGGATAGTCACTCTTGTCTTGTAAACTCGAAATTCTTGGAATATCTTAATTTAGATGCAGATATTAATGGTATTGATGTAGATGGAAACGGCATGCCTACTGGTGTACTTAGGGCTGAAGCGAATAGTATTGCTAGAAAAGCTGCGCTTGATCTTGTCAGCGACAAGGCACGTCGCGACGGAATCACACATGCGATTGACAACGCGGTTGAAATGGGTGTCACTTCGATTCACGCACTTGAGGGTGGACCGCTTTTTAGTGATATGGACTTTCATTTTATAAGAGAGTATTCAAAGTCTTCACCCATTCATATTGAACCACATTTTCAAGTTATGGATGTAAAGGCGGCTGAGAAATATAATCTTAATCGATTGGGTGGCTGTATAATTTTAGATGGATCATTTGGGTCGCGGACAGCAGCTTTGTTTGAACCGTATTCTGATGATGCATCATCAAGCGGTACGTTATATATTGATAGTGATGAGCTCGAAAAGTTTGTGGTTGAAGCAGCTGAAAGAGACATACAGGTTGCATTTCATGCTTTAGGAGAACGTGCTATAGAACAAGTATTAAATGCCTATCAAAAAGCATATGATCTATTCCCTGATAAACAGCTAAGGCATAGAATTGAGCACTTTGAACTTCCATTACAAAAACATATAGATAAAGCATCTAAAATGGGTGTAATTATTAGTGTTCAGCCAGCCTTTGATTACCACTGGGGTGGAGAATCCAGTTTGTATTATGAAAGATTGGGTCAGCAGAGAGCGTTAAGAGCGATACCTTTAAAATCAATTTTAGATTCAGGTTGTATGATGATTGGCGGTTCAGATAGCGATGTAACATCAATTAATCCTTTGGTTGGTATTCATGGTGCTGTGAATCACTCAAATAAGTCACAAGCAATACAAGTTTATGATGCCATAAGAATGTTCACTTATAATGGTGCTTATGCTATAGGTAAAGAAAATGAGATTGGCAGTCTAGAGCCAACTAAACATGCAAATTTTGTAGTGTTAAATATGGATTTGATGAATGTTCCTTCTGATCAAATCGATTCAGTTGAGGTTTTAGCCACTTATTGTCAAGGAGAGCAAGTATATAGTAAGGCGTAGTATTGTTGTTTTAGTAATATACTCATTAGTTCAGTCAGAAATTGGCTGAACTTTTTTGGAGTTTTGAAATACTAAAAATGGGGTGTTTATATGAAAGCGGATTTGCTATTTTATAATGGCGAAATTCATACAATAGATGAGACGTCTAACATATTTTATTGGATGAGAGTTAGAAATGGACGGATTTTAGAATTGGGCACGGAGTCAAGTCTGCTTAATGAAACGATGAGTGATGTTGAAAAAATCGATTTAAATGGACAAAGTGTTTATCCTGGTTTTTTTGATAGTCATGTCCATTTGGTACAGACAGCTTTAAATATGCTTGCTCTTGATTTATCAAATTGTAATTCGATAGAGCACATAAAGAGTTGTATTAAAGCGCACATTGCAAATAATGACACAGATGAGAACACAATTATATATGGATATGGCCTTGATGAGACGAAATTAATTGAAATGAAGCTGCCTGATCGTAAAGATCTTGATACATGTTCAAAGACCTTGCCAATTTGGATTAATCGTGTTGAATATCACACTTCAGTAGTAAACTCAAAAGCGCTTCATATGTGTTGTATTCCCTATACGTTAAAAGGGATTGAACGTGTGGGCAGTGGATTGCCCACTGGGCGATTTACAAGTGAAGCATCTGCATGGATTCGTAATTTTATGCACAATCGAATTACCGATGCAACTCGTGAGAAAGGAGTATATAAGGCAATTGACACTTTCATCAAAAAAGGTGTTACATCAGTGGATTGCATGGAAGGCGGATACATGTTTCATGATGCCGATGCCGAGTATATACTTAAAAATCACAAGCGGTTTCCAATAGATTTATACCTTTACTATCAGACTCTCGATGTTTTAAAAGTCAAAAATCACGGGCTTAAAAGAATAGGTGGGTGTATTTTTATTGACGGGTCGTTTGGGTCTCGTACGGCTGCTATTTCTGAGCCATATTTAGATAATCCTTCTACGAATGGTATTGTATTTTTTGATCAGGAAACGATCAATGAATTTGTTGAACAAGCTCAGAAGAATGAAATGCAAGTTGCAGTGCATGCTATTGGCGATCGAGCAATCGAACTTGTATTAAACGCATATGAAAGAGCACAGAACCTTTATCCGTCCATTAAAATAAACCACCGAATTGAACATTTTGAATTGCCGACTGACAATCAAATCAAGCGTGCAAAGGCACTGAATGTTATAATATCGGTCCAACCAGCTTACGAATATAAGTGGGGAATGGAAAATGGAATGTATTCTAAACGACTGGGTGTTATTACAAAATCTAAGACGAATCCTTTCAGGAAGTACATTGATGAAGGACTTCTAATTATTGGTGGGTCTGACTGCGATGTTACACCGTGTGATCCACTGTTAGGGATACATGCAGCAGTCAATCATCCAAATGTTGAATTTTCTATAACTGTTGAAGAAGCCTTAAAGTTATTTACAGTGAATGCTGCTAAGGCTGTTGGGGATTTCAAAAACAAAGGATCTCTTGAAATTGGTAAGTTGGCAGATTTTGTGGTCCTTGATCAGAATCTACTTAAACTTAATCCACAAAAAATAAGACTTGTTAACGTTCTTGCAACATATAAAGAAGGTATTGCGCTTTTCTCTAGAGAAGGTGAAGCCTTTGAATAAAATTCGTGTGAAAACATTAGGTTCGGTGCAGATCTGGGTAGGCGAATTGGACATCACGAAGGAACTCGGCAAAAAGGCTATCGCCATTATTATTTATATATTGCTTTCAAAAGATCAGAAAGTTTCACGTGAGAAATTGATGGATCTATTTTGGGGTGATAGGAATGAAAAGGCAGCACGATATAATTTGAGGCACAATCTATGGAAAATACGACGCGTTTTCCGCATGAATAACCTAGAAGATGATTGGTTAGATGCGGATTATCAACATATTAGAATTTCTGATTCTTATTCTATTGAAACGGATGCGCATGAGCTTTGTATTTCACTTGAGAGTATAGAGGATATCTGTGAAGCTTTAGAACCAGACAATGTATCCAAGATATTGAGTATATATGGGGGTCACTTTATGGATAGATTCTATTTAAGTGATTGCGAAGACCTGAATGATTGGATTTATTTTAAGCGTGAAGAGTTTCAAAAAAAGTATCTTGATATACTTTTGAAATTAGGAGAATACTGCGAAAAAAAAGTTTGGATTGAGCCGTCGATTTGTGTGTTTAAGGAAATTCAGTTTCTTATGCCCTATGATGATAACGTTCACTATAAATTAATAAACAATCTTATTAAAATTGGAGATCGATATAATGCTATTCGGTACTATGAAAGGTTTAAGAAAAAACTGAGAGAAGATCTTAATATCCCGACGAGCGAAGCTCTAAGAGACTTGATTGACACTCTGAAAAATACACCTGAGGTGAGTTTGAGTAGTCGAACGACAGATAATATTCTAATTCATGTTGATAACCATGTTCTTTGCTCAGTCAATTATATGGTGCTGTCTTTGGTTCTAGATAGTATAATTGAACAATTTAGTAAAGATCAAATTTGTGGTATTGACAGTGTATTTCTAAGCGATTTGGCAAGGATTAATGGACGTATTACTGAACTTGTATCTGGTAAAGTGCAGTGTTTTGAACACCTTACGGCGGATACTGAGAAAATAAGAATATTTAGAGCGATGTATCAACTGCTTAATTATCTAAATGAAAGCCACGATTTGACACTTGATTTATCTAATCTTGATGAATTTGATTTGTTTTCTAAAGAATTTGTAGAAAATCTGACAAAAATGGACTGCGGTATTCATATAAAATATTAGTATACTCATTCAAATTCAAAAAGCCCCTAAAGACTAAAAGCTTGTGTCTTTAGGGGCTTTATTGTTCAATCAAAATATATTTAAGTACTACACTACTCAAGTTCAGCTGCAACAACAGATCGACTGTTTTTCATACTTATAATATGAGCAAGACCATAAACAAAAGCAAGTGCAATGAAAATGGACATTGATGAAAATGAAAGTATGACCAGTAAACTGATTGCGAGTATAGCCCCACCGATTTTATAGCCGATTCCGTCAATAATTTTCATAGAAGCCACCAGACCGATGAGAGCGTTGGCAAGGAAAAATCCATTGGCAATTGAAACGATAAGTTCAAGATCAAGAATTTTAAAATGCGTTAGAGACAGCACGATTGTATGCACAGAAATAAAATAAATCACCCCAGTTACAGGGATACCATTTTTGTTTTTGTGTTTAAAAACGGAAGGTATATACATTTCTACAGCCAATGAATTTACAAGTCTTGCAAGAGCGCCAACAATAAGAAGATACGTGCAAGCACAAAGTCCTGTGACCAAAATAGCCAATAGAGCTGGAGCTGCACTTCCAAAGGTTGGTGCTAGAACTTGAACCAGAGAAAGACTGTCACTGTAAGGGAACGCTTGTATGGCAAGTGAAATTGTAATGTAAGTGACGGTAATCACGATAAGGCTGATGGCTGTGGCCTTTGGTATTGTCTTCTCCAAGTCACGAACTTGCTCTGAGTAGTTGCCAACAATTTCCCAACCGATGATTGCCCAAAAGAGTAATAAGACAACCTGCCCGAGAGATGTGGGATCAACACTTTGAATGGGAGCAATTTCGATAGGCGTGTTTATGAGGACAACTGCAGAGCTTACCATTAGAATCACAGCAATGGCTGAGGACAGAATAAAGCTAAGCGTACTTATAAATTTTATGTCCTTCAGAAGAAGCAAGAAACATAACAAAACAAGTCCTAGAGCAATAAGTACTGGGGAAATAAATTCAAATATACTCAGCTTTATAAGATAATCTGAAGCGGTCAGCATAACGGCTGTTGGTCCAAAAGATACAGCAGATATCATTAATAGTGATGCATAGAGTTTAAGTTTCTTTCCAATCGATTTTTCTATAGCAATGGTCATTCCGCCATCACCTGGATATAAAATTGAGAGTTTTGAGAAAATCATCGCGAAAATTGCGCCAAGCGCCATAATAATTATCCATGACCACAAAGTGGCTGTTCCTAATTTTCCATAAGCGAGCGGTGGTAGTAGAATGACACCACTGCCTAAGATGGGGCCAATCATCAACCCACTGAGGAGCAGGGGTCCGATTTTATTTTTCATATTGTCCTCCTAATGTGCTGTTTGATTAACATACAATTGTCATATGTCTTGTGTTAATATTAGGCTATATAGATCCATTAGTAAAATTGAAAGTGATGATGTGTATCATCAGTAGAAATGATGGAAGGGGCGGAGTATGGATATAAGAAATTTTGTTACATTCAATACTGTAGTTGAAGCTGAAGGATTTACAAAGGCTGCTCATAGACTGAATTATGCGCAATCAACTGTGACGCTTCATATTAAAGAGTTAGAGAAACACTATGGCGAGCCCCTTTTTGACCGAATGGGGAAGAAAATATATCTAACTCATTTTGGAAAATCGCTTTATAAGAAATCGAGTCGAATGACGAGTGAGTATGAAGCTGTGCTGGATATGAATGTTGAAGCCAAGACCACGTCAGTCCTTCGGGTGGGTGTATACGAATCTCTTCTTAGATATAGAATGTATGATCTCATTCACGAGTTTAAAATGAAGTACCCCAATGTTGACATGATCATTCAACATGGTACATGTCGTTCATTAAGACGTCTTGTGCGAGAAGGTGAATTGGATTTAACATTCCTGATAGAACCGCAACGTGAGTTTTCGAACATGAAGGCTATGATTCTTTGTGAGGAAAAATTTAGTCTGATTTTCCCTCAAAACGGTGGTATGGAAACTTTGCATAAAAAGAATCAAACTGTTTATCTGACAGAGAAAGAGTGTTCGTACCGAATTATGTTTGAGGATTTTTTAAACGCGAGAGGTGTTGTAAAACAGCACACAATGGAAACTGGATCAGTTGACATGATCAAGCAATATGTGTCATTTGGACTTGGATATTCTATGGTGCCAAGCGTTACTGTAGAAAATGAAACTGATAGCAGTGATCTTACGGTTATACCATTCAACAATGATGTGCCTATGTATACACAGATTGTCTATCACAAAGAGAAGCATATATTTAAGGCTATGGCAGGGTTCATAGAACTTGTGGAGAAGTATTCAAATGACTGGTAATATTACTTAAAATAGATCAAACGTTACAGGATTGTGAATAAATAGAACTTGCGAAATAGTAAAGTACATGTATGAGTAAGTGGAGAGTTTCTGTAAGGAGTTTTATAATGATGAACATTGCAGTTTTATCAGATATTCATGGCAACTACGTTGCACTAAAAGCTGTCATTGATCATGCGCATAAAATTGGAATTGAAAAATTTATATTTGCGGGTGATCTTATAACTGACTGTCCAAATCCAAATGAAGTTTTAGACACTATAAAAAATCTTGACGGTTGGGTCATAAAAGGGAATAGAGAAGAATTAATTTTAAAAACAATTGATGATAAAGCTGTTGATTGGGAGTCGTATAGACAGATGGATTCTGTTATTTGGACTCGAAATTGTTTACGTGAAGATCATGTGGAATATTTAAGAAGTTTACCTGAACAAGTGACCATTTCAATTGATGGCTGTAAAAAAATAAGAGTTGTTCATGGATCGACTGATAGTACCAGAGAACTGCTTACAGTTCATAAGCAGAATAGGGTTGCAGAGATTCTTAGTCAAATTGAAGAGGATGTGCTCATTTGTGGACACACACATATTCCTTGGTCAAGAAGAGTGAATGGAAAGTTGATTGTCAATACTGGAGCTGTGGGCGTGTCGTTTAATAGTGATATTGTTGCAGAATATGCTGTACTCAGTTGGAATAGATCAAACTGGATAGCTGAACATCATAAAGTTAGTTATAAATTAGAGACACTTGAAGGTGATTTTCAGAGCTCAGGACTTAATGCGTTTGGCGGGATTTGGCCTCAGCTTATACTTGAAAGTTTAAATTCTGGATCAAATAAGAATATAGAGTTTATTGATCTCGTTCAAAAATTGGAAGCCAATGAGGGTGCGGAATCACTAGAGTTCTTTGATAACAAGGTTTGGATGAAAGCTCGCAACCTTTGGAATGATAAAATTAGTCAGTAAATTGAATTGCACTTTAAAATATAAAAAAATATTCTTATTAGATATAAAGTTGGGTATAAAGAATAAGGTTACTAAAAATATATTGGTGAGATACACCAAATCGGGGGATATGCTTATATCATACTTTCCATAATAGGCTCAAAAATAGGTCTTAGAATATGGTAGAATATAACTATAATGTATGATGTTAAGTATATTAGAAATGGGAGGGGATTATATGGTTTATGAACTGAATCCGTCTCAGTTTAATACTATTGCTCACTTACTAGAAGGAAAGAGAATTAATTTAGAAATAAGAGCGGTCGTTGAAGGGTTTAATCCTGGCTGGGTCTTTGTAGACAACGTAATGACACCTAGCACAGCTATGGTGTGGTCAAACGGTATAAAGGGTTTTTATTTCTTAGGAGATGTAAACAGTCAAGACTTCAATGATTCATTAGACACGTACATCAAGTATATTATCGCACCAAGGATTAGAAAAATGAGTTTGAGTAGTTTTGAATTTAGTGGCACCAGCCCAAAGTGGGACAAAAAGTTAGCTCAAATTTTTAAAGGAAGAAGTCTCGAAATCTCAAAGCAGTTTGTATATAAACTTGCAGATAAGCCACTTCCAAAAACTGTGGAGAATGATTTTAATGAATCATACTCAATAAAAGAAGTTAACTCACGTTTGTTGAACGATGATTCCGTGAACACCGATCTTGTGAAAGAAAGTGTGCTTGAATGGTGGGGAACACTTAAGAACTTTAATAAGAATGGAATGGGATACTGCATTGTGCATGATAAAGAAGCTGTCTGTTCTTGTGTAGCAAGTTCTTATGACGGTCGAGAAGTGCAGTCGCACATCGTTACGAAAGAAGATTATAGAAAAAAGGGACTCGCCACAATGGCAGTTGTAGAATTTGTAAAGGAAAGCAAAAATAGAGACCTTAACTTGTATTGGGACTGCATGGAGAAAAATCTAGGATCAATAGCTCTTGCAGAAAAAATTGGATACAAGAAGGATTACGAATATACATTGTATGAATTTCCTATTTAAAAATGAATCAGAGTATACGTAATTACAAAACACCTCTCGACATTTAGAGAGGTGTTTCTGACGTTAATACATGTAAACCCAGATTATTCATGCAGTTTCCATGAATAATCCAGGGTAAATAGTATAAGTGTAATTATAGTATAGAGGTGGTTGTTGATGGAGAGGCGTTGTTATATCCAAAGCACTTGTGGAATGGTTGTAGTTATATTGAAAATTATGCTATAATAAAAATAATTAATCGTTAAAATAAATAAAATGCTTTGTTTTAACGATTAGTATCAAATTATTATAAGTGAAGAAGAGGTGCAAAATGAAAAAAAGAAAAATTGAGAAAAACAACTCTGTGGGCATCATTAGTGGGAAATCCATTATGATAAATTCTGCAGACAAGCTTGGAAAGCATCAAAGTGAAGTTCGAACAGGAACGGGAACACATAAGAGCAAGAAACAATATGATAGAAAAGGCAAAAGAAATCAGCAGTTGAGGAAATCCTACAAGGATTATGGACCTTCAACTGCTGATTTTGTTTTTGTCCAAAACTTCAATTTATCTTAATAGCATAAAGCAGAGCCCTGAAATGATTGTAGGGATCAATGCATATTTAAAAAGTTCGATTGAAGATATTCCTGCTTTAAAGTGTTTTTTTAGAATAGATAAACCCACAGGATTTGGGGCATTGGCTATTACGGTTAACCCACCACCTGTAATTGCACCTGCAACAACTGCATACTTATAAGAGTCTGAAAAACCTTCAACTAGGCTGCTGAGATAAGTGATTGCAGCATTGTCATTAAAAGCTGTGAGTAGTGTTGCTGTAACGTTCAATCCCACTTCTGGAAGATTCGCTAAGATCGGTCCTATCCACCATCCCTGAAGGGTACCGTGTATCATTAAACCTGAAAGGAAAAAAGCTACGAGAAGTGCCGGTTTAAGATTGATGCGGTTCTGATAGAATGCTGTGATTTGGAAAAATCCAAGGAAAAACAAGAAACCACCTATAAACATCACTGGTTCATGTGCATTAAATACAGTCCAGAGAATGAAAAGAACGTGTATCAACATAATCCAAAGAGGCACTTTGTCATCTCTTGTATCCCAGTTTGGGTCATGGTATTGTGGTCGAAGATCTTCTGGTAATAATCCCGGAATGGTTCGTCTCATCTCCTCAAATTTTATATCTTCAAATCGATCCTCAACAGCACGGTTGATTTCTGCACATTCATTATCCTCATGTTCAAAATTATCATAAACCCGTTTCTTGATTTCAGCTTTTAAGTTTTCAGAGACCTCAGTCAATTCAGAAGTAAACCCCACACGAGAGTTTATTTCTATTTCAAGGTCATCAAAGTTACTTTCAAGTTCTTTTTGACTAATAAAACGGCGCTGAATGTATTTCCTATATCGATCAAGAGCATAGGCTTCTTTTAGTGCAGCAATATCCTTTTTTAGCAGGATATAATAAAGTGTTGTTGAAAGTAGTATTGCAATGATAGCTTTCCACCCGAAGTTGATGAGCATATACATTAAACTCCAGTCCCAGACATCAGCAATAAGCAGAATTGGAGGCGCAGCAAAATTAGTAAGGGAGCCACCGATTGAAACGTTAACAAAAAGCAGCGCAAGTGTCGCATATTTTAAACGTTTACTTGGATTAAGATTGTAGAACTTCTCAGCGAGCAAATGAGCCCCTATGGTCATTGCAGCGGGTTCTGTTATAAAGGATCCAAGAAGTGGTGCCAGTATTAAAATCGCAAGCCACCATATTTCGAGAGTTCCACCAAAAGATTTAACAATTTTCCACATAAATAGCTCAAATAGTTTTAGAATGGGTCGACTAGAAGCAATGGTCATTATGACGATGATGAACATGGGTTCTTTATACTCTAAGCCGTTGACGTAATGTACAAAAGTTTCCCAGTCATAGAATGCTGAGATTGCAAAACCAAGCGCAATGACCCAAATTCCAAAAATGGCTTCAACCTCTCCAAGAAAATGAAACAGTCCTGCTCGCAGTGAAAATGACGCTTTATCTACAACTCCCAGGTCTTTCAGTTCTTTATGGCGGATTTCATATTTATGTGCAAGGCCAGTGAACCAACTGGCGGCAAGGGTATGGATTATTGCCATCATGAAAATGAGTGTTGCAACCATATTAAATGGTTCTGCTTTGATCCTTCCTTGTATTATATCTAAGATTGAATCAAGATTTCCGTCATTATAGCTTTCGTTTGTTTTAGGGAATATTTCACCCGCATATGTGATTATATTGGTCGAAATAAGGTTTATAGAAAAAATTATCAATAAAAAGATTATAAAAATTTTTAATAATTGTGGTCTTTTTTTAATCATCTCAAGTCCCCCACGGCCTGTTAAAATCAAGTGTTTGTGATGTTTTACAGATACCCTTCACATTATAAATAACACAACAATATAAAATTATGAAAACGTTTATCGTCTAATATAATGACCAATCGCGCAATATATGGTATCATACCGATAGGAGGTGTGTTATGACTAAAAAAATGGATGCTTTAGTTAAAAAATATGCGAAGCCTGGACTTTGGTTGGAAAAAGTTGATATGCCAGAAGTCGGCGAGCAAGATGTACTTATAAAAATGAAGAAAACTGCAATTTGTGGTACAGACGTTCACATTTACAACTGGGACGAATGGTCACAAAATACAATTCCGGTACCGATGACAATCGGTCACGAATTTGTGGGTGAGATTGTTGAAATTGGCCCTGGCGTTAAAGATTTCCATGTTGGTGATCTTGTTTCAGGTGAAGGCCACATCGTTTGTGGACACTGCCGTAACTGTCTTGCTGGTAGAAGACACCTTTGTAAAAACACAATGGGTGTTGGCGTAAATAGAACTGGTATTTTTGCTGAGTACGCTGCAATTCCAATGCAAAATGTATGGTTATGTGATCCTGCAATTCCTGAAGAGGTACTAAGTATTATGGATCCTCTTGGTAATGCTGTTCATACAGCTCTATCATATGATCTTCTTGGTGAAGACGTTCTGATTACAGGCGCTGGCCCAATTGGTATCATGGCTGCTGCAATTGCAAAACACGCTGGAGCTCGTATGGTTGTTATTACAGATGTTAATGATTACCGTCTTGATCTTGCAAAAAAGATGGGTGCAACTCGTACTGTAAACCCAATGAAAGAAAAGCTGACTGACGTTATGCAGGAACTTGGCATGAAAGAAGGATTCGATGTTGGTCTAGAGATGTCTGGTAACGCATCTGCATTTGGTGACATGGTAGATAACATGTTCCACGGCGGAAAAATTGCTATGCTAGGTATTCAAGGTCCAGATACTCCGGTTGATTGGAATAAAATTGTATTCAATGGTTTATTCATTAAAGGTATTTATGGCCGTGAAATGTTTGAAACTTGGTACAAGATGACAGCAATGCTTCAATCAGGACTTGATGTTTCTGAAGTAATCACACACAGAATGCATTACACAGAGTTCGAAAAAGGTTTTGAAACTATGATTAGTGGTCAATCTGGAAAAGTTATTCTAGAGTGGGACTAATACTTAATAAAAGTAAATAATATCAAAGGCGTTAGTCGATTCTTGTCGATTAACGCTTTTTTTTTGCATAAGGGGGTAAATATAGTGTAGTTTACCATCGCATGGGTTGGTGATGGGGGGGATATTGTGGGGATGTTAAGTATTTTGGATTCTAGAACACTAACGGTGATTTATGTCATTATTAGCGTCAATCTTATTTTATTTTTTGCATTGGTGACTTCAAGCCGACGAAAACGATATATGAAACTATTTACAATAGGTCTTATTTGTCCTGCTATGGGATTTCTGCTTCTGAGCCTTCGAGGATTCTTAAATTCATTCTTATCAGTGATTATAGCCAACTTTCTTATAATATATGGAGCTTTAATATTTTCTGAAGGCGTGACCGTACTTTTAAAATTGGATTTTCATAAATTTTTAGCGCGTATTGTTTTAGTTGTACACACATTGCTTTTTTTGTATTTTTTCTATGTAACTCCCAATGTAACAGCACGTATTGTTGTATTATCAGCTGAGTTGGTTTTGATTTTTTCATATATTGGATGGATGTTTGTAGGGGCGTATCGTAAAAAACCTCATCCGGTGAGGGCATTTGTTGCATGGGTGTATGTTTTAAATGCTTGTTTTTATGGAATTCGAATTTTATATACACTTGTTAACTCACCTGAAGGAAATTTCTTTGAAAACGTTGATTACTTGTCTTTATCAATGTTTTTTGAGATTGTTTTTCAACTCAGTCGAACAATTGGAGTATTATTATACGTTATGATTCAGTATGATGAGAAATTGGAAAGAGCAAATAAAGTACTCTCGGATCTATCAACAACAGATCATTTAACAAAGGTGAAAAACCTTAGATCATTGATGCGCGGATTAGATAGGGAATTAGAGCGTGTTAAACGGTATGATAGACGTGTATCTGTTGCTATGATTGACATTGACCATTTCAAAAATGTGAATGACACATACGGACACACAATTGGTGACGAAGTGCTTATTGGGATAGCAGAGCTGTTTCAAAAAGAACTTAGAAAAGTAGATATTCTTGGAAGATATGGTGGAGAAGAATTTTTGCTTATTTTACCTGAATCAACTTGTGAAGAAGGTGCAAGGCTTCTTATTAGGGTTCAGCAAAAACTTAAGGAGTATGAATGGTGCATTAAGGACTTAAAGGTAACTTTTAGCGCGGGTGTCTTCGAAGTGAACGGCACCAATTGCAATTCTGGCGTAAAAGATATCATCAAACAAGCAGATGAGTTAATGTATGTTGCCAAGGAGAACGGTCGTAACCGTGTCGAACACTCGTGTGGCAAATTGTAGATGACAGTTTAGCGGTGCTTTATGCACCGCTTTTTTTATGTCAATATGATGACATATGCAGGAAAAAGAGGTGTATAGGTATAACCTTCTGTATGTGAAGTGAAATTCGATACATGGGGATGAAAATTTGTTTTTAAGTGGATAGTGATCAAATCTATTAAATTGAGAAACTGGGGGATAACATGAAATTAAACAATATAAAAGCGGTGGTTTTCGACTTAAACGGTACACTGTATCAACGTGGCATTTTGGTTGAAGGTGCAAATGAGACAATTCAAAAACTGAGAAATAGCGGTCTTCAAATGAGTTTTGTTACCAATACTGATAGTCGAAAAACGATTGATGTACACTCGCGTTTAAAAAAGATGGGTTTAGATATTAAGCTAGAAGAACTATACACGCCAGTTGTAGCGGTTAAGACTTTTATAGAAAACAACAAAGGAAAAGGGATTTATCCTCTTGTTCATGATGATGTTAAAGAAGAGCTTAGCGAGCTTGTAATATTTGATGAGTCAAACCCAGACTGTGTTGTAATCGGAGATTTTTGTGACAAAGTGTCTTATGACGAGATCAATAAAGTGTTTAGAATGATTAAAGGTGGCGCCGAAATTATAGCACTATCAAAGACATTATGGTATAAGGATTCGGATGGAGATAGCATCAATACTGGCGCATTTGTAAAAATGTTTGAAATGGCTTGTGATACAAGTGCCCAACTGATGGGAAAACCATCTGAAGGATTTTTTAATATGGCCCTTCAACGTATGGAGACAACAGCCGATGAGGCGTTATTCATTGGCGATGATGTTTTAACGGATGTTTTAGGGGCTCAAAAATTAGGTGCGGTATCTGTCCTAGTTAAAACGGGCGTCTATAGTGAAGAAGTTTTAAATGAAACAGAAAAGAAACCGGATTATATATTAGAGAATGTGAATGAGTTGCTTGAATTGTTGAATATATAGAGGGTTATGCGATGTTAGTGAAGTCCGAGACGGAGTAAATTGTTGTAAGTCATCTTAGTAGATCTGGAGGAATTAATTATGAGAGTTTTTAAACAAATACCACTATACAGATTTCTTGATTTTTGTAATACATCAAGCTTAGAAAAGACAGTTCTTGACTGTGGTGCAGGCGGAGTGAATCCACCGCTCAGCCTATTTGCTGAACATGGTTTCAACACGACTGGAGTTGAGTTTGATTCAAAACAATTGAAACGTGCCAGTGAATTTGGGGTAAACAATGGACAAGCTTTGGGTGTGGTTCAAGGCGATATGCGAGAATTATCATTTCAAGATGAGTCGATAAGCTTCGTTTACTCATATAACTCAGTTTTTCATATGAAAAAAGTTGATGTGAAAAAGTCCGTTGACGAAATGATTCGCGTTTTAAAGCCTGGCGGCCTATTGTTTGTTAACTTCCTTACAACAAATGATTTTAGATGTGGTGAAGGCCCTTGTGTAGGACCTAATGAGTATGAACAAATGGATGATGAGCCTGTTATTCATTCGTACTATGAGCCCAATGAAGCAGATATTTATTTTGAAGACATGGAAGTTCTCTTTAAGGAAGACCGTGTTTTAGAACGTATCTACGAAGGTGATCGTATTAGACAAGGATTTGTGGACTATATTTTAAGGAAAAGGATGGATTAGATCAGAAGGAGGATCTGTTATGTGGACAAGGCTAGAATTGAAAACAAGAACCAAGGCCATCATGAAGTTGGGGTACTGGAAGATGTTTTTAGTTGGATTACTATTAGCCCTTGTTAGTAGCAACAATAAAGGCAACTTCAATTATGATAATACAGATAAGTTAAAATTTGATGGTTCTGGACTACAATTTAATGGTGATGTGGCTGGTGGTGTAGACGCGGTTAAAGAAATACCTGCTTTTGTTCCGTGGTTGTTCATGGGTGCTTTAGGTCTTGGAATCCTTATAATTTTAGTTGCTTTAGGACTTCGTGTATTCTTAGGTATGCCTCTCGAAGTTGGTTGCAAAAGATTTTACCTGAAAGCGACAGGTGAAGAGTTTGATATGAACCATGTAGGTTTTTCATTTAAATCTGAACGTTATATGAATATAGTGAAAACGATGTTTTATCGAGGTTTATTAATATTCTTATGGACGCTGCTTTTAATCATTCCTGGAATTATAAAGTCCTATGCATATCGAATGGTGCCGTATATTTTATCTGACAACCCTAATATTGACTTTAGAAGAGCCGTCGAGCTGAGTGATGACATGACAAGTGGTCAAAAATTTGATATATTTGTTCTCGATTTATCATTTATCGGTTGGTATATACTGGGTGGACTGGCGCTTGGTATTGGTGTATTCTTCGTAAATCCATATGTGTATGGTACAAATGCAGAGCTGTATAATGTGTTAAAAGAAAATGCCCTTCGAGATAACCTTTGTTCAGCAGATGAACTTACGATGAACGAAGAACAATTTGAGTTTTAGATTTAAAAAATAAAAAATTTACATTGGCCATTTAAATATCCACTCGGTTGCGTTATAATATTAATGCAACAATGGTAATAATTTCTTTGTGTTGAAATTAGGTGGTTACTAGATGAGTTATATTGTTCTATTTTCAATAGCGGCATCATTTTTTGCAGTGGCTGCAATTCGGTGTTTTTTGTACTGCGGCTGCAAAGTCAGAAAAACGGTGCTGTTGTTCTTGATTATTTTTTCGGTAGGGGTGGCGTTGCTTCCTGCTGTTGATAGTTTTACGGTATTATATGCAAGTAACAGTGACTATGAACTCCCAACAAAAGTGGGTAGGATTAGTGAAGTGAAAATTAATACCGCACCTGCTGCTAGATCAACATTGATGGTGGATGGAGAGACTTATGCGGCACCACTTGAGCTGACAGAAGGGCATTGTTATCACCCTCAGTGCAGTTACAGAATTACATATACACCACTCACGCGAATGATTGTATCTATTGAAGATGTAAGTGACAGCATGATTGAATCTGCGAAATGAAAGCTTTGAGAAGAAGATGGTATATCTATTTCTCAGAGCTTTTTTACGAAGAATAATAGTATAGTTCTCTATATAGAAAGTGGGTTAAAAGTTGAAAATATCGCATTTAGCAATATATACAACGCAACTTGAAGTTATGAAGAAGTTCTATGTTAAATATTTTAAGGCAATACCAAACGATAAATATACCAATATAAAAAAAGGATTCAACTCATACTTTTTACATTTTGATGGTGAATGCCGTCTTGAGTTGATGCAAATGGTAGACATAAATGAAAGGTCTATTTTAGAAAACATATGTGGAATTCATCACTTTGCGATTTCAGTCGGAAGTAAAACCAATGTTGACTTGTTAACCAATATTTTACGTGAAGATGGGTACTCTATAACAGGAGAACCAAGGCGTACTGGAGACGGATACTACGAAAGTGTCGTTCTGGATCCAGATGGAAATAATATTGAAATAACAACATAATTATTAATCTCTATCTTCAGTTCATTTTCTCGTTTTTGCATTTCGCTCATATGTTACAGTTGTTTGTCAAAATAAGACAAAACAATACATAATATTCCATTTGCGATATGATGATTATGATTTGTTCAAAATCATATTATGGAGGGATGTTATGAATACAAGTAATAACGATAATCATGAAATCAGTGCAGGATATATTATTTCACAGACAATGTTCTTTATATCAGAAAACTTTAGAACTTTGTTTACATATGCATTGATGATTGGCATTGTCAGCACGATGGGTACTGTTGCAGTTAAGCTTGCAGGGGCAAGTGTTTTGAGAGGGATATTCATAAGTATCATAAATGTTTATGTAGGTATTATAACCACGATCATGATGATAAAAGTGATCGACTGTACTTTCAATAATGAGGAATTTAACATTGGAGGGTTGCTGGAATTTGCCAACTCTCGCTTTTGGAAAGTATTGGGTATTGGAATGTTAGCGGGTTTGTGTATTGTGATTCCAACTGTTGTGGTTGCTTTGATTTATGTGTATTCACATTCAATTGTATTCAATATTATATTTGGTATCCTTCTTTCAATCCCCGGAGTGTATGTCTTGGCTTTGTTTATGTTCATTCGGATTATGCCAGTTGTTGAAGATTTAGATCAGCAGACTGTGGGACTATCTGATTGTGTGGCTGTTGTGAAACATAACATTAAAACAGTCGTTGCTTTGACTCTATTCTCGATCCTCGTAGGCGTACCGATTTATGTTGTAACTTTCATAGGAACACGGTTTAATCTGAATCCTGTGATGATTACAAGTATTTCAGCGGTACTGTCCATGGTCATTACTCCACTGATTGTATCTGTTGATTATATTGCCTATAGAAACATCAAAGCTAAGATGGATGACGAAACACGGGCTTTAGAAGGTTCTGTGGTGTAAAAAAGTATATGTTACCTTAAGTCTGTTCGAGCTTCATTCGAGCAGGCTTTTTCAATTGAAATGTAAATTAGATCAGAATAACGTTAAAATTAATTGAACGATTCTGATTTTTCTGTTATTATAGAAAAAAATGGTGGAGATGCCTAATGGGTCTTCGAAGAATAATACATCGATGAATGAAATCTGGGGAGGGTACCGCGTGAAAATTGCAATGCTGATTGTTGATATGCAAAATGGCTGTTACGAGGATACAAATGAGAAAGCTATGTTTCTTGACGCTGCAGAGTACATAAATGATGTGTCGGAACTGTTTAGAGAAAAAAGACTGCCTGTGGTGGTTGTACAAGATCTAGAAGTTGGAGACGGCGAAGGGTCAAAAGCTTTTGAGGTGCATGAAAGTGTTACTGTAAAACCCAATGATATTGTTGTACATAAAGTCTTTTCAAATTCTTTTTGGGAAACACCACTAGACAATATTCTAAAAGAGTTGGGCGTAGATTTTGTTCTCATAAGTGGTTTTGCAGCTGAATACTGTATAACATTCACTTATGGTGGTGCAGTTGAACGTGGTTACGATGTATCCCTTCTTCAAAACGGAATTGCAGGAATGGAAAAGTCAGGTATTCAAGATATCCAGAGAATCAGACCAGTCATAGATCATAATGTGCTTCGATATTTCATAAACAATGCCTAACTTTGTTATGTCATTTATAAGACGATACGAATTATGAGAATAGCCAGGGAAACCTGGCTATTGCCATGTTGAGCGATAAAAAAATGGGTATATTTCAAGTTAAAGGAGAGGTGATTATGAAAAAAATCGTTGTAGCTCTTGGTGGAAATGCACTTGGTAAAACACCCACCCAACAACTTAAACTTGTGAAAAAGACAGCGCAACCTATTGTCGATCTGATTGAGGCTGGTAATGAAGTTATATTGGCACATGGCAATGGACCTCAGGTCGGTATGATAAATTTAGCTATGCAGACATCTGCGGAGTCGGAGAGCAATACGCCAGATATGCCATTTCCGGAATGTGGTGCTATGAGCCAAGGATACATAGGCTTTCATCTTCAAAATGCGATTCAGGAAGAACTAAAAATTAGAGGGATTGACCGTCCTGTTAGTACAATCATCACTCAGGTGGTTGTCGATAAAAATGACCCAGCATTTGATCATCCAACAAAGCCTATTGGAAACTTTTATGATTTTATTCATGCTGAAGCATTAATGGATGAAAAGGGATGGCACATGGTGGAAGATGCCGGTCGTGGATACAGACGTGTTGTGCCGTCGCCTAGGCCAATAGATGTGGTTGAGAAGGAAACTATTTTAAAGCTCATTGAAAAAGAACAAATTGTCATCACAGTAGGCGGAGGCGGAATTCCAGTTATTAAAGATGGTATATCACTTCATGGTGTTGCTGCAGTAATTGATAAGGACTTTGCTAGTGCAAAACTGGCTGAAATTATTGACGCGGACTATTTGATCATACTAACTGCTGTTGAGAAGGTCGCCATTAATTTTGGAAAACCAAATGAGGAGTGGTTAAAGAAACTTTCTCCAGATCAGGCACAAAAGTATATGAATGAAGGTCATTTTGCGCCAGGCTCAATGCTACCTAAGGTAGAGGCAGCACTACAATTTGCCATGTCTGGTCCAAATCGTAAAGCTTTGATAACATCCCTCGAAAAAGCTAAAGAGGGCATTGAGGGGAAAACAGGCACAATGATAGTTGGTGAGTAATGGTGGATGGCATGCTTCCGATTTATGACACTGAACTCAGTGAACAGGTTCTTGAGTGGTTGTTGTCAGGTGATCCATCAATCGTATATCAGACACACAGGGATTTGATTCAAAACCCTCATTTCTATAAACGTGGAGAGGCGGATCATAGAAACCTGAAAAAACTGCAAGATAGAATTGCACAAGAGGGTTGGGGAAGGGCTCTTCTTGATGAACAGGGTCAAGACGGATTATGGGCTGGTGCTATTTATTCTCCTAAATGGATTTCAACCCATTATACACTTCTTCAAATGATGCGTATCGGATTCCCAGGAGATCATCCTGTACCGCAAAAGGCCATAAAAAGATATTTGGATGAAAAGTACTATTCAGATATGGGAATTAATATAGGGGTGACATCAACATGTTCGGATGTATGTGTTACTGCAATGGTCTTGACTATGCTTTGCTATTATGGAATTGAAGACGAAAGAATGTTGAACTTAATCAGCTTCCTGAACAACACAAGACTGAAAGACGGAGGCTGGAACTGTGACCATCTTTCGGGGGATTATCATAGTTCGGTACACACAACGCTGAGTGTCATTGAAGCGTTAGACACATCTCGAGCGTCAGGTGTTCCAACTGATGAGAACCTTCAAGACTTGATTCACAGCGGGAGAGAATTTTTACTTCAACATAATCTTTACAAATCACATAGGACTGGAGAAGTTATGAAGAAGAGCTTCACTATGCTGTCGTTTCCTCCAAGGTGGTTCTATGATGTTTTAAAAGCACTGGATTATTTTCAAGCATTTGAGGCTCCTTATGATAAGCGGATGGATGATGCTCTAGATTTGCTATATGCCAAACAAAGGAAGAATGGAAGGTGGCCCGTTCAGAATAAACATGCAGGTCGTGTCTACTTTGATATGGAAAAATCCGGCGATAGTCGCTGGAACACACTTAGGGCTTTACGTGTGTTTAGACATTTTTCGGAATAGGTTTATTGAGGTTATAAATATGATAGATCAAAGAAAAAAACTAGAAGAAAATCCTTTTGAATATAAGGTAACAAAATCGGGCAAGGTATTTATTTACTGGCAGAATAAAAATATTATGACACTCAGTGGTGAGCGTGCCGCAAAGTTTTTAAAGAAGATAGAGAATAAGTCAGATTTTGATATTCAACTTGAACTCGCGAAAGTTACCGGGCATTTTAAGCATGGTAATGAACGATAAAAAGAAAGAGGATAAAGAAAGGAGTTCTCATGCAATCAAAGGTGATCTTATACATTGCACAAAGTATAGATGGTTATATTGCAGCACTTGATGGAAGTGTGGACTTTCTTTCATGTGTTGAAGATGACGGGGAAGACTATGGTTACTTCGAGTTCTATAGGTCTATGGATGCAGTCATAATGGGTGCGAACACGTATGAACAAATACTCAGTTTTGGTGAATTTCCATACCCAGATAAACCATGTTATGTTTTTACAAATAGAACGTACAAGGAACATGATCAAGTTGTATTTGTGAGTGAAGAGCCCACGAAGTGGATTAAGAACTGTACTATTCTATCCAACCAAAGACTTTGGCTTGTAGGTGGTGCATCGCTTATTAAAACGTTCCAAGATGCTGAGCTTATTGATGAGTATATTATCTCAATTATCCCATGCATGCTTGGTGATGGAATTCCTTTATTTAAAACACATGGATACCCACTAAATCTTAAAATGAAGAATGTACAAGACTATCCTTCGGGTCTGGTACAGTTGGTTTATGAACGGATAACTGACTCGCCGAGTGAAAGTGACACTTAAAATGAAAGCAATAAAATAAGCCCCAATCTGATGAAATCAGATCGGGGCTGTTTTTATAATTATTTTATTGAGTGATTTTCTTGTTTGCACGCATACGATCAGTCGCGTTAAGAACTTTCTTTCTTAGGCGAATTGAGTCAGGCGTGATTTCAACAAGTTCGTCATGCTCAATGAACTCAAGAGCTTCTTCAAGTGTGAAGATTCTTGGGCTGATTGTTTTAACTGCATCATCAGTACCAGAAGCACGAACGTTTGTAAGTTTCTTGTTCTTACAAGCATTAACAACCATGTCATCACGACGGCTGTTCATACCAATAATCATACCTTCGTATACATCAACAGAAGGACCAATGAACATTTGTGCACGGTCGCTCAGGTTGAATAGAGAGTATGCCATTGTTGTACCAGCATTTTGAGAAACAAGTACGCCGTTAAGACGTCCTTCAATTTCACCAAGGTAAGGTGCGTACTCGTGGAATGAACGTACCATTGTACCTTCACCACGCGTATCATTGATGAATTCACTTCTGTAACCAAGCAGACCACGTGTAGGAACGTGGAAAGTGATTTTAGTGTATCCACCAGCGATTGGCTCCATGCCAACCAAAGAACCTTTACGTTGGTTCAATTTAGAAATTACAGTACCACTGAATTCTTCAGGCATTGAAGCAATAACTTGCTCAATTGGCTCAAGAGTATGACCTTCTTCTTTTTTAAGAAGTACTTCAGGCTTAGAAACTGCAAGCTCGTAACCTTCACGACGCATGCTTTCAAGCAAGATCGACAGGTGAAGCTCACCACGACCAGAAACCTTGAAACCATCTTTATTAGGAAGTTCTTCAACACGAAGACCAACGTTAACTTCTAGCTCTCTATCAAGACGCGCACTCACGTGACGAGAAGTAAGGAACTTACCACTTTTACCACAGAATGGAGAATCGTTAACTAGGAAGTTCATAGCCAGTGTAGGCTCTTCAATTTCAATAGTTGGTAGTGGTTCAACTTTATCAAGTTCACATATTGTTTCACCGATCATAATATCAGAAATACCTGATAATACTACGATCTCACCACTGCCTGCTTGATCAACTTCAACACGGTTAAGGCCTTCGTTAATTAGGACCTGACCGATTTTAGCGCGTGTAACAGAACCGTCACGACGTGCAACAGAAACAGTTTGACCTTTCTTAACAGTACCACGTGTAACACGACCAATTCCTAGACGGCCGATGAAGTTATCGTAGTCAAGAGAAGAAATCTGGATTTGAAGAGATTCATCATCTTTGTTAGGGTAAACTTCAACATGTTCTTTAAGAAGATCGAATAGAGGCGTAAGGTCAGTACTTTCGTCTGACATTTCACGCTTTGCAATACCTTCTTTAGCGATTCCGTATAGAATCGGGAATTCAAGTTGCTCGTCTGTAGCATCTAGATCAGCAAACAGATCGAATGTCATATCTACAACTTCTTCAGCACGTTGATCTTTCTTGTCAATCTTATTTATCATAAGGATTGGCTTAAGACCTTGCTCAAGTGCTTTTTGCAGTACGAAACGAGTTTGAGGCATCGGGCCTTCACTTGAATCTACAAGAAGAATAGTACAGTCAACAGTCTTGATGATACGCTCAACTTCAGAAGAGAAATCCGCGTGACCAGGTGTATCAACAATGTTGATTTTCAGACCGTCGTGCTCAATAGCACAGTTTTTTGCATAAATTGTAATTCCACGTTCTCTTTCAAGATCGTTACTGTCCATAACACAGTCTACGAGTGCTTCGTTTTCACGGAACACGTTACTTTGTGCTAGTAGTGCATCAACAAGTGTTGATTTACCTGCATCTACGTGGGCAATAACTGCTATATTCATAATATCTTTTCGTGACATAATTATCATCCTTTCATAACTCAACCTTCTCATCATACACGTTGTGGGTGTACTATGCAAACAAAATTTTGAAAGATTTTATTTCCTTATATTAACCTAAGAATTCATGCAAACGTTGTCCATTGGAATAGGCCATGTGTTCAGAATTTTTTGATAGATGTGAAAATAGATAACATTAACATAACCTTAACATTCTGTGCTTATATATACCTATAATAAAGAAGAATATATCAGGACTTACATTAAAATTGTTTAATATGATAAACTAACCATAATAATAAATCTATGATTAGAAAAGTGAGGATGACTATGCCTGCTTTACCACTGCATATGTGTTTTGCAATAGAGTTATCTAAAAAATATAAAGGATTAAAACCTTACCCGCTCATGGTCGGTGCAATACTGCCTGACTGCTTACACCCGGGAGACACAAAAAGTTTCCGTGCTTCCCATTGTTTAAGCGGCAGCACGTTCCAAGCTGAAAACATTATAAAGAAGTTTGGCGATGTAGTCAGACATCCAGAAGACTGGGCACTTATGATTGGGTGGCATTCCCATGTGTGGCTCGACGCATATGACCGAAACCGTGGACTTCAGCTTCTTGGAAAACGTAAGATCAATGAAAGTGAAAAGACAAGAATGCATTTCTATGACAATCTTTGTGACTACTCGAAAGACGATATATTGGCGAAGGTTGATGAAATGGTCCGAGTGCCAACTCCAATGGTTGCTGTTCTCGAACAAATGCTTGATATAAGATTCAAGGCACCTCAGGAACAATTGAGAAGTGTTCTGAAGTTTATGGAGAAGAGAAATGAAGTAGAAGATGAACGCAGACCTATTGTTAAAGATGAAGCGTTTGCTCGCTATATAAATGAAGCGCTAAAGGATTATCCGTTTGAAGAGCTAGGTATGCGACCGATTAAAGTTATTGATGACGTGACTGAAGAGAGTGATGAAGAGACTGCAGCTGTCCTTGATCCAGCTTTTGAAGAACTGGATCTTTTAAGTTTAGAAATTGACAACGTATTAACTAAGTAAGATCGATAAAGATACAGTATAAAAACCAAGAGACGTCCAGACGCTTAGGCAGTGTCTGGATTTCCATATGTTTTGAATGCTTTCAAAATAGATATAGAAGTGATATAATATCATACTGATTTGATAATGAGATAAAAACACGTGAATATAGATGAAATAGGAGGCCATGATATGTGGTACGAAATTAAGGTAAAAACAACATCTGAAGCAACTGAAGCTGTGAGCAATATGCTTTATGAAATAGGTGCTGAAGGTGTTCTAATTGAAGATCCAAACGATCCTGTTTACACGGAAAGCAAAGAAAGCGATTGGGACTATATCGACATTGAAGAAGTAAAGCGTCACTTAGAGTACCAAGGTGCTATTGTGAAGTGTTACTTCGATGGTGCTGATGTTGGCTCTTCAGATATCCAATCGAAACTGACACACCTTAAAGGAAGATTGTCTCAAATGGAGAGCTTTGGTCTTGATGGAGGTCCATTAACAGTTGAGCTTAAAGAACTTGAAAACACAGACTGGAATGCTGAGTGGAAGAAACACTACAAGCCATTTGAAGTTGGAAATCGTCTTGTTATAAAGCCAAGCTGGGAAGAGTACCAAGCGAGTGAAGAGAGACTGGTTATAGAGATTGATCCAGGTGGCGCTTTTGGTTCAGGTACACACGAAACAACAACAATGTGTATGGAAATGCTAGAAGAGAACGTTACACCAGACGTAGACGTATTTGATATTGGTTGTGGCAGTGGAATTCTTGGTATTGCTGCTGCAAAGCTTGGAGCTAAGTCAGTTGTTGCTGTAGATTTAGACGAAGCCGCAGTTATGACAACAAAAGAGAATGCTGAACGTAACCAGGTAGACTCAAGATTTAGTGTTCATCATGGCAACCTGATGGATGTTGTTCAGGGTCAAGCTGACATTGTCGTTGCAAATATCATTGCTGATATTATTATTCTACTATCTAAAGACCTTAGACAGTTTATGAAACCAGAAGCACTATTTATTTCAAGTGGTATCATTCAGAATAAGGTTGATGATGTTGTTGCTGGTCTTGAAGCGTCAGGATTTGAAATTGTTGAAGTAAGAAGAAGAGGCGAATGGGCCGCAATTTTAGCGAGGTAAGCTATGCATCGATTTTTTGTACCAGTTGAAAACATTTTAATGAAAGACGGAGAGCCTTGGCGTTCAAGAATCACAGATAAAGATGATTTGAAGCATGCTGTAAAGGCTCTTAGAATCGAACTCGGCGAAGATATTGAACTTTGCGATATAAACGGGATCGAATATTTATGTGAAGTTATAGATGTAAACAGTGATGAAATACTCTGTAATGTGATCAGTTTTGAAGCGAATAAGAGAGAATCCAGTATAGATATTACTCTTTTCCAAGGCATGCCAAAGGCCGATAAGCTTGAAATGATTATTCAAAAAACGACAGAGCTCGGTATTTTGAATATCACACCTGTTCAAATGAAACGTTCAGTGGCGAAGTGGAAAGACGACAAGTCTGCTGGAAAGAAAATTGAACGCTGGAACCGCATCGCATTTGAGGCGTCTAAGCAATCAAAACGCGGGCGTATCCCAACTGTAAATAAACCTCTGACAATAGGTCAGTTAAAAGAAGCGATTTCAGATTATGATCTTGTTATATTGCCGTATGAAAATGAGTCTGCAAAAGGCATTGGAGAAATTATTTCATCTAATCCCACTGCGAAGAAGGTCGGTATTATTATCGGCCCTGAGGGTGGATTTGCAGATGAAGAAGTTGCGGTTTTATCAGAAGCGGGCGCACACAGTGTGAAACTTGGGCCGCGTATTCTGAGAACAGAAACGGCCGGTGTTGTAACGGTTGCTCTTGTGCAATATGCATTGGGTGATTTGGGCGGCGTTTAAGAGTATCCTAAATAAATAGTTTTGGTAGTTTATCAGCTCTCACATATATATGTGAGAGCTGTTTGTTTTGATAAAGAAGTGATATTCTGAATACACGACTTCCATTACTGATCTATAATGGAAGTATACTTTCTATTTTTATAATTAAAAAAAATAGCATTCTATCAAAAGATGAGGTAAAATTTTTGTAAACCATAGATAAATATCATCTGATTATGACCTTAGGATGATAGATTCCACGATTGGTTGGAAATGTTCGCGTAATCCATTTACTTTTTAGAATTTAATTTTAATCAATCATTTTGAATATATATGTAATATTGATTTGTCAGTGTTATTCATTTACTTCATAAGGATGTGATAAGTTTGAAAGATATCATAGATGGTAATCAATTTGTAGATAAATCTGAAGAAGAGAACACGAATGAAAATGAGTCTCGGGATATTGGTGTGTCAATAAATAGCGAAAATGATAGTTCGCAGGAAAGTTTTACTGGTGAGTTAACACAAGAACAGATAACGGCTTTATTTGAGGCAGCAGATAATAACAAAACGGTAGAAGAGGCCTCGGACGAACCTGTTGACGATGAACAAACTGAGGAACCTGAGATAGATCCGAATAGAGTAATGACACCTGAGGAAATAGCAAATTTAGTTGCATCGCAGGATGAGGCTGAAGATAATACTGAAGAAGAAATTCCAACCGAAGAAGCTGTTGAAGAAGCACCAACTGAAGATGTTACTGACGAACCTGTTGAAGAAGCACCAACTGAAGACGTTGCTGCGCCAGAAACAGAGTCTAATGGTGAATTAACACAAGAACAGATAGCAGCATTATTTGAGGCTGCAGATAATAATGAGACAGAAGAAGTCTCTGATGAACCTGTTGACGAAGAGCAAACTAATGAGCCTGAGGTAGATCCGAATAGAGCAATGACGCCTGAGGAGATCGCGAATTTAGTTGCATCGCAGACCGAAGCTGAAGATAATACTGAAGAAGAAATTATAGCTGAAGAACCTATTGAAGAAGCTGTTGAAGAAGCACCAACTGAAGACGTTTCTGCACCAGAAACAGAATCTACTGGTGATTTAACACAAGAACAGATAGCGGCACTATTTGAGGCAGCAGATAATAGTGAGACGGAAGAAGTTTCTGATGAACCTGTTGACGAAGAGCAAACTAATGAGCCTGAGGTAGATCCGAATAGAGCAATGACGCCTGAGGAGATCGCGAATTTGGTTGCATCGCAGATAGAGGCTGAAGATAAGGTTGAAGAAGAAATACCAACCGAAGAATCTGTTGAAAAAACACCCACTGAAGACGTTGCTGCGCCAGAAATAGAATCTACTGGTGAATTAACACAAGAACAGATAGCGGCATTATTTGAGGCTGCAGATAATAATGAGACGGAAGAAGTCTCTGATGAACCTGTTGACGAAGAGCAAACTAATGAGCCTGAGGTAGATCCGAATAGAGCAATGACTCCTGAGGAGATCGCGAATTTAGTTGCATCGCAGACCGAAGCTGAAGATAATACTGAAGAAGAAATTATAGCTGAAGAACCTATTGAAGAAGCTGTTGAAGAAGCTGTTGAAGAAGCACCCACTGAAGACGTTTCTGCACCAGAAACAGAATCTACTGGTGATTTAACACAAGAACAGATAGCGGCACTATTTGAGGCA
>Ga0209272_10000443_pt1 | contig 35003 bp, 31 predicted proteins | sample tdDd002_FD_187125 | JGI IMG/M metagenome (GOLD analysis project Ga0209272, IMG submission 187125) | Marine sediment microbial communities from the Atlantic coast under amendment with organic carbon and nitrate - tdDd00.2 (SPAdes)... | ecosystem: Environmental > Aquatic > Marine > Coastal >... | reverse complement strand
CTAGTGCAGGCACGTTGCTTTTAACAACTTGCTTTGCACGAGGCTTACGTACCAACTGGTTAATAGTTGCCATTAACTAGCTCCTGATTTACTTGAAAGTAAGCTTTGTGAAAAATCTATCCCTAACCACTAGTGGCAGTTAGGGACGCAAAATTCTATTCAGCAGTGAGAGGTGTGTCAAGGAATATACGGATCTTTTTTGCTCAACTTCTGTCTGCTAAGCGTAAAAATAGAACGACACATTTGATTAGGGGAAATTCGGCTATTGCCAGGTAATTGATTTAGGCTGCTGAGCGGTCAAATTAACAAAACCGCTATAGTCAACGATCACCGCTGACGGGCTGACACGATTCGCTACGCCTCTCGCTTCAACATCGGCTTGCAGCACAGCGATATTTAACCCCTGAATTAACGGGTAAGCCTTATGTTGAGGGTTTGCTGCATAAACAGCTTCTTCTATCAGAATCAACTGATCGCTGTTTGAATAGACCTTTACAGCCTCTGCTATCGCCTGCACTGTTTTAACAATATGTAGCATGTGGTACCAATATCTAAAAAGTCAGAATCTTACTCGCCTGATGCAGCCGCGCACTCAATTCGCTTTGAGACAGCTTTTGGGCTTCTATCACTAAGTCCGCTTGCAACAAGCCGCGCTCGGCCAGCGACGCCTCACACACATAGACCTGTTCAATATCGTAAAGGTCAAAAAGCTTAAGCATTGGTGAATAGTCTTTACTCAGGATAGCGTCAGTCTGTTGCCCTTGAAGCAACTGATAAACACCATCACCGCTAAATACGACACTGATATCTTCACAATACGCTGAAGCAGCCAACAAGGCATCAATGCCTTCCCGACCAGCAGAGCTGCTATGGGGGGCACTACGGAATAGATAAGTTAACTGACTCAAAACTGCACGACTCTATCTTGAACTAACATGGCTTCAGCCAGACTACCTAATCCAGCCTGATGGAAGCCTTGCGCTAAATTGCTTTGTGCTAAACCATGTTGGTTAGCTTCATCCTGACTCACAACACCTCGACGTAAGGCGGCGGCAACACAAGTTTCAAGACGAACATTATGCTCGTTCGCCAGCAGCTGCCACGCGTTGACTAAATCAAATTCATCATTCGCCGGCACAGTGAGTGCACTGCCATTGTTCACCCCATCCTGATAAAAGAACACACTGACTAGCTTGTGTCCCTGCTCGATGACGGCTTGGGCAAACTGATAGGCACTGCGAGCAGACTGACTGCCATAAACAGAACCATTAACGACCAGTGTGTAGGTCAACTCGCTCACCTTTCATCATCCTCAGTTTTGCGCTGACGGATATACAGGTAAACGGTATGCTTAGAAATGTTGAGGCGATCCGCTACACGGTTAATCGCATCTTTGATGTCAAAGATACCCTTATCAAACAGCTCCATGACAATTTGACGGTTCTTGGTGTTGTTCGAAACAGACTTGTCGGCATTGATTTCTTCTATCGTACGCTCAACCGTCTGATCCACCAGCTCTTCAACATCACTTGCAAAGTTAACGGATGACGCCGCTTGTTTCGCTTCTTCCGTTGGCATAAATGATTGCAGCACTTGCGAGAAAGGCGCATCCAGATTGACGTTGACACATAGCAGACCAATAACGCGGTTTTCACCGTTACGAATTGCTACAGTGATCGACTTCATCAGTACACCACCTTTAGCACGTGTGAAGTAAGAACGAGAAAAATTACGTTCTGAGCCTTCGATATCACGTAGCATCTTCAGTGCTAAATCGGTAATTGGGGAACCAACCTGACGACCAGTGTTCTCACCATTGGCAATTTTGATCGCCGATGTATTGAGATCTTCCAAAGAGTGAAGAACGATCTCACAAAACGGGCCAATCAGGCTCGCGATTCCATCAACGACAGCTTCATAAGATCTGAGAATGATTTTATCGTGCTCGCTAAATGGCATCACATTAACAGAGTCCATTTCGAGCAACATATCCGTGTTTACTGTTTCTGTAGTTGTCACTTCTTTAAGCCTTAGAGCGATAAATCAACAAATTGATGTAAGTTTATCAGAAATTTTGATGAGAGCCTCTAGCTAAGCGACTATCTAGTGATTTAGAACAAGAAAAATTAGACTGAAGTATTATCCAAATGCTGGATATAAGAAAGGCCTGACATTAGTCAGGCCCTTTAATATGAGTAATCTAAATATTATTGAGCAGCTTCTTCGCCGTTTTCAATTTTTAGTAACTCAACTTCGAATACCAGTGTAGAGTTTGCTGGAATCGTCGGTGTATCTTGCTCACCGTACGCTAGCTCTGGTGGAATAACGAACTTGAATTTAGAACCGACTGCCATGTGCTGAACACCTTCAGTCCAACCAGGAATTACGCGGTTAAGTGGGAAAGTTGCAGGTTCACCACGATCGTAAGAGCTATCAAACTGAGTGCCATCGATCAGTGTACCTTTATAGTGAACCTGTACAGTGTCTGTATCTGCAGGTTTCTCACCTTCAGCTGGCGTTAGCACTTGGTACAACAGACCAGATTCAGTCTTCACAACACCGTCTTGCTTCTCGAATTCAGCGCGGAAATCATCGCCTTCTTTCTTAGCAGCTGCTGCTTTTTCTACCGCTTGCTTTTGCATAGTTTCAGCAACACGCTTATCCAGAGCTTCTAAAGCTGCACGAGTCTCTTCTTCGTTTAATTCTGGGTTACCAGCAAATACATGCTCGATACCTTTCAGAACAAGATCTTTGTTTAGCGTGATGCCAATTTCGTTTGGCTTATCCAGGCTAGTGCTCAAGTAGTTAGCAAAAGAAACACCGATTGCGTAAGCAGCTTTATCATCTTCAGTTTTGAAGTGAACTTGTTTACCAGTCTCAGCTTGCACTTGCTCTACTGCTGGTGCTGCTTCTGTTTTTGCTTCTTCTTCTTTTTGACAGCCAGCAGCTAGCGCAACAGTTGCAGCAAGCAGTGACACTTTAAAAATCGATTTCATTAATTTCTCCAATAATGGCTAACCATTTGTCTTTGTGCACAAATATGGAATTTCCACTGGTGCACATAAGCATGTTGTACCAATATAACCAATATGTGTCGTATTTAAACCTAGACTAGGTGAATAATGGTACCAAATGCGTATTATTTTTAACTCACTATTCATCATCATTGTCATTTCAGCGTTAAATGGCTGCTTTTTCTCCAGCCAGGACGCTCAGCGATGGACGATTGAACCAAAAGGCACAACCAGCTTTGCGCTAAGTCGAGATGCTCGTTTTGCTCTGTTGTATTCCAAAGAACACCAGCTGGTACTTTGGGATCTTTACGAGAGCCAACAACTCGCCTCTTTGGGTGCACAAGATCCTCAATCGAGTACGGTTTCTCGTATCCGAATATCGGACAACGGACGCTTTGCCGTCACCGCAACACAAATTAACTTTGCCGTTTGGGACTTAGCCTGGACCCAGGCACAAGGCTTATGGTCGATTTCTGATGGACTGATTCGCGATATCGACATCGCCAGTAACGGCGACCAAGTTCTGCTTGGTCTATCAAATGGCAAAGCCATCTATGTCAACTTAGTCACCGGACGCCGCTTAGAGTTCCTCGCCCATAACGAAAAAGTCAATTCTGTTGCTCTATCACCAAACGGACGCTTCGCTTTATCTGGCGGAAACGACTACAAAGCTTACCTGTGGGATACCCAAACTGGACAAATACTCAAGACCTTTGAACACGAGCAACGAGTTAATCGTGTTGCTCTGCACAGGGATGGTGCTTATGCCTTCACCTCAGACGGAGGTAATCAGGCGATTATCTGGGATCTTAAGACCGGTGAGCAGCTGTCATCACTAAGCAGTTTCTCGCGCCAGCTTATCTTCTCAACTGCGCGCTTTTCTGATGACGGTCAGTACCTTGTTACCGGCACGCCTTCGAGTCGAGTCATGGTATGGAATACTAAGACAGGTAAACGAGTCGATGGATTTGAGGCGGAACCGTTAAAAGATACTCGCCCTCCTCGCGCAGTGGTGTATGATGCTGCCTTTGACAGCCAGAACCGTGTTATTTCGGGAACCTCGGCTGGTATTGCCCAAGCTTGGAATGTGGATTATTAGTGATGACAGAGCAGCAGGTTGAACAGCTAGAAAAGCGCGTAAACGACTTAGAGTGTCAGTTGGCGTTTCAAGAGCAAACCATCGAAGAGTTGAATGATGCCTTGAGTCAGCAGCAACTGCTGATCACCAAGATGCAAGACCAAATGAAGTATGTGGTAGGAAAAGTTAAGAATATGGACTCTTCCAACCTTGCGGATCCTTCACAAGAGACGCCTCCACCTCATTATTAAACTTCCGAATAGTCTAACCGAAGACATAGGCAATCACAGCGCCAGCTACAACCAGACAGCCACCAATTCGACGCAGTTGTTCGTCAGGTTGCTGACTTAACTGAGCGACCATATTGCGCCATCCTTTCGGCGCCAGTAGTGGACCTAAACCTTCAACAATTAAGACTAAGCCTAAGGCTAGCCATAGTGCATTCGACATTTTTATCCTCACCAAAAATAAAGGCTCCGCACTAGTCGGAGCCTTTTCTATTACTTATTGAATCTTACTTAGGCTGAACGCCAGCTGCATTATTCATGTATTGGAAGAATTCACTATTCGGATCCAGTACCAGAATATCACTCTTCTCGCTGAACGATTTCTCGTACGCTTTCAGAGAGCGCATGAAGCTGAAGAACTCAGGATCTTTGTTGTAAGCATCAGAGTAAATCTTAGCTGCTTTCGCATCCGCTTCACCGCGTGTTACACGTGCAGTTTTATCTGCTTCAGCAAGTACGGTAGCGACTTCAAGTTCAGCTTGAGCACGGATAACTTCTGCTCGCTCACGACCTTGAGAACGGTGCTTACGCGCAACAGATTCACGCTCTGCACGCATACGCTTGTAGATTGAGTCACTGATGTTGTCAGGAAGGTTGATTTTCTTCATACGGAAATCAACGATCTCAACACCAAGGTCAGTTAGCGCACTTTCACGGGTACCTTCCAGTACGTTCTCCATGATCTTGTCACGCTCACCATCAATCTCTAACGCTTCTTTAGCCGCCTCAGTCGTCACTTCTTCGCTGTCTACGCTGTCTGGTAGAACATCAGTATTACGTGGGCCAGATACAATCTGCTTGATCTCACGAGCACCGATTTCCGAACGAAGTACGTCTGTCACTTTACGCTCAAGTAGCGCTTCAGCAGTCAGAACGTTACCGCCACCTGTTGTTAGGTAGAAACGACCAAAGTCTTCGATACGCCACTTCACGTAAGTATCGATGATCACGTCTTTTTTCTCAGACGTTACGAAACGGTCAGAACGGCCATCCATTGTTTGGATACGAGCGTCCAACGTTTTTACGCGGTCAAACAGAGGCATCTTGAAGTGAAGGCCAGGTTCGTAAATCTTCGATACACCGTTGTCATCTAGTACACGACCGAATCGAATAACTAGACCACGCTCACCCTCTTGGATAACAAATACTGACATTAGCAGTAGAGCAATTGTTACAACTAATACAGGGATCATTAACTTACGCATTCTTAATATCTCCCTTGACGTGAACCAGTTGAACGAGATTGCGAGTCTGAAGTTGAATCAGTTTGCTGAGACTCAAGCTCAATCTGGTCGTAAGCTGAAGTTGACTTCGTGCTACGTTTTGTTTGAGTTTTGCCTTCACCAGCCAGCTTATCGATTGGCAAGTACAGTAGGTTGCCGCTTGATTCTGAATCGATCAGAACCTTCGATGTACTGCTGTAAACTTCTTCCATCGTATCTAGATACAAACGGTTACGAGTTACTTCTGGAGCAGCCTGGTATTCAGGAAGTAGTTTTTCAAACTGAGCAACCTGACCCAATGCTTCGTTAGTTACACGCTCAGAGTAACCTAGTGCCTCTTTCTTCAGACGTTCAGCACGACCTGTCGCTTTCGGCAAGATATCGTTACGGTAAGCTTCTGCTTCACGTTCGAAACGTTCTTCATCTTCTCGAGCTGCGATTGCATCATCAAATGCATCTTTAACTTGCTCTGGCGGACGTGCAGACTGGAAGTTAACGTCGACAAGAACGATACCCATATCGTAGCTGTCGATAATCGCGTTCAGTGTCTCTTGAGTACTTTGACGAATCTGTTGACGACCACTTGTCAGGATACTATCCATCAGTGAGTCACCCACAACTGCACGAAGAGCAGAGTCTGTTGCTTGGCGTAAGCTGTCATCTGCGTTAGTCACGCGGTATAGGTATTTGTATGGGTCAGCAACACGGTACTGAACATCCATTGCAACCGTTACAACGTTTTCATCCTTAGTCAGCATTAGACCAGAAGAACGTAAAGAGCGGATTGCCTGTACGTTGACCGCTTCATACTCATCAATAAAGCGCGGACGCCAGTTCAAGCCTGGATCGACCACACGGTCATACTTACCTAGACGTAGCACGACACCACGCTCAGCTTCACCAATGGTGTAAAAGCCAGCAAAGAACCAAATTGCTATCGCGATCGCTGCAATGACACCAAAACCTAGTGCACCGCCACCACCGATAGGCGAACCTTTACCACCTTTACCACCAAACTTTCCACCCAGTTTCTGACTCAGTTTATTAAAGACTTCGTCTAAGTCTGGCGGTCCTTGATCACGGCCACCTTTGTTACCACGATTATTATTCCCCCAAGGGTCATTATCGCGGCCATTGTTGCCGTTGTTATTACCAGGCTCATTCCACGCCATTAGAAAGCTCCATCATTTGATATGACGTTATACTGTAGCAGTCATTTAAGTAACTATAAAGTCACGTAAAACTGCCCCTTCTCTTTTTTCAAGTCTAGACCAATCTACCTGTTGCATGCGAACATCGATCAACAAGTTACCTTCCTGGTCATATTCTTCTCGTTGAATACATTTCATTTGGAAGAATGTACTACGAATTCGCCCTTGTTGTTGTGGCGGGATTCGCAATTGATACTCAACCATCTGGCTAGCAAGACGCTCTTTTAACGCCTCAAACAGCAGTTCAGTACCTATGCCTTCCATTGCAGAAACCCAAACGGCACGAGGAACGCCCTCTTCATCCCGTTCGATTCTTGGTTTCTGGTCTTCTAGATTATCAATCTTGTTCATCACAAGAAGAGATGGCACCTCATGGGCATCGATTTCTTCTAGTACTTCATGAACAGCCTGAATATTCTCACGAAAACGGTCATCGCTGGCATCTACAACATGTAACAAAATGTCAGCTTCTTGAGTTTCTTGCAGTGTTGCTTTAAATGCAGCAACAAGATCGTGCGGAAGATGACGAATAAAACCTACTGTATCCGCCAAAATTGCAGGACCAACATCATTTAACTCGATCTTACGTAGCGTAGGGTCAAGAGTGGCAAATAATTGATCTGCCGCGTAGACACCTGCTGCGGTAATACGGTTAAACAAGGTAGATTTACCTGCGTTGGTATATCCAACCAAAGAGACGGTTGGGATCTCCGCTCGATTTCTAGCTCGGCGACCTTGTTCACGCTGTTTAGCGACTTTCTCTAAACGGCGCAGTATTGTCTTAATACGTACACGCAATAAACGTCGGTCAGTTTCTAGCTGAGTTTCACCTGGTCCACGTAAGCCGATACCACCTTTTTGTCTTTCCAGGTGAGTCCAACCACGAATCAATCGAGTAGAAATATGGCGAAGCTGTGCAAGTTCGACTTGCAGCTTACCTTCGTGGGTACGGGCACGTTGAGCAAAAATATCTAGGATCAAACCTGTACGATCCAAAACTCGACATTTACACAACGCTTCTAGATTACGTTCTTGGGCAGGAGAGAGGGCGTGATTGAAAATCACAATATCAGCACCAGCAAGCTGCACCGCTTGGGCAATTTCCTGGGCTTTACCCTCTCCGACGTAGTATTTAGGGTGTGGAGACTGACGACTGCCAGTTACAACTTGTAACGCAGATACGCCAGCTGAAGAGACCAGCATCTCAAACTCGCTGAGATCTTCCCACTCCCCTTCTTGCGTGAAGTTGATATGAACAAGTACGGCTCGCTCACCGGCTTCATAACGGTCAAACAAGCAATCAACTCCTTAAAAACTAATTGGATAATTCAGAAAATTAATCTTCTGATTTGTCTTGCTGACGATCACCTTGTGGACGCTCGCCGCTATGGTGGCTCACTGGACGAGCAGGAACTACCGTAGAAATTGCGTGCTTGTATACCATCTGGTTAACTGTGTTTTTCAGCAAGATAACAAATTGGTCAAATGATTCGATCTGGCCTTGTAGTTTAATTCCGTTTACAAGGTAGATTGATACAGGAATACGTTCACGACGTAATGCATTTAAGAATGGGTCTTGTAGAGATTGCCCCTTAGCCATTTTTATTTTCCTTATTTTGTAATTTTGTTTTAGTTATTTAGCTAGTGGTGCGCTGCATGAAAAATATGCGGCCTTTGCTCTGAGCTAAACGAATAAAATAACACCCTGTCGCTACCTGTTATGACGGCTTTAGACCGAAATTTCAAGTAACAGATCCTTTACAGGGTACATTCACGCAAAAGCGATCACATTATACACAGCTAAAACCTTCAGATGCTATGGCATTTGAAACAGTTTCTAGCGCTTGTTCAATGTTTTCACTATCTAACCAAGTTAAATTATCCCAGCTGCGTAACCAGGTAATTTGTCGCTTGGCCAACTGGCGGGTCGCACAGACGCCTTTAAATATGGCTTCATCTAACGTGCAATTCCCATCCAAATAGTCCCACATCTGTCTGTAACCAACGCAACGAATCGAAGGAAGATCAGGATGAAGATCCTTACGAGCATAAAGTGCACGCATCTCTTCTTCAAACCCAGCTTCAATCATTTTCTCGTAGCGAAGCTCTATTCGACGATGGAGTTCAGCCCTTTCCTTGGGAGCTATTGCAAACTGTTTAACTCTAAACGGCAGGCTTTCACCTTTAGTCTGAGTTAACTCAGTAAGAGTTTTACCTGAAATTCGATAAACTTCCAATGCCCTTGATAACCTTTGTGGATCATTCGGGTGGATTCGCTCAGCTGAGACAGGATCAATTTCTCTCAGTTGAGAGTGCAACTTATCCCAGCCATGAGTCAATGCTTCTTGCTCAATTTGCTGTCGAATTTCAGGGTTTGCAGCAGGAAGAGGTGATAAACCTTCCAGTAATGCTTTGTAGTACAGCATAGTACCGCCCACTAACAGTGGGATCTTGCCTTGCTCAACAATATCATTCATCTCTTTGAGTGCATCACGGCGAAAATCAGCCGCCGAATAGGACTCACTCGGGTCTAAAATGTCGATCAAACGATGTGGAGCTTGCTGCTGCTCGTTTTCATCAGGTTTGGCGGTACCAATATCCATACCTTTGTAGATCAATGCTGAATCAACAGAAATGATCTCGACTGGAAATTTTTGTCGCAAACGTATTGCGAGGTCGGTCTTGCCTGATGCAGTTGGCCCCATCAGAAACAGAGCCAAAGGTAATTCGCTGTTATTCATAATTAAAATGCTGCAATCGTTGCAGAAAAATCAACGGGCCTGACAAATGTTGCATCGCCCAGTGGGAGTCGATCTTGCCATAGCTGCTCGAGATCAGCGATGATCTGAATCGCTTCCGACAAAGTGTAGTCGCTTTTCACTTGTGTAATACGATCACTCAACCAAGTTGAGAGCTGAGGATCACTCAGTGAATTCGATGTCGCCATATGCGAAGCCGCGTAAGATAGCAGATCTGGCACCAGTTGTTGTAGGTTTTGTTGCCTTAAAGGCTGAGGCACTCCCATCACCATGAGCGCTTTGTTAGCACGAGATTTAAGCTCAATACCAAACATTTTCAAAACTGGTTCTAGTTTTTCTGCCACCTCTAACGGTTCAGGATCCAACTTCAGTGATAGTGGAACCAACAAGGGCTGACTTTTCAGCGCACCATGATGTGTTGCCAGCTGCCCTTTAATACGCAACCATTCAGCCTTAGCTAAGTTAACCAAGCGCGTTCCCGTTTTATCACCCATTACGAGATAGCGACCCTGAACAACACAAATCGCTTTTCCAAGTGTTTCGACCCTTTCACTCACCATTGGTTCAGCCTGAGTATCATTGGCTACTTGTTGCTCAACAGGCGCTGAGTCAAATTCTGGAGTCTTTAGCAGCTCTTGATACGCTTTAACTTCTTGCTTACTCGGGGCTGGCTCGCTGTAACGCTCGGTGACTCTTGGCTTAGAGTCACTACGAGACTCTTGCCATTCATGACGAGGTTTTGATTCACGTAACGACTCTCGACTCGCTTGATAATCCGCTTTGCCCGGATAAGAAGGGACAGACTCAATCGCCTGATACTCTTGTCGAGAAACCCGAGGCTCTTCAGCAACGGCTTCGGTCGCCTGATGAGAGTCTTCAACTTGCTGCTGTTCAATATGAAAAGCTGAAGCTGTCTGCTGAGGTTTATCGATATGAGCGCTTTGCGCCAACGCATCACTTAGTGCCTGATAGATAAAGTCATGGACTAAACGCGCCTGATGAAAACGCACTTCATGTTTAGCAGGATGAACATTAACGTCCACCTGATGAGGATCGAGCTCTATAAACAGTACGTAAGTTGCAAATTGATCCGGGCGTAAACTGGTTTCGTAGCTCTGACGAATCGCATGATTGATCAACTTGTCACGCATCATACGGCCATTGACATAACAATACTGCAGATCACTCTGCTGACGGGCACCTTCAGGAGTCGTGATCCAACCATGTAACTTCAAACCCTGATGCTCGAGTTCTATCTTGAGCATATTGCGAACAAAAGCATTACCACAAACAGCGGCGATACGCTTTTCAGCCTGAGCTTCGGTCTTGGCCGCACGATACTGCTTAACCAGTTTGCCATTATGTCTAACGTTGATAATGACATCAAAGCGGCTTAACGCGATACGCTTGAGGAGCTCATCAATATGGGCAAACTCTGTTTTTTCAGTGCGGAGAAATTTACGTCGGGCCGGCGTATTAAAAAACAGATCCAGCACTTCGACAGAGGTACCGATCGGATGAGCAGCAGGCTGCAGCTTAACCTGCATATCTCTGCCCTCACTGTATGCCGACCAAGCCTGCTCCTGAGTCGCAGGACGAGAGGTCATTGTCAAACGCGCAACTGAGCTGATACTTGCCAGAGCTTCGCCACGAAAGCCCAGACTGATGATCGCTTCGAGATCATCAAGAGTATGGATCTTTGATGTAGCGTGACGACTAAGAGCAAGGGCGAGTTCGTCTTTTACAATGCCTTTGCCATTATCGCGGACACGAATCAGCTTAGCGCCACCTTTTTCGATATCAATATCGATGCGTGTTGCGCCTGAATCTAAGCTATTCTCGACCAGCTCCTTAACAACCGAAGCTGGCCTTTCTACCACCTCGCCAGCTGCTATTTGGTTAGCTAAACGAGCTGGAAGAATTTTTATCGTCATATCGGCCACTTAATGTTTAGTTGCGAGGGATGATAAGTACCTGCCCAACAGCAAGTTGATCAGAGCGTAAGTTGTTCGCTTTACGAATACTCGAGACGCTAACACCATATTTGCTGGCGATCTTACCGAGGAACTCACCGCGTTTTACCTTGTGTTTGCGCAGTGGCTGATCTTTCATACTCACCGTAATCTTGAGTTTCTGACCCAGCTTGAGCGTATCAGACTTAAGGTTGTTCTCACGCTTAATCGCCGCAACCGACACTTTGTACTTAGAGGCAATTTTGCCAAGGTACTCTCCACGCTGAACCACGTGAGTGAGTGTTTTAGTTTCAACAGGGTTCTTAATCTGCGGTACAGCTATCGCACCACTAGAACCTGGAATCGTCAACATCTGACCAATCGCCAGACTACTGCTCTTCAGCTTGTTAGCCTGCATAATCGCTTTAGTCGAAGTTCCGTATTTGTTGGCGATAACTGACAGAGATTCACCACGCGCGACTTTATGCTTGATACTCTTGCCGCGATTGGCAAACAGCGTCCCTTCTGGCGGGTTAGCTTCAAAATACTGAACAATCGCTTTAGTTAAAGAACGAGCGAGCTTATCTTGGTGACTACGTTGGAAAAGGAGCTTCTCTTCACTTGGGTTGGAGATAAACCCAGTTTCAACCAGAACTGATGGAATGTCCGGCGACTTAAGTACCGCCAGACTGGCATTCACTGGCTCTTTCTTATGTAAGTAGATACCAGCACGGCTCATCTCACGAAGGATCTTAGTTGCAACTTTGAAGCCTTCCTTCTGAGAATGACTAAACTGCAAATCGAGTAGCGTCTGACTCACGTTTTTATCGTTATTGTTTTTCGCTAACACTTCTCCGGCACCACCTAAGAGCTGCGATTGCTCCTCATGGTTCTCTACCCAACGAGCAATTTCGGAGTTAGCACGGCGCGTGTTAAGCACGAACACCGAACCACCGCGAGGTTTAGGCGAGTGGAACGCATCAGCGTGAATCGATACCAGCAGATGAGCCTTGTTCCTGCGCGCAATTTCAGAACGCTTGTTGAGGTTAACGTAATAGTCACCACCGCGAGTCAGAACCGCCTTCATACCCGGTACCGCATTAATTTGTGCAGCGATTTTCTTCGACACAGCAAGGGTCGCGTGTTTCTCATATTTACGGGTTGGCCCAATCGAACCCGGGTCTTCACCACCATGACCAGCGTCAATGGCGACAACAATATCAGCAGTGCCGTGCAATTGTGAGGCATCTCTGCTCACCGTTGTTGTGCTGCCAGATGAAGTTGCAGATGGCGTTGACTTGCTTGAACTGCCATGCGGCATATCAATAACCAAGCGGTGTCCATACTGCCCACCCGGCGTTGGTGCCAGCTTAAACAACTGAGGGGTTACCTTACGCTTAAGTTCAAACACTAAGCGATAAGTACCCTTAGATGGCGGTGAACTTTTACGGATTTTTTTCAGAACTGGACTATCAGAGATAGAAATCGGTAACTTAGTACTTAATGAGGTCTGTTTAAGATCGACCACTAAGCGTTCTGGGCTGGAAAGCGTAAAGTAACTAAAGTCAGCTTCGGACTTTAAATCAATAACAACTCGCGTCTCGTCCGGAGATGGCCAAACACGAATGCCCTCTAGGGCATTCGCGAAACTAAAACCGGAGAAAAGAGTAAGAGCAACAAAGAATGGAAAGAATACAGCTCTTAATAAAAGACTCTTCAACATAACTCCAACTGTTCTAATAATTGACTTCCATAAGGATTATTTGCCGTTAGTTGAACCACTCGAGCCTCACCATCATAGCGAAGATCAATGTCGAGATCGGCGTCAGGCAGTAAGCCTTGACCTTTTTCAGGCCACTCGACCAGGCATATAGCATCTGGCGTGAAATAGTCACGGATCCCCATAAACTCAAGTTCTTCAGGATCGGCCAAACGGTAGAGATCGAAGTGATAAACTTGCCACTGATCGAGTTGGTATGGTTCAACCAAGGTATAAGTTGGACTCTTCACGTTACCTTGATGACCTAATGCACGAACAAAACCACGACTAAAGGTTGTCTTACCCGCCCCCAAATCACCGTGTAGGTATATAGTGGTTTGCTGTGAACACAAGTGTGCCAATGCGGTTCCTAACTGGATCGTTGCCTGTTCATCTTTAAGGGCAAATTGTTTGGTGGTCATCAAGATCAATCTCTACGCTGTGACTATATAAAATCTAAAATAACAGGAATAGTAAACTGGGTTGGATTTGAGAGACAAGAGTTGTTGTGTAAGTAAAACGAAAAATCAGCGCTTTCTTGCCGTTTTTCCATTTTTGTTGGCTAGATCCTGAATATAAGATCCGTTAAGATCCTGCCCCCTTTATTCGGAGCAAACCAGCATGAACTACCAAGCGCTCGCAGACAAGATCAAAATTTGGGGCCAAGAACTTGGCTTTCAAAAAGTCGGCATCTGCGATGTAGACCTGTCTGAACATGAAGCAGAGCTGCAAAAATGGTTAGATGCTGGTTATCATGGTGAAATGGATTGGATGGCTCGTCACGGTATGATGAGGGCACGTCCAAGCGAACTTCTACCTGGAACGGTTCGCGTTATCTCCGTCAGAATGGACTATCTGCCTCCTGAAGCTCAGTTTGCAGCTAACTTGTCCGATCCAACACAAGCCTATGTCAGTCGCTATGCCCTTGGTCGAGACTACCATAAGCTGATTCGCAATCAGCTCAAAAAGCTGGGTCAAAAAATAGAGCAGGAAGTTGGCCAGTTTGGTCACCGACCTTTCGTCGATTCAGCACCAATTCTGGAGCGCCCTCTGGCTCAAAAAGCAGGCTTAGGCTGGACTGGTAAGCACTCACTAATCCTTGATAAAGAGTGTGGTTCTTGGTTTTTCCTTGGCGAATTACTGATAGACCTACCATTGCCTGTAGATGAAGCAAGTGTCGATCAATGCGGTAAATGTAAGGCCTGTATTACATCCTGCCCAACACAAGCCATTGTTGACGAAGGTATTGTTGACGCCAGACGCTGCATCTCCTACCTGACAATTGAATTTGATGGTGTGATACCTGAAGAGTTTCGCCGTGCAATGGGCAACCGAATCTACGGATGTGATGACTGTCAGTTAGTATGTCCGTGGAACCGTTTTTCAGAGTTAACCAAGCAGGAAGATTTCCATCGCAGAGAGGCGCTAAAAAATGCCAATCTGACAGAGTTATTTCTATGGGATGAAGCAACCTTTCTCAAAAATATGGAAGGCTCCGCTATCCGCCGTATTGGACACCTTCAATGGATGCGTAACCTTTCTATCGCAATGGGCAATGCCCCTTACTCGATGGAAATAATTGATGCCCTGCAACAGCGCACTGGTTTGAGTGAAGTATTAGATACACATATCCAATGGGCATTGTCTCAACAACAAGCGCAACTGCCCTTGTCTTCAACAAAGCTAGACCGGCTCATTAGAATTGTCGAAAAGGGATTACCTAGAGATGCATAATGCTTGCCGATCGTGAAGGTTCAGAACTTGATTTAGCTCTAAAAAACGAAATGTGGAAAAAGCAAGGAAGGAATGCCTGATTTCCTACAAGTAAAGAAGTTAATCACATTGCGTGGAAATGACTAGGATCAAAAAACAGTGACTTAATGATCGATTTTTGAGGTGCATAAAACCCATCAACACCGAACAAAGCCATTATAAAACAATCACTTACGCTAAGTTTTATTTAAGAAAATAATTTCAAAAACAGCAAAAGATCGTTTTAGTCAAGCTTTATACATAGTGAAAAATCAGGTTACCCACCAACTTATCCACATTAACTCTTCTGTGGATAACTCTGTTAACTAATGCGTGAAAGCCTAGCTCACAGTGTGTTTGCTATAGAAGTTCCCTGAGCATATCTACGCTGAGATTTATAATTTAGACATAAAAACGCCCACCTAATACTAGGAGGACTTTTTACAGTTTTGGGGTTCATGCTTCGCAGCATTAGCTAAAGAGCGGTGACCGTCTGGTCTATTCAAATGAGCTTGTCACTTGAAGGAGATTTGGAGCGACACACGAGGTTCCTTATTCATAAACAAAAAGGCGTGACCTCAACCTTGGTAAGGTTGCGCTCAATCAAACTGAGCGGGTGTTGCGTCTTTATCATCGTTAAGCACGATGAAGGCTTTAAATTGGAGCGACACACGAGGTTCGAACTCGTGACCTCAACCTTGGCAAGGTTGCGCTCTACCAACTGAGCTAGTGTCGCATTTTTTGTCACCGTTAAGCACGATGAAGGCTTTAAATTGGAGCGACACACGAGGTTCCCTATTCATAAACAAAAAGGCGTGACCTCAACCTTGGTAAGGTTGCACTCAATCAAACTGAGCCGGTGTTGCGTCTTTATCATCGTTAAGCACGATGAAGGCTTTAAATTGGAGCGACACACGAGGTTCGAACTCGTGACCTCAACCTTGGCAAGGTTGCGCTCTACCAACTGAGCTAGTGTCGCATTTTGTTGCGAGGACTGATTTAAACCAGAGACCTTCGCAAGGTTTTATGAATGGCTGAGCCCGACGAGCTAGCGAATCACAATACCTATAAATTTGGTTGCGGGGGCCGGATTTGAACCGACGACCTTCGGGTTATGAGCCCGACGAGCTACCAAGCTGCTCCACCCCGCGTCCGTATTCATCATTTAAAGCATGATGAAAGCTTATAAATTTGGAGCGACACACGAGGTTCGAACTCGTGACCTCAACCTTGGCAAGGTTGCGCTCTACCAACTGAGCTAGTGTCGCATATTCTCAAGAGAGAATTGGTTGCGAGGACTGATTAAACCAGAGACCTTCGCAAGGTTTTATGAATGGCTGAGCCCGACGAGCTAGCGAATCACAATACCTATAAATTTGGTTGCGGGGGCCGGATTTGAACCGACGACCTTCGGGTTATGAGCCCGACGAGCTACCAAGCTGCTCCACCCCGCGTCCGTATTCATCATTTAAAGCATGATGAAAGCTTATAAATTTGGAGCGACACACGAGGTTCGAACTCGTGACCTCAACCTTGGCAAGGTTGCGCTCTACCAACTGAGCTAGTGTCGCATCAACAACGTTTCCGCTGTTCAGGGCTGCGAATTATAAGTGCATTTTTTTGTGATGCAAGTCCTTCATGCAAAAATAATCCATTTTTTTTTCGTTTGGATAAAAAGCGCACACCAATACACAAAACAGCTTGATATTCATACAGAAGCCCATTGAGTCAGAGCAAACTCGACGCTCGATAATTGTTCAAAATGCGATATCGTGCTGCCTTTTGATTGTTACTGGTCGCAGCCAATAGACAATTTATATATAAATGACAGCTATCAATCCTCCAAACGAATCAAACGTTTACTCCTTGTTGTAGTAGGTTCTTTATCTATGTCATCTGTCAGGCTTTATTGGAAAGCATTGTTATCATTGATTTTGATTGCCTCCATCGCAGGGTGTGGTTCTATCCCTAAACCAGTACGAAACCTGGGCAAGAGTGATGTAGATTTTGTTATGGATGTTCACGCTCGCCAGTTAAAAGAGCAAATGGTCGAACTCACTCGCAAGCTTTACGTCCGTAATCCAATTCAATTGAAGAAAAACCCACAGGCGACAATCGATAGTCGTATCCAACAGATTTTTGGTGCTGAAGATAGTATTGAGTTGCCTCCCCTCGTTTTTGACGAACTTAACGGAGTGACCGGCATTGAAGCCATATTACTAAGCTTTGACGATAATTATCAGGGAGACCGGGTTTTTGCAGCGATCGTTGGTCTGTCAGAGATGCTCCGCCGTTCGTACAACCACCAGCAAGAGTTTTTTATACTCGACTCACTTGATGAGCAATCACTTTACAACAGTGCACGCAATATCGAGGTGTTCGTTTGGCGTCTTTACCATCGCAAAGACATTGAGGGCAACCCGCTCATCTACAGTAATTCCTTCGATGAAAATGGCGTTGATATAAGTTTTGATCGCCTGTTTACCAAAATGGTGATGATTCAGGATATGATGGCGCTGATCGTTGCGGATAAGACCAACCGAAGTATTACCAAAGTGGTTCAGGGCGTAGCGCAATTTGCCTTCTTGCCAGTCCCTTAATCGCTGTAGAGCAGATAAAAATAAAGCCAGCATCATGGCTGGCTTTGACAGATTAGATCGAAATAATGGTGTTTCGATAATATTGCAGCTCGGCAATTGACTCACGGATATCATCCAAAGCCAGGTGACTGCCTTTTTTCGAAAACCCATCTAAAACTTCTGGCTTCCAGCGGCGAGTCAACTCTTTCAGTGTGCTGACATCAATGTAGCGGTAATGGAAATATTGTTCCAACTCAGGCATATGCTTGTATAAGAAGCGGCGATCCTGACCAACGCTATTACCACAGATCGGTGACTTTCCTTTCGGTACCCACTTCTCCAGAAATTCAATCGTTTGACGAATCGCTTCTTGCTCATCAATCTTACTTTCGCGAATACGATCCACTAAGCCACTGCCCGTATGAGTCGTGGTACACCACTCATCCATTTTTTGCAGCTCTTCTTCAGGCTGATGAATGGCAAGTACAGGTCCTTCAGCTAAAATATTCAATTCACTATCGGTGACAATGGTAGCGATTTCGATGACTTTATGAGTTTCAGGGTCTAGTCCTGTCATCTCTAAATCAATCCAAATCAAATTCTGATCGCTAAAGGACATAAATCGTTGCCTATTGGTTTTCTGATAAAAAGGGTACTATACCCAAATTCCGATACCCAAGATAGCTTGAGATAGTCTCCTTCTTGCTGGTATCACTCAATAAATTAATCAAACGAAGTAGAGAAACGTGGCTAAAAAGAAAAAGCTAACCAAAGGTCAGGTAAGACGTGTACGTCATAACCAAAAACGTAAACTCAAGCAGGAAGAGTCGATCCAGTGGGACGAGTCTATGCTGGGTGGCAGCAAATCTGGCCTAGTTATCACTCGTTTTGGACAGCATGCGGATATCGAAGATACTGAAACTGGCGAGATTCAACGCTGTAACTTGCGTCGCGGCATTGAAACCTTAGTGTCAGGAGACAAAGTTATCTGGCGCCCGGGTTTAGAGTCGATGGAAGGTATTAACGGTGTAGTTGAAGCCGTTGAACCTCGAACTTCTGTACTGACTCGCCCTGACTACTATGATGGCTTGAAGCCTGTAGCGGCAAACGTGGATCAAATGGTGATCGTCTCTTCCGTACTACCTGAGCTATCACTGAATATCATTGATCGCTATTTGGTTGCTTCTGAAACCCTCAACATTGCACCACTACTCGTTTTAAATAAAATCGATCTACTCGAACAAGAACAACTAGCCGAATACAAATCTTGGCTGGCCGAGTACCAAAGAATTGGCTACAAGGTTCTGTTTGTCAGTAAGCAAACTGGTGAAGGGATTGAGGAGTTAGAAGCTGAACTGAAAGATCGTATCAATATCTTCGTTGGTCAGTCTGGCGTTGGTAAATCGAGTCTGGTTAATGCTCTGATGCCTCAGTTTAACGTCGAAGAGGGCGAGATATCTGAAAACTCAGGATTAGGTCAACATACTACCACCGCCTCTCGTCTTTACCACATTCCTACTGGCGGTGATTTGATCGACTCTCCAGGAGTACGTGAGTTTGGTCTGTGGCACTTAGAAGCAGACGAAATTACCAAAGCTTTTGTGGAGTTCAGACCTTTCTTAGGCGGTTGTAAGTTCCGTGACTGTAAGCATAACGATGACCCAGGTTGTGCCTTACGCCAAGCAGTTGAAGATGGCGAGATCAATCAGATCCGCTTCGATAACTATCACCGAATTTTGGAAAGCATGGCTGAGATGAAAGCCAACCGCCAATACTCTCGAAGTAAAAAAGCAGATTTGTAATCGCAAATTTGTAAGCAAACTATCGCAACTACTGACTTTTGGGCGCAATTTGAGTAACATCTCGCGCCCAGAATATAGTCAATCAAGCAAATAACATTGGAATTGAACACAATGGATAAGATTAAAGTTGGACTGCAATATTGGATTCCACAACATGGCCTAACGCGCTTAGTGGGTAAGCTAGCTTCTGCAAAGGCTGGCGGTCTAACAACAGCAATCATTCGCTGGTTTATCAAACAATACAACGTCAACATGGATGAAGCTCTTCATTCTGATCCTAAGCATTTCAAGACGTTCAATGAATTCTTTGTTCGTGAGTTAAAAGAGGGTGCACGCCCAATTACTGAAGGCGAGTCAGTTATTACTCACCCTGCTGACGCATGTGTAAGCCAGTTTGGCCCAATCACTGACGGTAAGTTGATTCAGGCTAAAGGCCATGATTTTTCAGCGCAAGAACTACTAGGTGGTGACGCTGCTCTGGCTGAAGAGTTTGCTGAAGGTGAATTTGCAACACTTTACCTGTCTCCACGTGATTACCACCGTGTACACATGCCGTGTGACGGTACATTACGTCAGATGATTTATGTCCCTGGTGATTTGTTCTCAGTAAATCCTCTCACAGCTGAAAATGTACCTAACCTGTTTGCTCGTAATGAGCGTGTGGTATGTATCTTCGATACAGAGTTTGGTCCAATGGCACAGGTTCTTGTTGGCGCAACTATTGTTGGCAGCATTGAACAGGTTTGGGCTGGCACTATCACTCCACCACGTGGCAACACTGTCTACAAATGGGATTACCCTGCAGAAGGTGACAAAGCTGTGATCCTTAAGAAAGGTGAAGAGATGGGTCGCTTTAAACTAGGCTCTACGGTGATCAACCTATTTGCTAAAGACGCCATTACATTTGATGAGTCGATGCAAAATGGTCAGACTACCGTAATGGGTACTGCCTACGCTCACACTAAGCAAGCGTAACTCTGACTACATCAGATAAAAACATAGCCCCGACAGTTCGGGGCTTTTTATTGACGCAAAACAAAACCCTTTCAACAAATTCAACTGTTTAACAAAATTCCAAACTAGCTCTAAGACCTGATTCTGTTTGTAAATTAATCTATAGCCTCTTCAAGTTGTCTGTGAGGTCACCCACTGTATGCCCAAGGTAGAATCTGGAATAATCTTTAAGCTGTTAGTCAGTTTCGGGCTGCCGATTGCTGTACTCTTCATGCCTATTGATTGGATCCCTATTGATGATTTAACCCTCATTCAGCACCGCCTGCTGGCAATATTCCTGCTTGCCGCTCTGCTGTGGGTACTGGAGCCCGTTCCTGTGTTTGCGACATCCATCCTGATCATCGCTTTGGAACTGGTCATGATCTCCAACAAAGGCCTTCATCTTTTCAGAACTCCACCCGCAGGCCATGATCTTGGCGAGCTGATGAACTACACCGATATCTTCAGTGCTTTCTCTTCGCCTATCATCATTCTGTTTATGGGTGGTTTTGCACTGGCAATAGCGGCTTCTAAATATGAACTGGATAACAATCTGGCGCGAGTACTGCTCAAGCCGTTTGGCCACCAGCCTAGATACATAATGTTGGGCTTGATGCTTATCACCGCCGTGTTCTCGATGTTTATGTCGAACACAGCGACAACCGTGATGATGCTCGCTCTGCTTGGACCTATCGTTGCTTCCGCACCAAAAGGTGATCTGGGCATAAAAGCTTTGGTACTTTGTATTCCGATCGCGGCCAATACCGGGGGTATCGCAACCCCTATTGGTACCCCACCCAACGCCATTGCACTTCAATATCTGACTGGTGATAACAGTATCGACTTCCTCAGTTGGATGATGATGGGCCTGCCGTTCGTCGTTGTTCAGTTAACTATTGCCTGGTTCTTGCTGCAAAAACTTTTCCCTTCTTCTCAGCAAACCATGAAACTAAAACTTGATGGTAAGTTCCAGAATAACTGGCGCGCCATCGTCGTCTACATAACATTTGCCGCAACGATCCTGCTATGGATGACAACTAAACTACACGGTATGAATACCTATGTGGTTTCCATTATTCCGCTAGCCGTCTTCACCCTAACAGGCATTATGGGCAAAGCAGAGCTTAAGTTGATTAACTGGGATGTGCTCTGGCTGGTTGCCGGTGGTATCGCAATAGGTATCGGACTCGACAAAACCGGACTAGCTGCAGCGCTGGCACATGCGATTGATTACGAGTCTTTGTCTCCAGTGGCGGTAGTTCTGACTATGTCGGTCATCTGTTGGCTAATGGCAAACTTTATGTCCAACACAGCAACAGCAAACTTGTTAATGCCAATTGCTGCGGCGATTGGTGCTTCAATGGAAAGTCTTGCTTCGGTTGGTGGCTTGCAAGCCCTACTGGTAGTGGTGGCCTTCTCTGCATCACTGGGCATGATTTTACCCGTTTCGACGCCACCTAACTCGCTTGCCTATTCTACCGGTCTGATTGAAAGCAAAGATATGGCTAAAACTGGCCTAATCATTGGTGTACTCGGACTACTGCTTGTCTATGTAGGAGCTCTGCTTCTCACTTAAAGACAGCTTACGGTGTTCAGTCGCTGATTATTGCGATTGAACACCCGCACAATTAACGGTTTAAAAAACTGATTCAATTGATGATTTCAAAACATTGATCACCTCTGCCCACTAACTTTCAATATAAAATCAGTGGGATATAAACATACCTTTTCACTAACAATGTGAGATTTTGTGGCGGTACTCACTATCTAGATTAAGAAAATACCCTTATCAACAGCTAAATAGTCTGCTTCCGCTTTCTCGGTTTATTGTCTCGTAATGAAGGAAAGACAATGAGAAATACAATTAAGCTCAAAATTCAGATTGCTATCGCAATCGTGATTGCTGTCGTTTCTGGCGTACAAGCCTGGATCTCTGTCAGCCAACTCAAGCAAGAAACCACTTCTGCACTCAACAGTGAAATGGCCAATATCAGCCACGCTACGTCCCGTTACATCAGTGACTGGCTAGCGATACGCAGCGATATGATGTTAGCCAATGAAAAAACCATTATCGAATCAGACAACTCTGACCGCGAGATGCTAGTGACTAAACGTGCTGGTGATTTTCTTTCTGTTTATGCTGGTTTTGAAGATGGTTCGATTGCCTTCGGCGATAAAACTGAAGACTGGCCAGCCGACTATGATCCTCGCACTCGCCCTTGGTATCAAGATGCCATGAGTGCTTCTGGGTTAATCCTGACGGAACCTTATCAGGACTTTGATGGCAGTATCGTTGTCAGTTTCGCTAAGGCATTTTCAGGTAATAAAAAAGGTGTGCTCGCTGCGGATCTTACGGTCACCAATATCATCAATGAAGTACTGAACATCTCCATCGACAACAATGGCTTCACCTTCCTGGTGGATGGTAATAACAACATCGTGGCTTACCAGGATGAAAAACTTAGCCAGAAACCACTGACTGACTTAAACCCTAACCTGACCAGCACTAAGATTCGTCAGTTAGTTGATACCTCAGCAATTTCAACCATCAGTTGGCCTGAACAGGGCGATCAGCTGATTTATGTCGCGAATGTACCAACCACTGACTGGTCGCTCGGTATTGTTGTTGATAAAGAGTTGGCGTTTGCTTCCGTGTCAGAACAGATCCAATTCACTGCGCTTGCCTCGCTAGTGCTATATATCATCATCGCTTCGATAAGTACCTACACCGTCACTCGCTTGCTTAAACCTCTGCAAGAACTGTCAGCATCGCTGCTGCAACTGGCTAAAGGTGAAGGCGATCTAACCCAGCGTATCGAGATTAAGCGTAAGGATGAAATTGGCGAAGTTGCCGAGCACGTCAATCAGTTCCTGGCTCAGATGCAGATCATGATTAGTGGAATCATTAACCATAGTGACCAGCTAACAAAACAGGCAATTCAGGCGAATCAACTCTCAGAGCAAGCAACGCAACAAATTGAAGCCCAGCAGAATGATGTCAATCAGATCGCTACCGCCATTCATGAAATGTCCGCGACTGCGGCTGAAGTTGCCAGCCATGCTGAGATGACTGCGACTGCTTCACAGACCTCATCGATAGCCTGTCAGGATGGCCAGCAAGTGATTGAAAAGAACCGTCAGGCGATCGTAGAGCTGGCGAATCAAGTCAGTGCCGCCGCTGGTGTGATTACTGATTTGGAAAGCAATACCCAAAGCATTAACCAGATCCTATCGACGATTCAGGAAATCGCTGAGCAAACTAACTTACTGGCTCTCAATGCTGCTATCGAGGCCGCTCGCGCAGGTGAGCAAGGGCGTGGTTTTGCAGTCGTTGCTGATGAAGTTCGAGTCCTTAGCCAACGTACTCACGGCTCAACCGAAGAGATTCGTAACATGATTGAGACTCTGCAAAGCAATACCAAGCTTGCGGTAAATAGTATGCAGAGCAGTACCTCACTGGCCGATACCAGCGTCGATTATGCGCAGCAAGCGGCGGATAGCTTAGCGGCCATTACCGATGCGATTACTGAAATCAATGATATGGCGCTACAAATCGCCAGTGCCGCAGAGGAACAACGTGCTGTGAGTGAAGATATCAGCCGTAATACTCAAGGTATTAAGGACGCTTCTGACGTTCTTGCTGAACAAGCAATTCAGAGTAGCGACAGTGCTAACCATATGCGTGGTTCAGCAGAAACCATGCGCGATGAAGTTGGTCGCTTTAAGGTTTAACACTTTGTTTTAGGCCTTATTTGATGCATATTGTCAGCCTGTATTTTTTCCCAATCACAAGGACATGGTGTCAATGGGTTATGAATGGCTGGCACTGGCAGCTGCGTTTTTATGGGCAGTTGCCAGCATACTCTCTGTTACCCCTGCCCAGCACTTAGGCACATTTGCTTATAGTCGCTGGCGTATGGGCTGCACATCAGCAATCTTAGCTTCTATTGCCCTTTTTACCGGTGGTTGGGCGAGCGTAGAAACGAGCGCGATTTCCGCCATGATGCTCTCTGGTGTAATTGGTATCTTCATTGGCGATACTGCGCTGTTTGCCTGTTTGAATCGTATGGGGCCGAGACAGGCGGGTCTGTTGTTCTCATGTCACGCGGTTTTCTCCGCAATTCTCGGCTACTTCTTATTTAGTGAAACCATGACCAATCTTGAGCTGCTTGGCTCAGGATTGGTGTTTTCTGGTGTACTCACAGCGATTTTCTTTGGTCGTAAAGGGCAATCAAACAACCAACTCGAGTCGATCAAAGGCAAAGTCTGGGTAGGCATCAGCTTAGGTTTGCTCGCCGCCCTGTGCCAGGCATTGGGTGGAATCATTGCCAAACCTGTCATGCTGACCGAGATAGACCCAATCGCCGCATCAGCAATGAGAATGATGACAGCGTTTGCTGCTCACTGTTTGTTTTTCTTCAGCGGTGCCAGACTGGCTCGGGCAACTCGTCCTATGAACCTGAAGATCTTTTCTATCACGGCACTCAACGGCTTTTTAGCGATGGCGGTCGGGATGACGCTGATCCTCTATGCACTTCAACAAGGTAATGTCGGCATGGTTGCACTACTTTCTTCTACGACACCTATCATGCTGTTGCCTATACTTTGGATTTATTCGGGCAAACGCCCCAATCGATTTGCCTGGATCGGCGCAATTGTCGCAGTAGCTGGCACTGGCATTCTCGTCAGTTAGCAGCAATTAAATCGATAGGTATTTCCAGCTTTATTTTGCGCTTTGATAGGCGACAATGGAGTGATTAAGGCAGAGACTCAAATTGAGCACACTGCGAGTAGGGTGAAAGATAGCAACAATATTTAGCAAACAATATTTGATCTTAACCTACAGTTTTGGTTAAAAAGTGTAGTAAAATTACGCTAATTTTGTTTCCAAAGTTACTTTGAAATTTGACGAGGTCATCACTATGACAGCTAAGAAGCCAATGGCTCTAGTTATTCTTGACGGTTACGGACACCGTGAAGATACAGCAAGCAACGCAATCGCAAATGCTAAAACTCCAGTATTAGACGGTCTGTTTGCTAACAATCCAAATACTCTAATCTCTGCTTCTGGCATGGATGTAGGCCTACCTGACGGTCAAATGGGTAACTCAGAAGTGGGTCACACCAACATTGGCGCAGGCCGAGTGGTATACCAAGATCTTACTCGCATCACTAAATCTATCGCTGACGGCGAGTTCACAAGCACTCCTGCTCTGGTTGAAGCTATTGACACTGCTGTTAAAGCAGACAAAGCTGTGCACATCATGGGTCTCATGTCTCCAGGTGGCGTTCACTCTCACGAAGATCACATCTACGCTGCAGTTGAAATGGCTGCTGAGCGCGGTGCTGAGAAGATTTACCTACACTGCTTCCTTGATGGTCGTGATACACCACCACGCAGTGCTGAAGGCTCTCTACAACGCTTCCAGGACCTATTCGCTAAACTAGGTAAAGGTCGTGTTGCTTCTCTAGTTGGTCGTTACTACGCAATGGACCGTGACAACAACTGGGATCGTGTTCAGGTTGCTTACGACCTCCTAACTCAAGGCAAAGCCGAGTTCACTTACGATTCAGCGGTTGCTGGTCTTGAAGCAGCTTATGCTCGTGAAGAGAACGATGAGTTCGTTAAAGCAACAGCAATTAAAGCTGAAGGCCAGGAAGACGCAGCTATCCAAGATGGCGACGCAGTAATCTTCATGAACTACCGTGCTGACCGTGCTCGTCAAATCACGCGTACTTTCGTACCTGATTTCGCAGGCTTTGAGCGTGCAGTATTCCCAGCGATCAACTTCGTAATGCTAACGCAATACGCGGCTGATATTCCTCTGGCCATTGCATTCCCACCAGCATCTCTTGAGAACACTTACGGTGAGTGGCTATCTAAGCAAGGTAAAACTCAGCTACGTATCTCTGAAACTGAAAAATACGCACACGTAACTTTCTTCTTCAACGGTGGCGTTGAATCAGAATTTGAAGGTGAAGAGCGTCAACTTGTTGCTTCTCCAAAAGTAGCGACATACGACCTACAACCTGAAATGAGCTCTGAAGAGCTAACAGAGAAGATGGTTGCTGCGATTAAATCAGGCAAATACGACACTATCATCTGTAACTACCCTAACCCAGATATGGTTGGTCACACTGGCGTTTACGAAGCGGCTGAAAAAGCAATTGAAGCTGTTGATGCATGTGTAGGCAAAGTTGTTGCAGCTATCGAAGAAGTAGGTGGTCAAATGCTGATCACTGCTGACCACGGTAACGCTGAAATGATGGTAGACCCAGAAACAGGTGGTACACACACTGCGCACACTAACCTGCCAGTACCTCTAATCTACGTTGGTGACAAAGCGGTTGAGTTCAAAGAAGGCGGTAAACTGTCTGACCTTGCTCCTACTATGCTGTCTCTGACTGGTTTAGAAATCCCAGCTGAAATGTCTGGCGAAGTATTGGTTAAATAATTCAACCAATCTCACTGACACTAAGCCCGAGCCTATGCTCGGGCTTTTTAATTTGCCGATATATCCTTATCCATAGCAAGTTTTAACATTCCTCTTTCGTCTAGCGAATTTGTTTGGTTATACTGATTGCCCGTCAAATAGTTAGGATTGATTTGAACAATGGCTGTCACTCACCAAAAGGCATTTTCTGCCGGCAAACGACTCGTTACGCTAGGGTTGGTTCTTGCTGCCTGTTCACTATCCCCAACTTACGCGGCTACTAATGCTGAACTTAAAGGTGTGAGTGGCGAGATTTCACGTCAAAAGAGCTCTCTTTCTTCGCAACAAAAGAAACTCGACTCTCTGCAACAATCACTAAAGTCACAAGAAACCACCATCAACCGCCTCGAAAATGAGATTAAACAATCCAAAGCGGCGCTGAAAAACACCAACCAGAATATCGCTAAGCTAGAGAGCAAAGTCGATAAGCTGGAAAGCGATAAGAAAGCCCAGAGCGATAAGTTAGCAGAGCTGATTCAAACCTACTATGTTACCCAACGTGCTAAATCATCAACCAATATCCTTAACCAGGGCGTTGAAGAGGATCGCATTAGCCAGTACTTCCAGCACTTAGCCAAAGAGCGTGCTAACACTATTGCTGAGCTTGAAAAGACCGTCAAAGAACTTGCACAAAGTCGTGAGCAACTCAACTTAGAGAAAAAGCAGATCACGACTTTGCTTAATCAACAAACCACTAAACGCGATCTACTGGCCAAAACTCAGTCCAAGCGTAAAGGCACGGTATCTCAGATCAAGAAGAGTATCTCCAACGATAAGGTTTACCTCTCTGAGCTACAACGAAATGAGACCAGATTAAAAGCCGAAATTGCCAAAGCAGCAAAGAGAAATGCGGTACCAATGGATGGCTTAGCCAGACAAAAAGGCAAGCTTCCATGGCCACTCAGAGGTAAGACTCTTCACAACTACGGCACGACCCAAACAGGCCAGATTAAGTGGAAAGGTATGGTGATAAACGCCGATTATGGTCAGTCAGTCAAAGCGGTCTACTCAGGGACCGTCGTATTTGCAGACTATCTGCGCGGCTATGGTCTGGTGGTGTTGCTCGATCATGGTAAAGGCGATATGACCCTGTACGGTTTTAACCAGAGCCTGCTTAAGAAGGAAGGAGATAAGGTTGCGGCTGGTGAGAAGATCGCTCTCGCGGGTGATACTGGCGGCCAATCCCGTCCATCGCTCTACTTTGAGATTCGCCGTAACAGTAAAACCCAAAACCCGAAAGCTTGGTTAACTCGATAAAGCAAAAAGGCCTGAACAATTCAGGCCTTTTTCATACTATGAGTAATACTGTTCCACACTCTGAATAAACTGGTCTAGTTGTTGTTTCTCGAGCGCATTGATTCCGGCTGCTGCTGCACGCCCTCCTCCAGACGGGAACTGACTACAGATATCCCCCGCCCCTTGTTTATTATTCAGTGGAGCGCGTAACGAAACGGTATAAGTCCTATCTGCATTTTCCGTTAATACCGCATGAGCACTATCGGGTGACTGGTTAGCTAATAAGTTGCCGTAGACACCACTGATACGACGAGAGGAAGCTTGATCAGGTAGCTCAAAAACGCCCAATTTATCACTTTGATGTCGAGGTTCTATTGCTAAGGCTTTACCCATATCTTGCTGATAAGCTGAACGCAGAATATAAAACGGTGAGCTTTGATCGGCAATAACAGCAAAAGGATCATGATAGGTCAAAAGCTCTTGAAACAGTTGATCGGGATGATAATGAAGATCGGCGAGCTGACTTCCGTAGCCGTTATAGTTGATCAAAGTACCCAGCTCTTTGAGTTGCTCTTTCTGCTCAAATGACAGATTGGCTTTGTCTGCAAGCTGATCCGCTTTGGCAATTAAGTTATCACCATAGGCAGCAGTGATAGCCCAGTAATGAAAACGACCACCGAGAAGCTTGTCGATGATAAGCGCGGTACAGGTATTAGCATCAAGGTCGATATGAGCTTCTAAGTTTGTATGCTGAGGAATATCACCTGACTTATGATGATCGGCATAAAAAACGCGAGCACCGGCGGCCAGAGCGGCCTCAAGACCAGCTTTGTTCTTCTCCATCGAGATGTCCAAAGCAACAATAGAATCGTCTGAGTTAATGGTGAGCTTCTCCAGTAATTGGATATCACGCTTAACCCCAGTAACGAGAGTTGACTCTTTTGGCTCAGCCAGTCGCAGCTGGAGCAGAGCGATGATGCCATCCGCATCACCATTAAAAACATCGTAGTGCATAAAACAAAACCCATTAAAGTAGCTCTCTTTACTCTAATGGGTTGGTTATCTTTTCACAATTTCAATTAGTTATGACTAAGCATGAATCGCTTTAACGCCATCTTCCAATAATTGTAGTTGCTCTAAACCTTGTGGTGTCGCTTTTGGTTTCACTACCGAGATCATCTGTAGCATCCCCTGATGGATCACCTGCTCGGTAATTTGAGTTTTAGGAGACATCGCAGCCTGATAGCCCAGCCAGCTTGAAGCGATTAAGTGCAACGTCGTCACCAGTGACTTCATTTCACTGTCTGCAACAGAGACAAGTTCTAAACCAACGAAAGCACGCATAATATTAATCAGGTTCCCCTGAAGCTTCTCTTGCACCTGAATATACTCTTCATGTAACTGCTCATCACGCTGAAGGATTTCTGGCAAATTGGCGTAGAAGAATCGGTATTTCCACATCAAAGTAAAAATGGAATCCAGGTAGTGCTTAAGCAGAACTAGGCTCTCTTGCTGCCCTTGGATAGGAGTAAAGCGTTCCAGTAGCTCATTCGAATAAAGCGCAAAAATCTCGCGCACTATTTCCTGCTTATTACGAAAATGGTAATAGAGATTGCCCGGACTAATATCAATATGTGCAGCGATGTGGTTAGTAGTGATATTCCTTTCACCATGCTCATTAAATAATTCCAGTGCAGCTAGCACTATCTTGTCACGAGTTTTCATCTGTTATCCGTATTCCTTTCCATTTATCTGGCAGTATAGCGACTAGTGTAACCTATAACAAAAAAGCGCCTGGTCATATCAGGCGCTTTCATTAGATTACTCAATTATTTGTGGTACGGCTTAGATAACTCATGCACCGCTTCGACAAATACGCCAGCATTCTCAGGCGGCACGTCAAGGTGAATACCGTGACCTAAGTTAAACACATGGCCTGTACCTGCGTCACCGAAGCCTTCAAGAATAGTCGATACTTCTTCACGGATACGCTCTGGAGAAGCATACAGCATTGAAGGATCCATATTACCTTGTAGTGCAACCTTGTCGCCCACACGCTTAACAGCATCGGCAATATTGATTGTCCAGTCCAGACCAACTGCATCACAACCCGTTGCTGCGATCTGCTCTAGCCACATACCGCCATTCTTAGTGAACAGAGTAACAGGCACGCGACGACCGTCGTTTTCACGGATTAGACCATCAACAATCTTGTGCATGTACTGAAGTGAGAACAGGTTGTAATCACGAGGTGTAAGAACGCCACCCCATGTATCAAATACCATAACAGACTGAGCACCCGCTTTGATCTGCGCATTGAGGTATTCAATCACGCTGTCCGCCAGCTTATCTAGCAGTAGGTGTAGGGTTTGAGGCTCTGCATACATCATCTTCTTGATCTTAGTGAATGCTTTCGAGCTACCACCTTCAACCATGTAGGTCGCTAGAGTCCATGGACTACCAGAGAAACCGATTAGCGGCACATCACCGTTTAGATCTTTACGGATCTGACGCACTGCATTCATAACGTACTGCAGTTCACCTTCAGGATCCGGTAAACCGATTTTTTCTACGTCAGCTTTACAAGTGATTGGCTTATCGAATACTGGGCCTTCACCCGCTGCGAAGCGAAGTTCTAAACCCATCGCATCTGGGATAGTTAGAATGTCTGAGAACAGGATTGCCGCATCAAGAGGGAAACGACGCAGTGGCTGCAATGTTACTTCCGATGCTAGCTCTGCATTCTTACACAGAGACATAAAGTCACCCGCTTCTGCGCGAGTCGCTTTGTATTCTGGAAGGTAGCGACCGGCCTGACGCATCATCCATACTGGAGTGTAATCTACAGGCTGCTTTAGTAACGCACGAAGGTAGCGGTCATTTTTTAATTCTGTCATTCCGTTTATCCGATTATTAGGCTCAACTTTGTTGCGGCTATTCTAACACTGTTTGGCTCTCAAAAGCTGTGTGCTTTGCAACCTAGATCAAGTTATTAACTTTTAAATCAGTGCTTAATTTGCACCCACTCAGTAACAGTGTTAAAAATTTGTTTGCTAGCGAAAACTACAATTATAAACTGGACACATAGTGTTCAGCATCTCATAACGACATCTTACTTACCCCCTCCTTCTGGAGGGTTTTTTTTACTTTATTTTCAACCACCTAGCTTTTAACTAGTGAGATTGTATGCTCAATCAATGCTCTGGCGATTGTCCCCTCTGGGGCTACTGGTGGAAGCTGATTAGCGTCAAACCACTGTGCGTCACTGAGCTCGCTATAATCCGGTTTTAATGTACCTGATTGATAATCGGCTAAAAAACCCATCATCAGACTGGATGGAAATGCCCATGGCTGACTACCAAAATAGCGAATATTAGTCACATCGATACCCGTTTCTTCTTTCACTTCACGGGCAACACACTGCTCCAAAGTCTCTCCGACTTCAACAAAGCCAGCAATCACCGTATACATGCCATTACGATGTCTTGGATGTTGCGCCAAAAGCAGCTGATTATCTTTTCTAACAGCAACGATGATACATGGGAAAATTCGCGGATAATGGAGGGTTCGGCAATCACCACACTGCATCGCCAGCTGGTTATGATTGAGGTGGTTTCGTCCACCACACTGGGGACAAAAACGCAGTGTCTGTGACATATGACCATATTGAACCGCCTTGCTCATTAGCAGAAAAAGCGGTTGAGGAAAATGTAAGCAGTCGCGTAGAGAAGTAAGCTCTAATTCAGCGTCAATATCAGCTTCATTGAGCCAGTAAACAGGCGTATTGTCATAATGACCCAGCTGAATCGCCTGCTGATAAGGCAAGCCATAATCCTGCGCCGCCCCTTTCGGTAGCTCACCTTCAACCAGCCAGATATCACTTCCTGATACAATACACCAATAAGCAGCGTTCATACGGTTTGTCTCACCTTTAGTTAACATTAGCCCACCTCTCCACTTGCAGTTCGTCTATTTTACTGGCAATCTAAATTCATACCAGAGTTTGTAGTCACGCAAATTTAAGGCTATAAATTTTAGTAACGACAAGAGGTTGTAACTCTGAACAAGCTTTGAGACCAAAGCATAATGATCACCAGAGAAGTGATCCGATCATGAGGATATGGTCATGTTGAATAAATTCAAACAAACACAAGAACAATGGGGTGGCTCAAGCGAAGTCATCGATCACTGGCTTGAAACCAGACAGGCACTTATTGTTGAATATTGTCAGTTGGGCGCCCTACAACCTGCGAACGGACACGCTAACGTCGTCGAACTTCCTTCCCCTAAACAAATCAGCTCTTTTTGCGACCACGTCGTCGATTATATCTCCGAAGGTCACTTCAAAATCTACGATATGGTAATGAAGAAATGGCAGGCAACCGGCTTTAAAACCAATAACGAAATCGACGCTACCTACGCAAAAATCGTCTTAACTACCGAACCTTTACTTGAGTTTAATGACAAGTACGTCAGTGTTAGTTCCGATGATGAGCTACCTGACTTCGAAGCTGACATGTCTAAAATTGGTGAATTGCTGGAAGTGCGCTTTGAGGTTGAAGATAACCTGATTCAGCTTATTGCCGATAGTTTAGCGATACCGCCAGGCGCGTAAGCGAGAAGCGAGAAGCGAGAAGCGAGAAGCGAGAAGCGAGAAGCGAGAAGCGAGAAGCGAGAAGCGAGAAGCGAGAAGCGAGAAGCGAGAAGCGAGAAGCGAGAAGATTTTGGAAGGGTTGGCAGCACACGTCAACCCTTTTCTTTTAAATTCAGACAATTAGACCAAGTAATTAGCCAGCACTGCCTGCAACATTCGACCCAATCACCACAAGCTCCTCTCGAAAGGGCGAAGCCTGGTCTCGAAGCGAAGCGCTCTAAACTCTCGCAGGGCGAAGCCCGTTCTAGTTTTCCATAAAACAAAAAAGGCACCCGAAGGTGCCTTTTGTCATTTCTTACTCAACGATTACTCGTCAGCAGAGAAACCAGCGTTTAGTAGTGCTGCAAGGTTGTCAGTAGCTTGTTCAGCTGAAGGACCTTCTTGCTCTTCTGCACGCTTAGCTTGACGATCTTGGTGGTAAGCGAAACCAGTACCTGCAGGGATTAGACGACCTACAATTACGTTTTCTTTCAGACCACGTAGTTCATCACGCTTACCAGAAACCGCAGCTTCTGTTAGTACGCGAGTTGTCTCCTGGAACGATGCCGCAGAGATGAACGATTCAGTTGCTAGAGATGCTTTAGTGATACCTAGTAGTTCACGTTCGAAGCGTGCTGGCTCTTTGCCTTCAGCTTCTAGTGCACGGTTAGCAATCTTAACGTTAGCGTATTCTACTTGCTCACCAGCTAGGAACTCAGAGTCACCAGCGTGAGTAATAGTACACTTACGTAGCATCTGACGAACGATAGTTTCGATGTGCTTATCGTTAATCTTAACGCCCTGTAGACGGTATACTTCTTGAACTTCGTTCGCGATGTATTGAGTCACAGCGTGGATACCACGTAGACGTAGAATGTCATGTGGAGACTCTGGACCGTCTGCGATCACGTCACCACGTTCAACTTTCTCGCCTTCGAATACGTTAAGCTGACGATGCTTAGGAATCATCTCTTCGTACGTCTCGCCGCCATCACGAGTGATAACTAGACGACGCTTACCTTTCGTTTCTTTACCGAAGCTCACAGTACCTGTGTGCTCAGCTAGGATCGCAGGCTCTTTAGGCTTACGTGCTTCGAATAGGTCAGCAACTCGTGGAAGACCACCGGTGATATCTTTGTTACCGCCAGACTTCTGAGGAATACGTGAAAGTGTATCACCCACACCTACTTCAGCGCCGTCTTCGATGTTAACGATAGCTTTACCAGGTAGGAAGTAGTGAGCTGGCATTTCAGTACCAGGGATCATTACATCGTTACCTTGCTCATCAACAAGTTTGATTGCTGGACGCATATCTTTACCTGCTGCTGGACGAGCTGCTGCTTCAGTTACTTCGCTTGAAGATAGACCAGTTAGGTCATCTGTTTGACGAGAAACTGTCACACCGTCGATCATGTCAACGAATTGGATGCGACCTGCCACTTCAGTGATGATTGGCATTGTGTGCGCTTCCCAGTTCGCTACTGTTTCACCAGCTTGAACTGCTTCGTTGTCGCCTTTGCTCAGTAGAGAACCGTAAGGTAGTTTGTGTTTCTCTTTCGTACGGCCGAACTCATCAATGATAGTTAGTTCAGATGCACGAGAAGTAATGACAAGCTTACCGTCTTTGTTCGTTACGAACTTAGCGTTGTGTAGCTTAACTGTACCTGTTGTCTTAGCTTGGATGCTGTTCTCTGCTGCTGCAGTAGATGCCGCACCACCGATGTGGAACGTACGCATTGTAAGCTGTGTACCCGGTTCACCGATAGACTGAGCAGCGATAACACCAACTGCTTCACCTTGGTTCACTAGGTGACCACGTGCTAGGTCACGACCGTAACACTGTGCACAACAACCGAAGTCCGCATCACAGGTAACTACAGAGCGCACTTTCATGCTATCTACTGAGTTCTCTTCCATGATTTGACACCACTTCTCATCAATTAGAGTGTTACGTGGAATCAGAACTTCTTCAGTACCTGGCTTAAGAACGTCTTCAGCAACTACACGACCTAGAGCTAGCTCAGAAAGTGCAACTTTAACGTCACCACCTTCGATGTGTGGCATCATGTCAACACCTTCGTGTGTGCCACAGTCATGTTCGTGTACTACAACGTCTTGAGCAACGTCTACTAGACGACGAGTTAGGTAACCCGAGTTCGCTGTTTTCAGTGCCGTATCCGCAAGACCCTTACGAGCACCGTGCGTTGAGATAAAGTACTGAAGTACGTTTA
>Ga0209272_10000441_pt1 | contig 35165 bp, 32 predicted proteins | sample tdDd002_FD_187125 | JGI IMG/M metagenome (GOLD analysis project Ga0209272, IMG submission 187125) | Marine sediment microbial communities from the Atlantic coast under amendment with organic carbon and nitrate - tdDd00.2 (SPAdes)... | ecosystem: Environmental > Aquatic > Marine > Coastal >... | reverse complement strand
AACCTCCTTTTTTAAATAGATTTTCCACTTTTTAATCTTTTCCCCCGACCAAGACCACAACCACTTTTTCTTTTAAGACCAAGACCTTCGCCCAGTTTCTCTAGTTTGGTTTTCATATCATCGGAGGAACACTTGCCTAATTTGCGTCCTGTTCCGGATCCTTTTCCTTCCGGACCTTTTCCATTTAGCTTTGGCATATTCGTCGAATTTAAGGTTTTAAGTTTTTAAGAATTTTCTCAACTGTATTGTTATCATCCTGAAGAATTACCATCTGAATATTAAATTCATCTAGTAGATCTTTTGCTTTGGGTCCAAAATCACCAGAAATAACTTTTGAAACACCCAATTCTATAGCCGTTTCAGAGGCTTTCGTCCCTGCTCCTCCAGCTGCATTAGCATGTTTATTTTCGATAAAACGCACCTCTCCATTTTCATCATCATACAAACAGAACCAAGCTGCTCGACCAAAACGCAAATCAAATAAAGAACCCTCTCCTTTTCCAGTTGATGTAATAATTGTTTTCATTTATTTTTATTTATTTAAAGATTCTATTTTTAATGAATTACAAGCAGGACAAACCTCACTATCCATATTTTTGGGAATATTAAATCGGGCATGGCACTTGTTGCACACAAACCAATCTTTATCCATTACAGCATTTCCAAAAACAGTCTTAATATCTTTTGTTTCGACTAAAGCCATTGCTATTTTCCTTCTTGCACTTTCATATATTCTTGCAAATGTTGGTCTTGATACTCCCATTATATCCGCAGCTTCTTTATGATTCATAAAGTCATAATCGGCTAATTTAATAGCCTCATATTCTTCATATAAAAATTCAACAGAATCTCTTTTTTTAGCATTAACACCAAAGGGTCTATATCCTTTAAATCTTGGAGGTTCAACAACCTTTCTTAAACGTATTCGTCTTGGCATATATTAATTTTTAAACAAAGTTATTGAGAATATTCTCATTTCACAAATATTTTCCAATTAAATATTTGATCACTATAAGATATAAAAAAAGAGATCCTAATTCGGATCTCCATTTAACTAATATTAATTTTAATTCTTAAACCTCCTCCTCAGCCGAGATAAAGTGAGCAAATTGCTTTTCCACAGTAACAGGTTCGGTTAAATACAATTCTCCAACTTGTTTCGACATCATATCCGGAAAAACATACTCATTGCCATCTTTTAATCCTTTTACGATATTTTGAGCTACATTTTGAGGCAGATCTTTATCCAATTCCAAATCTCTAATCATATCCGTGTCAATGGGTCCAGGATAAACACCCATTACCAAAATATTAGAATTTAATAATTCGCCCCGCATTCCCTGAGTAATGCTATGAACAGCTGCTTTAGATGCAGAATATGCTCCACTAATAGGCATACTTGCCAAACCCAATACCGAAGAAATATTTACAATAGCTGCATGACTCTTATTTTTTAAATGATCAATCATTGAAAGGCTTAACTTTACCAAACCCCAAACATTCACTTCAAAATTAACCGCCATGCTATCCAATGTATCGTCTGAGAAAAAACCTCCAGGTTCATAAACACCAGCATTATTTATTAATATTTCAACATCTTTTATCGATCTGGTAGCTTTAATAATCGATCGATCATCTCTCAAATCTAACAGAACAGGTACCAGTCTAGTACTGTATTCTGCTTTTAAATCATTTAAGGCTTTAGCGTTTCTAACTCCGGCGTATACCTTTTTTGCTCCTGCTTCTAACAATTCGATGGTGATTGCTCTCCCAATTCCTCTACTTGCTCCACTTACAAAAGCAACTCTCCCTTTCGGGGATACTTTTAATTCATTCATCACAACCTCCGTTTGGTTTAAAACTTATTTAAAACAATTCTACACAAATTACAAATATCCTCTCCCAATAGCAATGTAAATAAGATTGCTCATCTTATTTAGAAAGTCAGTAATAATCATGAGTCTAGATGAATCATTATATGCACTTATTTTTTACCTTTGCATTCGTCGAGATTCTTTGGCGATTTCTTATCGGGGTGCGATCAATCTATAATCTTTTCCAATGGCATTCCTGGCTGGAGATCATAAGGAGAATCTCGGCTTTCTAATATAACCAGTATTCAAGAAATACTAATCCTGTTATATTTAGTATCTGTTAACCAATAACCACATACAAAATGTCTACAAATTATTTTAAAACCTATCCCAACCAAGATGGGTATTTCGGAAAGTACGGAGGTAGTTATATCCCTGAAGAACTAAAGGAAGAAATGAAAAAAATTAACAATGCGTATTACTCTATCAGTAAGTCGCATGAATTCATTTCAGAATTAAGAAGTATTCGCAAACACTTTCAGGGAAGACCTACGCCTGTTTATTACTGCAATCGCTTATCGAATAAATACGGAGGTAGAATCTATCTTAAACGTGAAGATTTAAATCATTCCGGAGCTCATAAGTTGAATCATTGTATGGGAGAAGCTCTGCTTGCCAAATACATGGGTAAAAAGAAATTGATTGCTGAAACCGGGGCTGGACAACATGGTGTTGCTTTGGCGACTGCTGCTGCTTATTTTGGTTTGGAATGTGAAATCCATATGGGCGAAGTGGATATCGCCAAAGAGCATCCCAATGTGATGCGAATGAAAATATTGGGAGCTACAGTTATTCCGGTTACTCATGGATTAAAAACATTAAAAGAAGCTGTTGATTCTGCTTTTCAATCCTACTTAAAGGACCCGATTAATACAATTTACTGCATAGGTTCTGTGGTTGGTCCACATCCATTCCCGATGATGGTTCGTGAATTTCAACGCGTGATTGGAATCGAAGCCAGAGAGCAATTTCAGGAAATGACAGGTGAGTTACCTGATAATATTGTTGCTAGCGTAGGTGGTGGTAGTAATGCCATGGGTATTTTCTCTGCCTTTTTAGATGATGAAGAATGTAAACTTCACGGAGTTGAACCTGCAGGAAGATCTTATGACAAAGGAGAACATGCAGCAACCTTAACTTTCGGAAAACCTGGTGTTATACACGGTTTTAAATGTTATTTATTACAAGATGAAGAAGGACAGCCAGACCCAGTTTATTCTGTTGCCAGTGGTTTAGATTATCCTGGAGTTGGACCAGAACATTCTATGCTAAAAGATTGGAACAAGGTAGAATACAATTCTATTACCGATAAAGAATGCATAGAAGCATTTTATGAATTAAGTAGATCAGAAGGGATTATCCCTGCATTGGAAAGTGCTCATGCTGTTGCTTATGCCTTAAAACTTGCCAAAGCCAATCCTCGTCAATCCATCTTAGTCAATTTAAGTGGAAGAGGCGATAAAGACCTTGATTTTGTAGTAGAAAAATACGGTCTTCCTGAAGATCGATAAAACGATTTTTCGAATTGATATATTAAATGCTGCTCTATTTTGAGCAGCATTTTTCATTTTAAGTCTGCAATTTAGAATAATGAACTTATATTTACAGTATTATGAAAGAAGTTTATCAATTTTCGAAGGATTTAAGTAAAGAATTTGAGTTTATCACTTCCAGAAGCAGTGGCCCAGGTGGACAAAATGTAAACAAAGTAAATTCTAAAGTAGAATTACGCTTTTCTGTTTTCGACTCAAAGATTTTGACTCAAGAAGAAAAAGAAACCTTATTTAAAAAATTATACCATCACATTAATAATCAGGGAATACTAGCGGTTACAGCTCAAACTGAACGATCGCAACTTATGAATAAGGAAATTGCGATCCAAAAATTCTATCAGTGGATCGAACTTGCCCTAAAACCAGAAAAACCTAGAAAGAAAACTCGACCTACAAGAGCTTCAAAAGAAAAAAGATTAGCTGGTAAGCAGATTCAATCACAAAAGAAAGAATCGAGGAAAAAGCCGGATTTTTAAAATATTTTTCATTTAAAAGAAAAGGGCTATACCAAATGGTATAACCCTTTTTATCTTTTAGAAATATCTTCTTACATATCTGCAAAAAAGTCGTTTCCTTTGTCATCAACAATAATAAAAGCAGGGAAATTCTCTACTCTAATTTTACGAACTGCTTCCATACCTAATTCAGGGAAATCAATCACTTCAATGGATTTGATACTGTTCTTAGCAAGAACTGCAGCTGGTCCACCAATCGATCCTAAATAGAATCCACCATTTTCTTTACAGGCATCAGTTACTGATTTGTAACGGTTTCCTTTTGCAACCATTACCATAGAACCGCCTTCTTTTTGGAATACACCAACATAAGGATCCATACGTCCAGCTGTTGTTGGTCCAAAACTACCTGAAGCCATTCCTTCCGGAGTTTTAGCAGGTCCTGCGTAATACACCGGATGATTCTTGAAATATTCAGGCATTTCTTTTCCCTCATCTAACATCTGCTTGATTTGAGCGTGTGCAATATCACGTGCTACAATCAAAGTTCCCGATAAATTCAAGCGTGTTTTGATAGGATATTTAGTCAATTCCTTCAAAATATCTTCCATTGGCTGATCTAAATCAATATCAACTGCAGCTTTCATTGCTGGAGCCTCCTCTGGTAAATATTTTACTGGATCTTTCTCTAACTTTTCAAGGAAGATTCCATCCTCATTAATTTTGGCTTTGATATTTCTATCTGCACTACAGCTAACACCTAATCCTACAGGACAAGAAGCAGCATGACGAGTCATACGAATTACTCGTACATCGTGAACAAAGTATTTTCCACCAAACTGAGCTCCAATTTCGCTATTTTGGCAAATCTCTTGTACTTTTTTCTCCCATTCAAGATCTCTAAAAGCCTGACCACCTTCGTTACCTTCTGTTGGTAAATGATCGTAATAACCTGCAGATGCTTTCTTAACTGTAGCCAATGTTGCTTCAGCTGAAGTTCCACCAATTACTAATGCTAAGTGATAAGGAGGACAAGCAGAGGTACCTAAATCTTTAATTTTTTCTTCAACAAATTTGGTTAGATTCTCTTCGTTCAAAAGAGCCTTAGTTTGCTGATAAAGGAAAGTTTTATTTCCTGATCCACCACCTTTGGTTACAAATAGAAATTCGTAAGCATTACCTTGGTTAGCGTAAATATCAATTTGAGCTGGAAGGTTATTTCCTGTATTTTTTTCTTCGAACATAGTGAAAGGAACAACCTGAGAATATCTCAAATTTCTTTCTTTATAGGTATCGTAAACACCTCTTGAAAGATGCTCTGCATCATTTGATCCGGTGTAAACATCTTCACCTTTTTTTGCAACAACAATAGCAGTACCAGTATCCTGACAAGTAGGCAACTGTCCATCAGCTGCAACCACTTGATTCATCAACATGGTATGAGCTACGAATTTATCATTATCTGAAGCCTCTCCATCCTTTAAAATATCCTGTAGTTTAGTAAGGTGAGCAGGACGCAAGAAAAATGAAACATCAGAAAATGCTTCTTTCGATAATAATTCTAATCCTTTAGGATCAATCTTTAAGATTTTTCTTCCATCAACATCAATGGTGGAAACATAGTCTTTTGTTAACAAACGATATTCTGTTGTATCCTTTGTTATCGGAAAAGGCTTCTGATATTTAAATTCGGACATGGTAAAATATTTTAAAATTTGTGTGTTTCAATTTTCACTAAAAGATGAGAAATACTCTTCTTTTAGATCTCTACAGACAAAGATAAAACAAAATGATATCTAAGCTCAACTAAATTGGCTATTCTAAAACATTGCCGTGCAACATACGCAAAACAATACCAACAGCTTATTCAGCTTTTAGTGTTTCTATGATATTAAATTTTCGAATGAGTCTTATAGGAATTAAAATCCATAATAATCCACTCACAAATATGGCTAAGAGCAATGAAATTACGTAAGTATAAGGCATTTGAAATGCAGGAGAAAACAATGATGGCAAAACACCAATGAATGCTGCCGCTGTACCGCAAAGCAATCCCAAGATCAATAAAAATAAATTTTCTATAAATAATAATTTAAAAATATCCTTAGCGGTATATCCAATAGCGCTTAATAGAGCCAATTCTTTTTTACGCTCCCACACATTTCTTAAAAGCACTATTCCTAATCCAATGGTTCCAATGATCACGCCCAATCCTCCTAAAAACATAAACATGCTTAGGTAGGTATTTTCTACAGAATAAAATGCAGCCAATTTGTCTGATGTTTTGCTTCCTCTTACTCCTAAATCTTGTAAGTTTTCTTCTAGCTTATTAATAAACAAAGAATCAGTAGGTGAACCCTCTGCCAATATAATTTTTGAACCACTTACCGATGGAAAATTCTCTTGAAATAAGCTATCGGCTATTAGAATATTACCCTGGAAAATTGAATTGGCAAGTCCACCAACCAATAATAATTTCAAATCTTCACCAAATTCGTTTTGATAATGCAAGGTATCTCCTACTGCCATTTTTAATCCCCAAACAATAACCGTTTGATCGGCAATTGCAGGAATTACATTCTCTCCGAAATCCTGATTTAATGCTCCCCATGGATTTTCTTTATCAACTTCAGAATGCAGTTTCGCAAAAGAGAAGGATTTTCTCTGCTCAAAATCAACAGTATTAAATCCAAGAATTTGTGGTTTACTCACCTGATTTAAATTCAAGCAACTTGCATCATCTCCTTCCAATGCTCTGAATTGCACAAAATTCACTGTTGTATCCAAATCCCCTTCCCAAAATCCAACTTTCTCCTGTCCTTCCGATGTATTTAAATCTGATAAAACAGGAAGTGTTGCTTCTATCCAATATTCATATCCTCCAGTTCCTGAGGCGTTTGAATTCTCTGTATTGTAAAATGTTTTACGATTGGCTCCGGTTATCAGTACTGAAAATGTACCCAATGCCAAAAGAACAACAATTGCCAAACTACGTTTTACATTTCTTGATCCATTTTTCAGAGCCAAAGCAGTTATATCGGGTGTAGTTGAACTTTGCCTATTCCCAATTTTCACCAAATAAGAATGTACAAAAGCTGAAGCACCAATTAAAACTAATCCTCCCGCCGATAAAAGCAATTCTGCGTTTTGTTCCAATGAAGACACAAACGCATACACAACAATAGCTGCTGTTCCAAGCACGGAAAACAAAGCAATTAATATAGATACACTGCCATTTCTTCTTCTTATCTGATCATCTTCGGTATTTTGAATCAACTTAATTGCAGATCTTTTAAGTTTCTTTCTTGTGATAACTACAATACAAATCATAGCAGTGAAAACTCCTGCCATAAATCCAGTCAACAAAGTATTTGTCTTAATGTGAACATTTAGCATATTGGTTCTTACCACATCTTGCCAAACAGAATTCAATGCATCGAGCAATAAACTATTGTAAAGCACTCCTCCTAAAACACCAAGAACTCCACCAAGAATAATCGTAATCAACGATTCATATATTCTTAGACTCAAAATTTGATTGTTCTGAAAACCTAATCCCAATAATATGCCTGTTTCCTTGTTTCTACTATCCAGATTTAAAGAGTAAATTAAAACCGTAAGTAGTATTCCAGCACAAATTATAAAGAAGCTTAAGCTCAGAAATAAGCCGCCAAAATCTACCATATTATTCACAGCTCTTTTCCCTTCGTTTCTTACTGGTAAAAATTGCAGGTTGATCATTTCAGGATTTAGCGCCTTCTGTAATTTTTCCTGTAAATCTTTTGCAGATATTTCGCCCTTATTAAAACGAAGAGCTGTATATTTTCCATACTTGTTACTCCATAAACCAAGAGCAGTTTCAGGCGAGATCATTGCCTTAGGAATCCCCTTATATTTCTTCCAATAATCTTCATCTTTGGGTCTGATTTTAGAAAAATCAACCGGAACACCAGCTTCCCACTCATTACACGATCCAGCATCTGATAAGCCTGGAAATTCAGGCATCATTTCCTGATCCCAGAAAGAATCAGTAATGGATAAAACATCTTTAATTTTGAACGTTTTGCTCTCCTCTACTAATTTTCGAAGAGCTCCTATCACAAAGTATTTTAGTTCAATGGAATCACCAATGCTTACTTTTAAATCATCTGCCAGCCAACTATTAATCACTACTTCATCATTAGCCAGAGCATTGTTTTTATCATTACGAATAGAAGTAATAAAGGAATATGGCGTTTCACCTTTCGACGAGCTTATGCCATTCACAAAATAAGTTAAGAGTTGCTGCTGATTTTGTATGATACCTTCTACTGCATCAGAAATTGGTTCATCTATAAAAACACGATTTGAGCTTATCTCATATTTGTCTTTCCCTTCTATTTCTTTCAATTTCAGTCCTGCATCTTCTATTTTCCAATTGATCTGTAAACTATTTTTCAGATCGTCCTCTTTAAGCGCTGCTTTGTCAGAAGTAGCCAAGACTAAATTCGCTAAGCCAGACAGATCCATCTCATCTGCAATGTAATTACGCGAAAGAAAAACATTGTAGGGTGCAACTTGATTAGATTGCAAACTAAATCGCCCAAAATGAGATTCATCTGCAATATCTTTTACCGTCAATCTTAAAGCCAAACTCTGATCCTCATCGGAAACAAAAGGAGCATTTGCAGGAATTACGCTTCCTTTCTCCACTCGCAGTAGAAACTGATCTCCTTTTTTCAAATTCATCCTATCGGATAAATTCTGACTGATGTATGCCTCATCCTTAGACAGGTCTTCTACTTTTGAATTGTTCAATTTCCAAAACAAACTATCCACACCATAAACATGTATTCCATTGACTCGTGTACTTGTTTCTGGTTGAATTGCAATACCATTAATCTGGAGAACAGGTGCAACTTTTGCCTTCAAATCATTCCCAATCTCATTCGCTAATTTTACTCGAACGTAACGATCTCCAGTGGTCATTGCATATTCGACTTCTCCCAATCGCAGGTTTACCAATTCGTGGAGGCTGTATTTTACCGAATCGCCAACAATTAAAGCTCCCGTTAGCACCGTTGTACTTACAATTGTGCCTAGTAATACTGCAAAATGCTGTCTTTTATAAAACCACAGACTTTTAAGAATGTATTTAAGTTTGTTCATAGTTTGAGAGGCTGAAGATTATCTGAATGAGTTTAAAATTAATTATTTGAACCGATCTAAAAACCTAAGGCATCCAATATCTTCTCATTCAATCTTCTATTCTTCCCCTGATATGGATAACAATGTATATGAATTGCCGGATTGAAATTCATCTCGATAATTGCATAATTGTCTTTGGTAGCAGGTTTCGAGAGATCTTCTATCATCATATCCAAACCTGTAATTCTTACTCCTAATGCTTTCGCTGATTTCGATGCAATTTCCTTATAGGATGGATGAATGTCATCTGTAAAATCAAGACTATCACCACCTGTACTAATATTAGAGTTTTCGCGTAAGAATACAATTTGATCTTTCTCAGGTACACTATCGAAATTTAGATCCTGATCCTTTAAAAACATCTCCTCAGCTTCTTCCAATCTGATCTTCTCTAATGGAGTTCTATAACCACGACCGCGAAGAGAATCTTTGTTCTTCTCAGATACCAAATCTTTAATGGTACTTACACCATCCCCTTTTACATTAGCAGGTACACGATGCAATATTCCGGTCACCTTTTCATCAATCACAAAAAAGCGATACTCCTTGCCGGCTACAAACTCTTCAATTAGGATGCTGTTATCATGCTCAAAGGCAATATCAACAGCTCTTTTATAAACTTCCTGATTATTATTTTCCTTTAGAATGGTAATTCCCAATCCAAAATTGGTTGATTTAGGTTTGATAACAATTCCTTTTCCTTCAAACAAATCAAAATCAGATCTGGCTTGTTTCGCATCACGATAATCTAATCCTCCCGGAACACGAATGTCAGCTTTCTCCAATATCTTTTTGGTGACCAATTTATTCTCCATCATTAAAACACTAGAGTAGTTATCCAATGATGTTCTTGTTGCCTGCATCACATATTCTGTCTTGTCACCTCTATGCAGACTGATAAAGTTCTCACTTCTATCTAGTATTCTAAATTCAACTCCACGACGTAAAGCAGCTTTCATCAACAATTGCGATGACAATTCAAGATCTTCAAATCCGTGAAAACGGAAGCCACTCATTTCACTCTCTTCCTTGTATTTTTTTGCAAGATTCAAATGAAAGTTAATGAATCCTTCCTCTTCTATTTTCTGCTTTACTTTGAATGAAGCTCTCAACTCCGGATTCTGAACCATTTCACCCACTTCATGAAAAGCTGCCATGTACGCTTCATTATCACCAATTCCTGAAGTATGAATAAACTCTTTGATATCAGATAGCAGTGAGCTAAGCATTACATCAATTTTTGTGGCTTCTCCTTCAAAATTTTTCAGTAATAAATCCTCTTTCATTCCACTACAAGCCACCCAATCGTGATTTTTTGCAGCTATCTTTTGCTCCTCTGGATTGTATCTATTCTCTTCACTTTTGAACAAACAGTACAACATGAACAAATGCATAAAATACAAGCGGTTCTTCGATACGCCCGATTTCTCAAAAGGATCTAAATCCAAAATACGAACCTCAACATGAGACAACACATCACTCTCTGGAATAAACTTTAATCGAATTGGCAAATACAATTCCTCATCAACTATTAATTTTCCCGAATCAAGTAATGATTTCATTGATTCTTTATACTCTTCCAGACTATTGAAATCTACAAAATACTCTTCCGCGTTTCTGTAGCCAGCCGAGCTAGTACGAATGGATACAGCCTTTCTGCAACCCATTTTCATTTTCTCACCAGTCTTTAAGGATTTCAATTTTAGAGATGGATCCGCTTCCGGACTCTCGCCAAATAAGCAAACCAAAAACCAACGGTAGCGCATAAAATTACGAACCATTTTAAGATATGCTGCTTCTCTGAAACTTTCTAAATCACCTTCCCATTTGGTAGCTTTTCTTAATTTTCTTTCCAATCTACCAGATAGTGAAAAATTAAAATGAATACCTGAAAGCATTTGCCTTTCCTTTCCGTATCTATTAGCCAATTCTTCTCGGTATTTTTCCTTATGCGCTCCTTCTTCACCAAAACGAGCTATTGGAATCTGATCTTCATCGGGCAATAAAGGTGGTAAACTTTGCGGCCAGAGTAATTCTTCGTGTAAATTTTCAGATATCACATCATTCAAAGTTTCCAAAAAGCCATGAACTTCCGCAATACTATGCAAAGGTGGCGTAATCATTTCAACCTGACTCTCCGAAAAATCAGTGGTAATATAAGGATGTCGAAACTTATCACCCAAAATACCTGGATGAGGTGTATGTGCCATTTTCCCTTCTTTATCTACACGTACATTTTCTTTTTCGATGCCGAACTTTCCATTAATAAGGCTTGCTCGTATGCTTTCGCAAGACAAAGTTTCGGCTATATTGTTGATTAAATTATCCATCGTATTTAGATTTTTCCAAATGTGTTGTTCTTAAAATAAGTTCGTAAGAGAAAAAACAGAACAATACCCTTTAAGATACTACTTCCTGTTATACTCCACCATACTCCATTCAAACTTAAAAAAGTATAAAATCCTAAAAAGTAAGCTCCAGGTAATCGCAACGAAGTAAATATTACGCTAACTGTCGCCGGTATTTTTGTTTTTCCCAATCCATTAAATACACCAGCACTAATCATTTCCAAACACATAAACAGTTGCGACACTGCCAATATCATCAAGTATTCTTTACCCATTAAAATACTTTCTTGTTCAGGAACGAAAATAGAAAACAGGGTTTCTGGTATTAGCAAAAAGACAAGTGTTGTTACAGCACCAACAGCGAATGACATTCTCCATCCTGCTCTGTAAATATTCGGAACTTCAGTTAAATTTTTTGCACCATAACTTTGTCCTACCATAATGGTTACTGCCTGCATAAAACCACCTACAATCATGAAAGTAAACGATTCAATTTGTACACCAATTTTTTGAACAGCGATAGCATTGGGTCCCCAATCGGCAATAATACGAGCAAGAAATATATAGATTATTGAAAATGAAATTCTTTGAATAGCCGCAGGAGTTCCAACTTTAAACAAAGTTTTCAGTTTTTGCGTACTTGGGAAGAATCCTCTAAAGTTAATTCCAGCAGTTTTTTTATAGATAAAGAAGAAATATACCAAACTACAAGAACGACCTATAATTGTGGCATAAGCAGCTCCCTCCACTCCCAAAGACAATCCAAAAATAAGTAATGGATCGAGAACGATATTAATTGCTGTACCTATTAAACTTGCCTTAAAGGATATTTTAGTTTTACTATGTGCGTTGAATATACTTATAAACAAAAGGTTGACATAACTAATAATAACACCAAAAGTGCTAATCACCAGGTAAGAAATTGCCATTTCGTTCACCTCAGGGTCTTTCATTTGAAAGAAATGAATGAACTTCTCTGGAAAGCCCCAGAAAATAGCCATGAATATAGCAGATACAAATGCAATACCCCACAATCCTGAGGTGGAGAATCGTCCTGCTAATTTTTCATCTTTAGCACCAACTGCATGTGCTATTTTTATATTTGTTCCTACGGTAATGATGGAAGCCATTGCCCATCCCAAATGAAGAAAAAAACCTGCAGACCCGACCGCTGCCACTGCATTACTACCCAAACTTCCTACCCAAATCATATCGGTAAGATTATAAGCAGTGTGAAGTAAGTAAGATCCGATTATCGGAACAGCCAATTTGAAAAGTTCTTTTCCTACGGCTGAATATTGTTGTTCCCGTTTAAACAAACGAGTAAAGAAATTGATCATTTAAAGCTCAAAATGTGTAGTACAAAAATAACATCTATTTTTAGTTGTGCTTCTTAATGCTTTGTTAATTCAGTAAAATATTTAAAATGGGCACAAAAAAAGGATTCAAAGATAAACTCTGAATCCTTTAGTTATTATTAGTTCGAAACTTACTCTTTCCAAAATCCTCTTTGATTTCCCAATCTGAATTTACCCGGTCCTAACAATGTTACAGCTATAGCACCCAACAAATACAAGGCGCTCAATTCAATTGCCAATCCTCCATGCTCTGTAATTTGAAACAATCCATCAGGATGAGCCAAAGGAATAGCCAGGAACATGGTAAATGCAATTAGTAATCCGGATACACGGGTATACAAACCCATTATCATTAATAAAGGAGCAATAACTTCACCTGCATAAACACCATAAGATAAAAATTGTGGCAAACCAGCTTGTCCCAATAAATATTTAACTCCACCAATTCCATGTATCAGTTTCGCAACGCCATGAAATAACATTAAACCTCCAACTGATAATCTTAAAATTAATTTTCCTAAATTTTCCATTCTTCTGTCTTCTTTAAATATTGATATGTCAAAACTAGATACAATAACTGATAATAACATTGGACTAATTATGGGTATCCATGTACTTTTTAATAAAGATAGTTCAAAATAAACTCAATTTCTGAATCCGATTCTTTCACTTTCCTCTAACTTTGACCACTCATACGTAAATTCAAATTAGTAAGAAACTCCTTGATGAAAAGAAATCCGAACTTCCCTTTTGCTCCAGCCAAATTTCCATTCTTTTACGGATGGGTGAGTATGATTGCAGGCACACTAGGTGTTTTATGCAGTATTCCAGGGCAAACAATGGGCGTTTCCGTTTTCACTGATTACTTAATAGAATCCTTACAGTTAAGCAGAGATGCACTAAGTATGGCATATTTAATCGGAACTGTTGCCAGCTCTTTTTTTCTGACCTATGCAGGGAAAATCTACGATAAATTTGGAGCTCGTTTTACAGCTATTATTGCCGCATTAAGTTTGGCACTCACACTAATGCTTTTCTCTGTTTCCAATAATATCACTCTAAGCTTATCTACTATTTCTGGTGCCGGATATTCTACAATAGCATTCATCGTTATCTCCATTCTGTTTTTCGTATTGCGCTTTTCAGGTCAAGGTGTTTTAACTCTGGCTTCCCGAAACCTGATCATGAAATGGTTCGATCAACGAAGAGGTTTTGCCAATAGCATTTCAAGCGCTTTTCAATCCTTCGGATTTGCAGTATCTCCACTATTTATAGCTATGCTTATAACAGATTATGACTGGAATACAGCTTATCAAATTCTAGCACTACTCACGCTGCTTTTTGTAACATTTGCTTTTGTTTTCTTTCGCGATAATCCCGAAGAATGTGGTCTAATACCCGATGGTGAAAAACTAGAACCTAAACTAAAAGGCAATGCCGATTTTCAAACCAAAAAACAGTACACTTTGCAAGAAGCCAGAAGTACCTGGGTATTTTGGGTATTCGCATTGGGATTAAGTTTCAGTGCCTTTTTCATAACCGGATTCACATTCAATGTAATCTCCATATTCGAATCGTGTGGATTTTCAGAACAAAAAGCACTTGGCGTATTTATTCCTGCTTCTATTATATCCATTATCACTGCCATTGTAGGAAATATTATTAGCGATTATACTCGATTACAAAAACTACTAATTGCCTACCTTTTCGGATGTCTCCTATCAGCCCTTGGTGTTGCAATACTTCAATATCAAATAGGTTACTATATACTTATTTTGGGTAATGGAATAATGGGTGGATTATTCTCTGTTTTGGCTGCCATTACCTGGCCTCGCTTTTATGGAAGACAACATTTGGGTGCCATAAGTGGCTTATCCATGTCGCTAATTGTATTTTCAAGTGCAATAGCACCTCTATTTTTTAGTCGTATTTTTACTTTAACTGATAGTTACAGCTTGGCTGGATATGCAGGTGTAGCAGTAGTCGTTTTATTGTTACTATTCTCGGGAAAGGCTAAGAATCCCCAATTACAATAATTTGTAAAAATTACTTTTCCACCACTTAAATAAATCAACAAAAGCTCTAATCAGCAGTAAATAAACCAAATATATCTCCTCAACAATACTTATCTTGAATCAAGATTCAATACTTGATTAAAAAAATATTCCATTGAGTGTAATAATCTATCAATTCTGCCACTAACTAAGAAAAAACTATAGTGAGTAACGATTTTTATACATCATCAATTTTACCTTATGCCGCTATCATTATTAAGATTTGCAGGGCATATACAAACACACAGGAAGATTTCGAAGATTATTATCAAGAAGTCTGTTTGCAGATTTGGAGAAGCCATAACAATTTTAAAGAACAATCAGAATGGTCTACATGGATCTATAGGTTGACACTTAATGTTTGTTTAACGCTTCTTAAGAAAAAGAATCATCAACATGTTGCATCTGATTATATGCCTGACGAGGCAAGTGAATATACTCATGCATTTGAAGATGAATCTCTGAATCAATTATATGATGCCATCAGGCAGTTATCCGAAGTCGACCGTGGGATAATCTTACTTTATTTAGAAGAGAAGTCATATAAAGAAATAGCAGACATTATTGGTACAAGTTCGAATAACATTGGAGTGAGAATTAAAAGAATTAAAGAACGATTAAAAAAGATACTACATGGAAAAGTCAATTGAATCTATATGGAACGAAGGTTTTTTAAACAATGAAGCAATGGTTGTACCAAAACTTAACAATTTATACAATCAAAAATCGAAACATTTGGTAGACCAGTTTAAAAAAATGGGCAAAAAGAATTTATACGGAATTGTTATTGGTGCTTCATTTATGCTACTGCTCTCTATATTTCTGAGAATACCAATTATTGGAAGCTGTTTCTTTTGTTCTCTTATGCTTGTAGTTTGGATAGGAAAAAAACAAACTGACAAACTAGAAGAGTTGGATAGCAGTCTTAGCAGTTATGAGTATTTGATAGCATTTGATAACTGGCTAAAAAAAGCGATGTCTCAGTACATGAAAATTTTTAAATTCATATATCCAATCCTCTTTTTAGCTGTTATTTTAGGTATGTTTTATGCAGATATGGATCCATTTATGAAGGAACGAATGATTGATGAAATCATGAGTGATCCAAACACTTATTTAGTTTATGGTATACCTATTTTGTATATGATTCCTATAACAGTATTTCTTATTTTAATTACTGTATTTAGTGGAAAATTATACAAACTAGATATCAAGTTAATTTATGGTCATATATTTAGAAAGCTAGAGGAAACAATAGCTGATATGGAAGAACTTCGAAAATAATTAAAATTCAATACTCCTCATAATGAGGAGTATTTGTTATTTCTTAAGATCCTTCACCAATCTGTTTATTGAGATCATATCAAAATCTCCGAATTTTTCAGCTTCATAATTCTTCACAAATTCCTGATTAATTAAGAACAACTTGCTATTGTAAGTATCCTGCGGATAAGTATTTTCACTATGAAACTCTTCGAAATCGGTAAAATTTAAAGGACAAGTTGACAACTCCCATTCATCACCTTCCTGATTCATAAACAAGAGAGGTAAACCATGAGTTCTGCAAATAAAAGGACGAGATTGATAGATTTGACACAAATCATTAATTAAGAAATTACAATCATCTGCCTCCTCATCCAATTCTCGATATTTCTTTAGTGGATTTTGTTTCAACTCATCTAATATGCTAAAGTACTCGACTGGCAACACCGAAAAATGCATACAACATTCAGAACAACCTTTTTTACATGCCATTTCTTCTTTATGCAAAGCTGCTAATTTTTCACTTACTTCACTCACCTCATCTCTCAACTGGCGATACTTTGCCAACTCTTCTCTTGCCTTTTCGTTCATCTCTCTAATTTTAGTAGGGCAAAAATAGTTTTTTTCGATGAGATTCGAATTATATCATTTAATATCTCATACTATTCTTCAATCATAGATAGTGAACATGAATTATCTTGTTAAATTAAATGGCAATATTTCTCCCAATTCAATTTTTTCGGGACTTACAATTGCTCTTATCGGATACACCTCAACTCCACTTTCATAAGCTTTTTTTAGAGTTGCTGCATAATCAGGATCGATATCAAAAGCAGGAGTAAATATTTCTACATCGCTGCGCTGAATAACGTAAACCATTACTGCGCGCATGCCTTGCTCTTTCACTCGCATTAAGGTTTCCAAATGTTTTTTCCCTCGTGTGGTAACGGCATCGGGAAAACGTGCATATTGCTTATCTTTAAGGCTTACATTTTTCACCTCAATAAAACACTCTTCCTTCTCATTCGAAGCAAACACATCAAAACGGCTATCTTCAAACTTAACCTCACGTTTTACATGAGTAAAACCTGTCAGTGCTTCAATTTCCTGATTCTTTACAGCTTCGTATACCAAAACATTGGGCACAGCAGTATTAATCCCTACCCAGGCATTGTTAATTTGAATCATTTCCCAGGTATACTTGGTCTTTCGTTTGGGATCATCAACATGTATTAGATACACCTCCGCACTCTCTTCCAAGCAAGATTTCATACTTCCTGAATTAGCCGTATGTGCCACAACCACATCCCCATTATCTAATTCTACATCCGCTAAAAAGCGCTTGTATCTTTTTATCAACCGACCATGAACAAGAGGTTTTGGAAAAATCATACTGGTATTTTTATGAAAAGAAAATCAAATATAGATAGATTTCTTCTACTTTTGCTGCATCATAATAAGATTGAATAATGAGTGTATCAAAAGTATTTGTTTATAATCCAACCTGCGAAATAGCCATATCGAATGGTACGGTAAGCTACATGCCTAATAAAACATTAACCAAATTCGAACAGGATTTGGATTTACTACCCATGTATTTTGCCACCGAAAATGATGTGATGCTGGTTCATCAGTTGCCCGATCAAAAGTTTATGGATTTGATATCTGAGGCAGGATTTAAACTTCCGAACATCATTAAAACTAGCAACATACTTAGTGATCCAATTTCTGTCTTATCATCTAAAATAGAATTTCATCCCTGGGGATGGAGCCCAAGAATACATCATATTTATAAGGATCTTAAACCATTTTGTAGTGAAGATTTTTTAAATCAGCCTAATGCTTACTGGAAGGAGAATCACAAGGAGTTGTATAGCCGACAAACAGCTTTACATGTGTTGAACGATTTCTTTAAGGAGCACAAAAAAGGCTATTTCGATGAGCAAAAAAAGGCTCGCATTTGCCGCTCGGTTGAAGAAATTGAGGCTCTTATAGAGGAATGGGGACAAATTATTATTAAAGCTCCGTGGAGTTCATCAGGAAGAGGTTTACAAGTTTTAAGATATTCTTATTTGAACGAATCCATCACACAATGGATAAATGGTACGCTTGAGGCTCAAGGATATGTTATGATTGAGGCTTTGCTACACAAAAATTTCGATTTCTCTCTTCAATATTATTGCGATGGAAAAGGAAAATTGGAATATCTGGGACCTGGTTTTTTCCAAACCAACTCTAATGGTCAGTATGATGGAAATCTACTTGGAGGAATGCCACAAGAACTGAAAAATCACCTATCAGAGGGAACTTTAAAAGAACTGTCAGATGGAATGTTTAAAGCGATTGCCAAATCGGCAATTGCAAACAATTATTGTGGCTATTTGGGTGTTGATTGTATGATTATTGAAGATGAAAATGGTGAAAATAAAATTCATCCATGTGTGGAGATCAATCTGCGTTATAATATGGGAACCTTAGCCATTTGTCTCGATAAATACATTCATCAGGATTCATGTGGTGCTTTTAAAATCAATTTTAAACCCAAAGAATCTTTCGATGATTTTCACAATAAAATGAAAAATGAATATCCTTTTGAAATGAAGGATGGGAAGTGGTATAGCGGTTATTTGCCACTAGTAAGTCCATATCAGAACAAGAAATTTGGTTTGTATCTTTTACTAAACAAAAAAGAGGAAGCCTGAACCTGTCAAACTTCCTCTTGGAATCAAACCTAGTTAGCACTTATGGTAACTCTAATTAAGTCTTTTATAGCTGGATATGTAAATGAATCATTTACCTCCATAACCGAATTTGTTTCTTCTGTTCCTGTGTTTGCACCTGCTTGTCTTGGCGCCTGATTGTTTCCTGCTCCCGGATACTCATTCACCTCTGTTCCAGCATCCCAAAGCATTAGCTTTGATGTTACATCACCAGTAACTGGAATTCCATTTTCGAATAAATAAATGCCTTTGTCTTCGAATGCAACAAACAAATCATTGGATTGTACCAGCATCGTAGCCAGATTAAAATAATCCAATTCATTGGCTTCAAATGTAAATTCATAAGAATCTCCTGGAAAAATTGGTGCTCCACCATTACCTCCAACAGGTGCAGAAAATACACCATTTGCAGTAATTCCCGCTAATCCATCGAATGATGCATTTAAATCTCCAGGACTTCCATCCTCAGCCAATGCTTCCAAACCATTTCCTAAATGAGGGACACCGTCTTCGAACAATGGAAGACCTCCTGTGTTCACAACAAATACTCCAGGAGCAAAAGGTGATACATAGCCACTATTATCAGACAAATACATTCCTAGGTCGGCATTTGCTCCATCCTCGGCTAAACCTTCCAAACCATTCATAGATGCCTCATTTTCGGTAAATATTGGCATGCCTGAATTGTGAACTACCCAAACTCCAGGTGCTACTGGTGTTTGAAAAGCAAATCCATCAGATACATTAGTTACAGTTACCGTAAATTCAGTTCCTCCATCATGACTTAATTCGATTTTTATTACTTCAGCAGTAGCCGGATAGTTGTAACCATCGTTAACATCTGCGATTAATTTTACGCTTCCATTTTCTTCAGCACCTGTATTTGCACCAGATTGTCTTGGCGCCTGATCAGTACCTACTCCAGGTTCCTGATTAACTTCCGTTCCTGCATCCCAAAGCATTACTTCACTTGTAACATCTCCCGTTACAGCATCGCCATTGTCATCATATAATGCAAGTCCTGTATCGCCAAATCCATAAAATAAATCGTTCGATTGAACAAACATGCTTGCAAATGAAAGGTAAGTACCTTTACCTGCATTAAATGTGTAGGAATATGAACCTCCTGGTCCGGCGGCATCCGTTGTTCCCGAATTAAAGAAAGATTTTCCCTGTTGAATATTCTCAACAGTTACAGTAAAGGTTCCTGATGCAATTGGATTTGTTACGATATCGTCATCATCATCGCAAGCGGTAAAGGCAAACAAGCTTGCTGCGGCAAATAATAGTAAATTTTTCATGTCTAACATTTTTTGGTTTAATACTTTAATTCAAAAGTACCTTCCTTATATTCCAAAAAATGTAAGCCAGATCACAAAAGGATCACTTTTATTAAAAATCAGAGTTGTTCTTTGGCAAAAACACGAATTTCTTTTCTTGAATAGTCAATCACCCCCTCCTGTTTTAATTCATTAAACAGACGAGTAACAGTTTCACGCTTTGTTCCTATTAAATCTGCAAAATCCTTTTGAGTATAAAAATGACGGATGATAATTTGATTGTTGTTTTGAATTCCATTCTCCTCAGCCATATCTTTTAGGAAATCACACAAACGAGTTTTCACATCTTTAAAAAGTAAGGCCTCCAAACGTCTTTCCATTTTTCTAATTCGAAATCCAATCAGTTTGTAAATAGACAATCCAAACTTCTCATTGTCTCGCATCAACTCATACATATCAGGCAATTTCATAGGACAAAGCTCAGTTGGTTCGGTGCAAGCCATAGCATAATCACCTCGTTTCTCTTCACCCAATACTGCCTTTTCACCAAATATTTCTCCTTTACCCAAAATGGCTTTAACAACCTCCTCACCATCCTGATTGTAAGTAATAATCTTTACTTTACCCTTACTCACCATAAAAATCGATTTAGATGGATCATGAGGGAAATAAATAAAATCACCTTTCTTAAATCCTTCAAAATGGTCGTTATTGTATTTCTTCAATCTATGAGGACAAAGAATCTGAAAGAGATTTACATTTTCGAAACACCAAATAGAATCGCTCATTAATTTATTGTTTTGATTATGAATTTAGTAATTCTAAACGAATTATAGAACCGAAAAACCCCTCCGAAATCGAAAGGGTTTCCTTTTATAAAAAATAGTCTTAATGATGGTGATGATGCTTCGATGGTCCGAAATACAAATGCGTAAATGCATGAACAGCATCATTTAGTTTTTTAATATATTTTAAATCTGTAGTTTGCTTTGCCTTCATGGCATATACACAAATCTCATGAAGAACAGCAAGCATTTTTTGATTCTTCTTCATTTTTTCAACATCATCAGTTAATTTTACTCGCTGAAACATAAAATACTGTGTAGCAATTTCCTGAATTTTCTTAGCATGCTCTTCTTTGTTACTTACCCATCGCACCAATTGATTATAATTCACTTTACCTTCTGATGATAATTCTACAATTTGCTTCATACTCTTTTCAATTGTAGTAATGTGTTCACTCATTAGAGCTACCCGAACCGAGTCAGCATATATACCACATGGAATTTCACAATGAGCATACGTTTTTTCTACATTACTAATAAATGCAAATAGCATAAAAGCTAATGATAAACCTATATTCTTAACTATTTTTTTCATAACAACTAATACTTTAATTTTATTTCATTAATTCTTATTTAAAATTAATCTAATTAATTTTAAATACAAAGGCTGCTTAGCATTATAATATCCTTGTAAATCGTTTTTCTGTCCAAATTCCGACAATTCATTCCTTAAATGTATTGTAATTTCAGTTGTATAAAACAACTCAATACATATGAATAAAATGAGACTAATCTTCTTTACAATACTTGCTTGCGCCTTTCAATTGCCTAGCAATAATACATTTTCACAAGCTTGTTGTACTGGTGGTATTCCATTATCAAGTAGTTTAGGGATAAAAACTTATCCTGAAAAGAGCTTCGTAATTGATTTGTCTTATGATATTAATAAAATGGATCAGCTATATTCAGGGACACATAGGTTAGATGATTCCAATAGGAAAAGAATAACAAAAAGTAGCATTCTCAGATTCACTTATGCTTTAAATAAAAAATGGACAATCACTACTATTCTTCCTTATGTATGGCAAGATCAGACCGTATATTCAGCGGCGGGAAATACATCTCAATCTTCCAACGGCATTGGTGATATTGTAATATTAGGACAATACACATTAATACAAAACAAGCAAGATCAATTCATAGCTGCCATTGGACCAAAATTCCCAACCGGAAGTGTTTACAAAAGAGATAAGCAGTTTGAAATTTTATTGCCTCCTGATCTGCAACCGGGAAGCGGTTCCTATGACATCATTGGTGCGATATCATATTCAAAACTTGGAATCATTAAACCTACGCTTCGTGCAAACGCGCAAGTAAGTTATCGGTATAGTTTCGAAGTTGGTAGATATGGTGGCGGACAGAAATACCGATTTGGGAACGAATTGATCCTCAATTTAGGTTTTACCGATAGCTTTGTGTTAGCTAAAAAAGTTGTGAATCCTGCTGTATTCTTCAAATACAGACACACACAGGAAGACGAAAATAATGATGCCATATTTCCAAACACTGGAGGATCTTTAATGTATTTGGTTCCAAGTCTGGATATTCAAATAACACCGAATTTAAACATTCACTCTAATCTTGAAATCCCTATTTACACCGATGTAGTAGGAACTCAACTGGTAACGAGCTATCGTGGTAAATTTGGCATAAACTATACACTCAATTTTTTATCTAAAAAATAATATCATGAAATCAACACTCAATATAATTTATTTACTTTTAATAACAATGGCAATATCATGTTCCAGTTCTGATAATGATATAGCACCAGATTCACCTCCTGACACTGATCCTACTCCAAACACAAATTATAACATCAAGCTTATTGAAGATAGTTTTGAAGGAAAAAACTATGTTGTTATTGGATCTGAAGGTTGGAATTTTATGGTAGCCTACAATTCTATTTTGGATAATGTTTCCTTATCATTTGAAGCCATTAACGGTGCATTGCCGATCATCATGAGTGATAATGAAGGTAGTAGATACAATATCTTTGGTGAAGCCATTGATGGTCCGAATTTAGGAAAAAAATTAACACCAATGACTGGTATAATGGGTTATTGGTTTTCTTGGGCTGCCTTTTATCCTGGTCTTGTGATATTTAACAACACCTTACCATTACAAAATTTTGGAGAATCTGTATCAGGAACAGATGGCTGGCTAGTTCCAAAAGATAACGTATTTGTTGGAGCCTTAAGAGATGCAATACCTGCAATTGAAGAGCCTGAATATCATGTAAACAAAGATGATACACCAACAGATATTCTTCCGAACATCTCAAGTGTCGTGGTGGGAATTAAGTACAATGGAACGAGTAAACTTTATCCACATAACATATTAAACTGGCATGAAATCATTAATGATAAGATCTCTGATTATTACTATTCTATCATTTTTTGTCCCTTAACTGGAACTGCCACAGTCTGGAATCGAAAAATAGACAATACGATTACAACATTCGGTGTTTCCGGATTGCTATACAATAATAATGTCATGCCATACGATCGGAAAACCAATTCCATTTGGTCGCAAATGTTGTTAAAGAGTGTACAAGGTGAGCTAACGGGTACTAATTCTGAAAACTATTTTGTTCTGGAAACAAATTACGAAACCTGGATTGAAATTTCGAAAGATCATCAACTGATGAATACTAACACTGGATACAGTAGGGATTACAGTAGAAACCCATATGGAACCTACCCAAGCAATTCAACTATTAATTTTCCAGTGAATTTTATTGATACCAGGTTACATCCTAAAGAAAGAGTTTTAGGAGTAATTGTGGATGGAAAAGCTAAAGCCTATCGTTTTTCTTCTTTTAACTAATAAAGTATGCTTAACAAAACAAGAAATTGGAAGCGCCTGATAATAGGCGGAGCTGTGGCAAGTGGATTATTAACTTTCCTTTTGTATGGTTTTGTTTTTACAAACCATTTATCGGAAGAACTGGCAATTCCTTGGACAAGTATGCGTCAAAATGTGTTAATGGTGGACTGGACTTGCCTTTTTCTAGCTTCATTTGCCACAGCCATTTTGATTGGTCTTAATGTTACCCGCATTAATGGTATAAAAGGAATGATTGCCGGATTTGTCTTTGGATTATTACCTCTTATCTCAGGGATAATTTTAAACGGAAAAGTAAATGGAACCGCCTATTATTTTGCTTGTTATCTTATTTGGGGATTAATTTTTGGCATAATATATCATCAAAAAAACAATCTAATAATCCGACAATTCTAAAAGTCAGGCTCCGTTAAACCAATCTTTAAAATTATTCACTTTTTCTCTACTTACTATTAGCTCACGATCGAAATCACTTGTGAGAATAACCTTAAGTCTGGAATTGGAATGAACTGAAACATCGCTAATCGCATTAATATTTACTATAAATGAACGACTGATTCTATAGAAATATTTTGGATCTAATAAATCCTGTAGCTCTTCCATTTTATAATCGATTATGTACCTGTGTCCATCTTTTAATAAAATAAAAGCATCTCTTCCTTCTGCAAAATACAATGAGATGTCATCAGCTTTAAAAGATTTAAGTTTCTCTCCTACTTTCACCATAAATCTGGTTTTGTAGTTTTTTTGAATACTTGATAGAGCGGCACTCAACTCCTCTATATTTCTCAATTGAGATGATTCAGCCAATGACTCCTTCATGCTTTCAAACTTTTTTAAAGCTGCATGTAAATTATCGAAAGTAACTGGTTTTAACAGATAATCTATGCTATTTAATTTGAATGCATTAAATGCATACTCATTGTAAGCTGTTGTGAAGATAACCGGTGTTTGAACTTGAACTCTTTTAAATATTTCGAAACTTAAGCCATCAACCAAATGAATATCCAGAAAAATAAGATCAATTTTATTATCTGGATTTCCCAACCAAATAGATGATTCGGTTACCGATTCGAATCGATCAACTATTTTAATACGTGGATCGTATTTATGCAACAATCTTTCTAATTTATCCGCTGCTAAAATTTCATCTTCGATAATAATTACCTTCATTTTGCTCTATCAGTTGTTGTTTGGTTTAATCTTCAATTTTTATTGTTGGTACAAATATTCTTGTCATATTATCTGTACACTCCCATTTCATATCCAAATCCGAATAAAACGAAATGGCTTTTTGAATACTCTCTTTCAGAAGCTCAACTTTTGGTTTAGGCGTTAATTTTTCTGAAGATAGAAATTCAAAAATAATATAGCTTTCATTTTTCTTAATATCAACACTCAATTTAGTATGAGAATCTATCATCTGACAATATTCAATAAGCTGAATTGTTTGCAAAATCATATTGGGAACAACATGAATTTCATCTTCATTCGAATTAAGATTCCAATTTACAATAAAATTATTCGAATATTTATAGTTTCTAATTTTTAAGTATTGTTTTACCTTAAGTTTTTCTTCCTCCAAACTTATAATCTCGGAATATCGATTGCCTAAAATCCGTCTGTAAAACAATGCCAAATGGTCAATATACTTTTCGGCGTTTTCAACATCATTTTTTCGAATCAAACTAATTACACTTTCGAATGATTCATACAAAAAATCGGGATTCAACTTGTTCTTAAAAACTTCCAATTCAAATTCAATATTCTTTCTATTCATCTCCTCCTTTTGTAGCAAAAGAGTGTTTTGCCTATCCAAAAACTGAATACTTAAATAAAACAGATGAAATAGAATGCCAACCAGAGTAAATACAATTAAAAAGGAAGTCAATTCTGTCCTGAATTCGCTTAAGCCAATTATATAAACAAAGTATAATGAAAAACACGCAATCACAACTGCGAATGTAATCAGAAGGCTACCCGAATAAAGAACAATGGTTTTTATAATCCCTTTACCTTCGAACCATTTTAATTTCTCCGTTTTCTTAATCCAAAACCGATAAGATTCGAAGAGTAAAAAGGTAACAACCATTAAAAAGATAAACTCCTCTGGACTGAAGTTATTATCTATTTCTGATAGCTTATCGAATACCAAAAGCATCAATAAATAAACCAATCCAGAAACTAGAGATGGTGTAAGAATGCGATAAAGAGGACTATTTAAGAAATTCGTTTTCATTTTTTAGGCGTATAGCAATCAATTAATTCTGGTTTGAGAAATCAGTGGTAAACTAACCTTGAAATGTTCACTTTTATCCAATAATATGGAATCGTTGGTAAAAAATGAATACCTCTTTTTAATATTTTCAATTCCGATTTGGAAAGACTCTGGTTGTTCACGTAAGGGGTTAATGTTGTTCTTCACACATAAATAATTGTTATCACTTCCAATCTCTACTGATAAAGGTGTTGTCTGTGATATCAGATTGTGTTTAATAGCATTTTCTACCAACATTTGAACCGAAAGAGGCGGTACATAGCTGTTCTTTATCTTTTCCGGAATGTTAATTTTCAACTCATAAGCTTCCTGAAATCTAACCTGAAGAAGATAATTGTATGCTTCTACAAAATCCAACTCTTTCTGCAATGGAATTAATGGCTGATCGTTCTGTTTAAAAATAAAACGATAGCTCTCAGCAAACATTCTTATGAATTTTTCCGCAACCTTAGTATCCTTATACAGTAAGGATGATATCGTATTTAAAGAATTGAACAGAAAGTGCGGATTCAATTGAGATTTAAGAGCTTCAAACTGCAAGTTCAGCTGATTATTCATCATCTCAACCGAACGTATTTCTTCTTCGCGCATTTGATTAAACGAGTAAATCATAAAATCAATAATACAATACACTATAACTGATAAAAAGAGAATTAGCAAGGTTTTAAAAATCTCATCATTATAAATCAGCCAAAATTGTGAGTAAGTAAGTTCTTTTCGAATCGAAATTAAGAACATTTCGGAATAAATAGCGATTAGCGCAAGTCCTACTACATATAAGGCACTACACTGAATTAAAAATCGTAATGCATGTTGTTGCCTCCAATTAATAATCCGATTTAGGTATTTGCTAATAAATAAAGCAGCCATACCTGCCCATAAACCGAATACAGCGCTAGGTAGATATCCGGTTAAATTGTGCTCAACACCAGGAAGATCGCCAGCATAACTATAAAAGGCCAATACATAGCATAAAATTCCCAACAAGGGACTAATCGTAATAAATCGCCAGTTTTTATTCATTTCTTATTTTGGGTGATTTTCAACTAAAGATACAGCAATACGATAGTAAACGCCTAGTTTGTGTACTAATATTCGATCTATCGGACTTAACACCCGATAAATCGAACACTCTTAACGACAAGCTTATTTGTTTCTATCTCTTGCATAAATTGCTTTCATTACTTTACCATACTCGTACTCTGAACTAATCTCCTGAGTAGCCTCCAGTAAAGCATCTCTAATTTCATCATCGTCCAAATCCATTCTCTGACTTGATACGATTAAAAAGCTTGCTAATTCATAATTAGAGGAGATATTCTCTGATTTTTTAATCAATTTTAATTGCTGCTTTTTGGTAAGTTCTCCACTAAGTAATAATGACTTATAAAACTTACTCAATTCGTATGATGAAGAGATATTATCAGATGATTCAATTAGAAAATCGAAACGCTCCGATCCAAGTTCATCATATTTTATCAATTGATTCAAAATACCTTTATAGGTATAATCTGAAGATATATTTCCAAGTAATGAAGTGAATTCATTTAAGTTTTCCTGACTTAGCATTTCACCATGAATAATGGTATTAATAATCTGTCCCATTTCGTAATCAGATGAAATAGACTCAGTCAATTCAATAATCTTTTCAATATTACCATCAGTTAAACCATTGTCTTTCAATACCGATTTAATAATTTGAGATTTTTCGTAATCCGATGAAATTTCATCTACCTCCGCCAGTATTAAATTCAATTGCTTGTCGGTCAATTTATCATCTTTCAAAGCCAGTTTCATTAGATTCGATTTCTCGTAATTCGAACTAATATTTTCTGTTGCCTCAATAAAATGAGTGAAGTTTTCTTCCGATAAATCATTCAATTTGTACACCGATTTTAGCACTTGCGATAACTCATAGTTCGATGAAATCTCCTTTAAACTGCTAAAGAATTCACTTGCCACTTCCGGATCGGAAATAAATACAGGATTGTATTTCTTGTAAATTTGAGAAACTTCATAATCCGAATCAATACGATAAGGAAATTCTCTTAGCAAATTTTGAAGTTCGCTTTTATTCAATTTATTGTTCTTCAATAAATACTTTACCATTCTCGATCTGTAATAATCGCTATCGGTTTCTTCCAATTCGCTTAAGAATCCCGAAATACCTTTCTTTTGATAGACTTTATTAACTCTGTTTTCCAGATCAAGACCCGAATTTCGCACAATATCCGGAAGCATCTTCTTCATCCATTCTCTCCCTTTAGGTTCGAACGCAACTTCTTTATTTCCTTCAAAATATCTGCGTACAATTCTATCATCATCCGATGAGATATACAACTTTCGTCTCATACCGAAACTAACCATACTAATTTTAATGTAAGCATCTTCAGACATACCTACTACATCAGTATAATCATTATTAAATTCGATATCACCATTTGAAGAAATTTTGATATTCTCCAATCTCCAATTGTTATTTCTTCTAATTGTAATTTCAATATCTTCATTTCCTGCGTATCCAAATGGAGTTGAAAGCAAAAAGACTGAAAGAACAACAGTTAAAATGCGTAAATATTTTTTCATCCTAGTATAGTTTAGTGTTTTCATGTGATTTTGTGTTATTTCTACGATACAATATTCCGAATTAATTAAGTCGCAAAAAAACGAATTGCCACCAACTGTAGAATTAATGTAGTGAATTGTAATTCCCACACTTTTATTAAAAAACCATCCATCTTTACCATATGGTTTATTCTTAACTAAATACTGATTTCTAAATTTTAATTGTATCTTAAAACTGCAAAACCTGGCAATAGAAATCATATTATGAACATTGATCCGATAAGAGAGTTAGACGGAAGAAATTTGTATTATACCTTTGTAGCTGGTGCAAAAAGAGTTTTTGAACATCAGGCGGAAATCAACAGAATAAATGTTTTTCCTGTTAATGATAAGGATACCGGCACTAATTTAGTCGCTACTTTGCAAGCTATTCTCGATAATACAAGTCCCAATAAATCGTATAAAACAACTGCTGACAATATCGCCGAAGCTGCCTTGATTGGAGCGAGAGGAAATTCAGGAATAATTTTCGCTCAATTTCTTTATGGTTTGTCAATGGAAACTGTAAATGAAGACAAAATTAAAATGCCCGATTTTGCATCAAGTGTAAACAATTCGATTACCTATATTTATGATGCCATCAGCAATCCGGTTGAGGGAACAATGTTAACGGTAATACGAGACTGGGCAGAATACATCCACAGCAATAAGGATCTGATTTCAGACTTCAACCAAATTTTCCTAAGTTCTCTTGAAACCTTAAAAAAATCATTATTTGAAACCACTGGCAAATTAAAGGTATTGAGTAAAGCCAATGTGGTTGATGCGGGTGCCAAAGGTTTTGTCTTGTTTATAGAAGGTATTATTGATTTTATAAAGAATGGGAATATTCAGGAACTAATGGCGCAAAATCATACAAGTGCTGAATTGCCATTAATTAATGAAAATATAGAGAATGAAATCACCTACAGATATTGCACCGAAGCTGTAATTAAAAATTTTAGCTGGAATAGTAAGCAACTAAAAGATTTACTAGAGAAAAATGGAGATTCTGTTGTGGTTGCGGGATCGAGTAAAATGCAAAGATTGCATTTTCATACCAATCATCCCGATCAGGTTTTTCAGGAATTAAAAGATTCCGGAACCATTACATTTCAGAAAATAGATGACATGGTTCGTCAAAATGAAATGGCGATTGCTCCTAAAGCAAAAATTGCATTGGTTACCGATTCAACCTGCGATTTGCCACAGGAAATACTTGATCATTATCAAATCAACATGATTCCTATCAACTTGTATTTTGGTCAGAATCATTACCTCGATCGCTTGACCATACAGCATGATCAATTTTACGAAATGTTGGATTCCAATGCTGAATTTCCTGTAACATCGCAATGCAATACTCAAAGTTTTGAGAAATTATATAACCGTTTAGCGGATTATTACGACGCCGTGATATCCATACATTTAAGTGAAAAGTTGAGTGGTACCATTAACAATGCCATTAAAGCTGCAGATAAAATCTCCTCCACAAAAAGCACTCCTATTCACGTAATCGATTCAAAAGGTGTTTCCGGAGCTTTAGGATTACAGGTCTTAAAAATTGCAGAAGCCATTGCATCAGGAATTCAAACATCAGAAATAATAGAGTCACTTAAAGTGTGGCAAAACAATACCAATATTTTTGTAAGTGTTAAAACCTTAAAATACATGGTTAAAGGAGGTAGAGTTTCCCACACCAAAGGATTAATTGCTCGTTTGCTAAATATCAATCCAATTATATCTTTAGATAAGGATGGAAAATCTCTTGTGTTTGGAAAAACCTATACGCACAAATCGAACCTTAAGCTGGTAATGAAAACTGTGGCAAAATTAACCGAACAGAAAAATGTTTGGAAATACATAATTTTACATGCCAACAATCCAGAAGCTGCCAATTGGTATAAATCTCAAATGAAAAAACTCAGCAAACAGGAACCTGTTGCTGTAGTAAATATCTCTCCTGTTATAGCAATGCATGCAGGAGTAGGAACAGCTGCAGTGGCATTAATCACAGAATAGAACATATCAATGATAATAGCAATAATACTAACTATTTTTGCCTACCTATTGGGTTCTCTCCCTTTTGGATACTGGATTACCAAAAAAGTAACAGGTAAAAATATACAGGATCATGGAAGTGGTAATATCGGCTCAACCAATGTTAGACGAATTGCAGGCAAAAAAGCTTCAATTTTAACTCAGGTCTTAGATATGCTAAAAGGTCTACTTCCTGTGCTCATTGCTTTTAATGTACATCGTTATGGTTTTGTCATTCCTCCGGACTCCATTCTATTTGTTGCACTTGCGGCAATACTAGGTCACAATTTTAGCCTATTTTTGGAACTAAAAGGTGGTAAGGGAGTTAACACAAGTTTGGGCGCTAGTGTTTTAATTTGTCCTATTCCTGTATTTATCGCTGTATCGGTTTATTTTATCGTACGTTACGTATTTAAATTCGTATCCTTAGGTTCTTTGTTTATTGCACTTAGTTTACCCATTTCATTCTACTTTCTTTACGGATACAATCATATCCTAATTTACTTGATAGTTGTGGGAATACTTATCATCGTTCAACATCAATCCAATATCAAGCGATTATTGAAAGGAGAAGAGTTAGGCGCATAAAAAAAGCCATTCCCGAAAGAATGGCTTTGAAATATTCTTTGTAATCTCTTACATGTTCATACCACCACAAACGTGAATTGTTTGTCCAGTTACATAAGAAGAAAGATCAGATCCTAAATACACACAAGTTTGTGCGATTTCTTCAGGAGTTCCTCCTCTTTTCAATGGAATTTTACCAGCCCATTCTTTCACTACATCTTCAGGAAGTTTACCTGTCATTTCAGTAATGATGAAACCTGGAGCAATTGCATTAGAACGGATACCTCTTGATCCTAATTCCTTAGCAACTGATTTTGAAAATCCGATGATACCCGCTTTAGAAGCTGAGTAGTTAGATTGACCAGCGTTACCGCTAACACCAACAACAGAACTCATGTTGATAATAGAACCACTACGCTGCTTCAACATTGTTCTTTGAGCTGCTTTAGTGAAGTTGAAAACAGATTTCAAGTTTACGTTGATAACCATATCCCACTGCTCTTCAGTCATACGCATCAATAAAGTATCTTTAGTGATACCTGCGTTGTTTACCAAAATATCAATAGCTCCGAATTCTTTAACGATCTCAGCAACAACTTTATCTGTATCAGCAAAGTTACTTGCATCAGAAGCATATCCTTTAGCTTTTACACCGTAAGAAGCAATTTCTTTTTCAGTTTCGATAGCTTGCTCGTTGTAGAACAAATCAGTAAAAGCAACATTAGCACCTTGTTTTGCAAACTCAATTGCAACCGCTTTACCAATACCACGTGAAGCACCAGTAACAATCGCTGTTTTTCCTTCTAATAATTTCATGAAATTCTATTTTGAATTTTAATAATTTCCTAAACAATCCGGATCATCCGGTATAGTATCATCTGATTTAGTATGGAATAGAGAAATAATTTAATCGCTCAATCCCTCAAAATCGCTAACAAATATAAAATATTTTCGTCTATAATACTTTTATTATTTCAAATTTGAGCTTCGTAAGTCTTAACAAAACAGCATAGAAGATTTCCACTCCCTTTTCCAAACCACAACATATCAAATAACTAGACTATACTTTCACTATAATTATCTCTTCCAATTCTCCCAATATTTCACTCGCTTTTCCTTGAAGAAAAAAATCCGTAATACTATCGGTATAGTTCGATTTTTCAGTATTAATCTCGACTACAGTTGCTCCATTTCGTTTTGCTTCAATTGGAATACTAGCAGCAGGATACACTTCACCTGTGGTTCCAATTATGAGTACCACATCAGCACTTTGTGCTGCCAACAACGATTTTCTATAAGCATTTTCAGGAATTCCTTCTCCAAAAAATACAAAATCAGGTTTCAAAACCGACTTATCATTCGGACACAAGGGAGGCAATTTTGCCAAATCGATTTCCTTTGGTAAAAACACCTGTTCGCATGCAGCACAGATTAACTTTTGTGAGTTCCCATGAAATTCAAATATGTTCTTCGATCCGGCTTCCTGATGGAGGTTATCAATATTCTGTGTAACAATAGACTTTAACTTTCCTTTTTCTTCCCATCTGGCAAGAATTTCATGAGCCTTATTGTATTTTGCTTTTCCAAAAAAATCATAAAAAATAGATTTGATAGCCTTCCACGATTCCTCAGGTTCCGCATAAAAAAAATCCAAATCTAGACACTTAGGATCGTATTTACTCCACAAACCATTAGGTCCCCGAAAAGGTGGAATACCACTCTCAACAGAAACACCAGCCCCCGTAAATGCAATCATCGACTCAGAGTTTAGTATAAGTTCTGCAACTTTTTGTAAATCATTTTTCATGCTGAAATAGTATATTTTGTGTGAAAATAAATTGTTACAATCAGAATTCCTCAAACATTAAATTTAATAAAATTCGCTATTGCCAAAAAGATTTCTTCCTGTTTTACTGACACTTACAACTAGTAACGATTTATTAACATTGCTGTAATATTCCTGTAACATTAGCTTTCTAACATTGTAATATGGAATTGGGACAAACGATAAACCAATTCATACTATGTAATGTATCGACAAGGATTTTAAAAGTATAAAAAATCTACGAACAATCATTTTAAACTAAAAATCTAGAAAGAATGAAAAAGTTACAATTGATCTTTACTGCAATTATTGCAGTTGCACTATTGGCAAGTTGTGGTAATTCAGGAAAAGACAAAACTGCTAACAATAAAAAAGCAAAAAGTATAACGGGTGCAGGTGCAACTTTCCCGCAACCTTTTTACAATAAAATTTTTAAAGGATATACTAAAGATCAAGGTCTTTTGGTTACCTATGGTGGAATTGGCTCTGGTGGTGGAATCCGCAGCTTAAAAGATAAAATTGTTGATTTTGGTGCTAGTGATGCTTTCTTAAACGATAAGAAATTAGCGGATATGCCAGAAGAGGTGCTTCATATTCCAACATGCCTTGGTGCTGTAGTTGCCGCGTACAACTTGCCTGGTAAACCAGAATTAAAATTCACTCCGGAATTGATGGAAGGTGTATTTATGGGAAAAATTACCAATTGGAATGATGCTAAAATAGCAGCAGTGAACCCAGAAGTTAATTTACCGGATCTTGAAATCACAGTAGTATATCGTTCTGATGGAAGTGGTACTACTTTTATTTTTAGCGATTACATGAGCAAAGTAAGCGCTGAATGGGCTGAAAAAATTGGTGCTGGTAAAGCTCTGCAATGGCCTGTAGGTATTGGTGCAAAGGGTAATCCTGGTGTTGCAGGAACAATTAGCCAAACTAAGGGTGCAATTGGTTATATCGGATCAGAGTACGCTTTTGCAATGGGAATTCCTATCGCAAGCCTTCAAAATCAGGCTGGTAATTTTATCAAGCCATCCGTAGAATCGGTAAGTGCTTCAGCAAAAGGTGAAATGCCTGCCGATACTCGTATAAGCTTAACCAATACGGATGCAGCTGACGGATATCCAATCTCAAGTTTTACCTGGTTAATTATCTACAAAGAACAAAACTATAATAACAGAAGTCAGGATCAGGCAGCTCAAACCATCAAATTAATCGATTGGGTGGTAAGTGCTGATGCTCAAAAAGAAACCACTAAAGTACACTATGCTCCTCTTCCGGAAACCGCGGTAGCTAAAGCCAAAGCTGTGCTTAGTAAAGTTACTTACAACGGAAAAGCATTATAAATAGTAGGTAAGATAAAATCATAAAACGAGCTTGTTTCGATCTTCTTTCTTTAAAAGTAAGAATTGAAAGTTCTCCAGACACTCAATTGAAACAAGTTCGTTCTTTTCAATTAGAATCGTTCAAACATGAACAGCGAAAAATTATTTAAATATCTTCTGATAGGCAGTGGCGTTTTAATTGTATTAATTGCAATTGGAATTGTTACTACCCTATTTATTGGATCCATTCCTTCTTTTAAAGAATTTGGATTTGGGTTTATATATTCCTCAGAATGGAATCCGACTGAAGGTAGAGAGTCTTATGGTGCATTGCCATTTATTATAGGTACTCTATTAACGTCCATTCTGGCTTTACTTATCACCTTTCCTTTTGCCTTTTCGATTTCCCTCTTTTTAGGTGAATACTTTAAGAATGGCAAATTGCCTTCCTTTTTAAGATCTGTTGTTGATCTTTTAGCAGGTATTCCTTCTGTAGTTTACGGATTATGGGGATTTTATGCATTAAAACCATTGGTTGCAGAGCTAGGCTTAAATGCCCAGGGCTTTGGAATTTTTACTTCTTCCATCATTCTTGCAATCATGATTATTCCTTATGCCTCCTCTTTGGGTGCCGAGGTAATTTCAATGGTTCCTGGGAGTTTAAAGGAAGCCGCCTATTCTTTAGGAGCAACTCGATTCGAAGTGGTTCGAAATGTTATTGTCCCAAACGCAGGATCAGGAATAT